>MDTB01096060.1_pt1 | contig 18254 bp, 12 predicted proteins | sample 811161 | NCBI WGS metagenome assembly MDTB01 (sample SAMN05326650, study PRJNA326480) | marine metagenome | isolation source: seawater | place: Mediterranean Sea | collected 2009
AAATGGATCACATAGTCGGCAGCGGTTAGGTTTAACCCCACACCACCTGCTTTTAACGATATTAAAAACATGCCAGGTTGATCACTGGTTTGAAAGCGATCCACAGCATCCATTCGCGCTTTGGCACTGACTGACCCATCGATTCTTTCAGTGTAAAAATTTTGTTTTTTGGTCCATTGATTCATAATATCTAGCATTTCTGTAAACTGACTAAACATTACAATTTTATGACCTTCATCAATCAATTCAGAAATTTTCTCTTTTGCTAATTCAAATTTTGTTGATTCAATTTCAGATGACCCTACTTCTTTTAATAGTTGAGGGTGGATACAAACTTGGCGTAATTTCAATAGTGCAGTGAAAATATTAAGCCGCTCTTGTTTTCCTTTTATATTTTTAATGCCTTTTTTAGCAGCATCTAAAACTGTTTTATATAATTTCTCTTGGCCTGGACTCATATCACATTTAATAATAATTTCAGTTTTTTCAGGTAGCGAATCCAATACTTCACGTTTTTCTCGACGTAAGATAAATGGCTTTATGCGCGTTTTTAATTGTTCTTTACGCCCATCTTTAATGTCATTTTCAAATTGAGATAATTTTCCTAGATAATCTGGCATTACAAAATCAAAAATATTCCATAAATCTTGAATATAGTTTTCTATTGGGGTTCCTGTCATTGCAATTTTAAATTTTGCATTTAGTTGTTTTACGGCTGTTGAGATTTGAGTTTTTGGGTTTTTAATGTGTTGCGCTTCATCAATAAAAATTGCTTCAAATGGAATGTTTTTTAGAAGATCTATATCATTCTTTAGGATTCCATATGATGTTATGACATAGTTTGATTTTGGTACTTTTGGTAATAGTTTTTCTCGCTGAGTTCCACCATAGATTACTGTTTTTTTACGTTTTGTAAATTTTGCAATTTCTTTTTCCCAATTGTAAATGACATTTGTAGGACCAATAATAAGATACGGTGCGGTTTGTTCAATTGAGGTTGTAAATGCAATGGTTTGAACTGTTTTACCAAGGCCCATGTCATCTGCCAGAATTCCTCCGAATTTGTATTGATTTAAAAACGATAGCCATTTTACACCATAGGTTTGATAGTCTCGAAGTTCGCCTTCAAAATCATTTCCAAGGGTGTTTTCTGAGCGGTGGAAGTTTTTAAAGTTTTCTATAAACTGACTTGAATTTGAGTCGCTTCCTTCGATGGATGAAATTCCCAATAGCGGCATAAATTCAAGCATGTTAAATGATTTTTTGGATGTGAATGCATGAAATGAGTTTAAAGTTTTCAATTCTTGTTGAGATTCCTCTGATACTTTGACATAACCACTACTGGTTTTGATGTATCCTTGGTTTTCAACCAGAAGGCGTGTGATTTCCGCAAAGGACATTTCTTGTCCATCGATGGTGGTATTTTGGGAAAATTCAAACCAATTCTGTTTTGGGGATTCAACATTAAATGTAAGATCAATCGGAGTGTCTAAAACATTAAAATCATTAATGGTGGAATTGATTACCCATTCACGTTCTTTTAAGGTAGGTACAACTTTATCTAAAAATTTCGCAATGTGACCGGGGTTTTCCAATAAAAAAGGAAGCTTTTCAGAAAGGAATATTTCCATTAGGTCGTTTTGATAAATTTCTTCCATATCTTTTTGACGTTTAAATAAACGTCCGTTGGTCGCATCCTTTAAGACATCGGTTTGATCTTGTGGTAAAACATTACAATTGCCGTAGTTGTAAGATAAAGCGGTACTTAACAGATTATTTTCGTACAGAACATCTAGGCGGGGGGTTGGGGAATCATCACTTGGTAAAAATTGTTGTAAGTCCATATTTACAACCCAATTTAGTAGTTTTTTGTTAGGAGAATATACACGCTGAATAAATTGGATAGCTTGGTTACCCTCGAAAATTAATAAATTGCGATCTAAAAAATTATCGAGATAATTTAGAAATGATTTTGATGGGTTTTTTTTAATATGGCCATTACAAAAACAATATAGTCCTTTATCTGATGGAAATGGCATCCAAAGTAGCGGGTTTTGTAACCATTGAAGCCTGTTTTTTAATACACACTGGATTTTATTTTTATCTTGTTTAAGTTCAATTTCTAACGGTAGTTCTTTATTGAAAATAATTTGTTGATAGTCACTTGTTTTGTTATCAAATATTTGTCGCCATTCAACATGGATTTGAAGTTCATTTGCTCGTGAAAAAAACCAACCAACATCCTGTTCTTGGGGCAGGGCGTCATGGACATCATTTCCAATTCTCAGTTTTTTCAAATATTTCGTCAACCGATATGAAAAATCTAAATCACTTTCATTAATTTCATTTTCATTGTTGTATAAAAACAACATAAACGACGACTTTGACAGGTTAATGGTTTCTTTATTCCACTTTGCCTCAACAATCGTCATCAGTCGATTTTTTGAATTAAATAAAAATGTTAAATAAAATGTTATCCGATTCATTAACTAATTCCACAAGGTATTGGTAGTCATAATAGTAAATAATTCATTTTTATTTGTCTACCAAATTTTTCTTTATGCAAATATTTTATTTCAAATGATATCTTTTTGAAAGTGTTTGATCTTTGTACAATAACAGTATGAATTTTAAATTATTTACAGACTTTTTGCCGGCGGGTGATCAGCCTCAAGCCATTGAAAAACTTACTAAAGGAATTGTTGATAATCAAAAACATCAAGTTTTGTTGGGTGTCACTGGATCTGGTAAAACATTTACGATGGCAAATGTAATTGCAAATTTAAACCGTCCAACGTTGGTTATGGCACATAATAAAACATTGGCGGCACAATTGTGTTCGGAATTTAAAACGTTTTTTCCGGATAATGCCGTTGAATATTTTGTGTCTTATTACGATTACTATCAACCCGAGGCGTATGTTTCTTCACGTGATATTTATATTGAAAAGGAAGCTCAGATTAATGAGGAAATTGAACGACTAAGGCACAGTGCAACTCGTTCACTTTTAACCCGGCAAGATGTTATTATTGTTGCCTCAGTTTCTTGTATTTATGGTTTAGGTACACCTGAAGCTTACATGAATGGGGTATTGTCATTACGAGTTGGTCAACATATTGGCCGCCGAGATTTATTAAAAAAATTAACTGATATTTATTATGAGCGTAATGATATTGAACTTAAGCGAGGTAGATTTCGAGTTAAGGGTGATGTTATTGATGTCTTTCCTTCTTGGGATGAAGTAGCGGTTAGAATCGAGTTGTTTGGTGATGAAATTGATCGCATGCTAATATTACACCCCATTTCAGCGGAAGTGTTAGGCTCGATTAAGACGTTTGATGTGTTTCCAGCATCTCATTACGTTGTTGAAGGTGGTATGGATGAATCGTTACTAGCGATTGAATCTGAATTAAAGATTCGGCAGCAGCATTTTCTTGATAAAGGACTCCTTGTTGAAGCGCAACGATTAAAACAACGAACCATGTATGATATTGAAATGATGCGCCAAATGGGCTATTGCAAAGGAATTGAGAATTATGCACGTCATTTATCGGGTTCGAAAGAAGGTGATCCGCCGGGTGTTTTGCTTGATTTTTTTCCTGATAATTTTTTGACTATAATTGATGAATCTCATGTCAGTGTTCCTCAAATTGGTGGGATGTACAAAGGTGACCGATCAAGAAAAGAGACCTTGGTTGATTTTGGTTTTCGTTTACCCTCAGCGCTTGATAATCGGCCATTGCAATTTCATGAGTTTGAGAATCGTTTGAATTGTGTTGTTTATACTTCGGCGACCCCTGGTCATTATGAGCTTGATAAAGTTGAAATCCCCAATGCTCAAGGAAATGAGTTAATTGATAAATATCAGGTTGTTGAACAAGTGATTCGACCAACGGGTTTACTTGATCCGATTATTCATATTCGAAAAACAGAAGGGCAAATGAATAATTTGCTTGATGAAATACAATTGCGTATATCTAAAAAAGAACGTGTTCTTGTGACAACGGTTACCAAACAATTAAGTGAAGATATTGCTGATTTTTTGTCAAATGAGACTATCAAAGTCATGTATTTACATTCTGATATTGCGGCTCTTGAACGTATCGATATTCTACGTGATTTGCGGTTAGGGACCTACGATGTTTTGGTTGGTGTTAATCTTTTACGAGAAGGTTTAGATTTGCCTGAGGTTTCATTGGTTGCCATTTTAGATGCCGATAAAGAAGGTTTTTTAAGAAACGAACGATCATTAATTCAGACGATGGGGCGAGCGGCTCGGCACCCAGAAGGAACGGTAATTCTTTATGCCGATTCAATAACACCATCGATTAAAAAATCGGTTCATGAAACAAAACGTCGCCGAAAAAAACAGCATCAATTTAATCAAAAACATGGGATTGTTCCCAAGCAGATTGTTAAAGAAATCAAAGATATTCGAGATGAAAATCGTGAGTTATTAAGTTCAGTTGAAACGATTCAAAAAACCAATGATCCAAAAGAAACTCAGGCATTAATTGCTAATTTAGAGAAAAAAATGCATGAGGCTGCTGATAATCTGGAATTTGAATTAGCGGCTGTTTTACGTGATCAATTAAATGATTTAACAAACGATTCCTCGAAAAAGAAATAATCTGTTTGTTATAATTATGAAATGAAAAAAAAGCATGAAGCGCCTTTGGTATATGCCAATTACAAACGAATCACTCGTAAAATCATTAAGACATTAAAAAAGGAAAATATTCCTTTAGATTCAGTTAAGTTACTGGACTGGGGTGGGCATGATGGTGTGCTGTCACAATTATTACTTGATCATGGGTTTAAGCACGTTCATTTGTATGATGTTGGTGAAGCGCTTCCTGAGTTTGATTTTGATCGGTTTCCAAACCTTAAAAACCTTTCTACATCGATTTCGTCGGAACCTGTTTTATTGCCATTTAAAGATCAACAATTCGATGTTGTCTTATCGGTAGGCGTTTTGGAACATGTTCCTTTTATGATGGACTCATTAAAGGAATTGCATCGAATTTTAAAAACAGATGGCCTGCTTTTTGTATTTCATTTTCCGAATCGGCGTTCCTGGACTGAATGGTTGGCATCGCGTCATCGCTTGTCGGGTCATGCCCGTAAATTAACGTTAAGAGAACTTTATTTGGCGTTGGTAACACACGGTTATGATGTTGAAGCTCTATGGCGGTTTAATTTTTTGCCAAAAACCTTATATCCATTACCACCAATTGCGTTAAAACTTTTTTCAATATTTACACCAATTGTTTATTTCTTAGATGCTATTTTAAGTCGTGTTCCTTTGCTTAACCAATTTTCGAATTCCAATGAATGTTACGCAAAAGCAAAGAATGTGCTTCGCTAATTAGCGCCTTTTTTAAATATTTAGTAAACTTAGAGAGTGGCACGATATCATTACCAACTAAATAAACGATCAAATACATCTTCATTTGATATTTCAGATCTAAATGAAGCACAAGCGCAAGCTGTAATGCATACCAGGGGGCCGTTACTCGTTTTAGCTGGTGCAGGTTCTGGGAAAACCAAAACTTTGGTGTATCGCTTGGCCAGATTAATTCATGATGGTGTTGATCCCAAACGAATCTTATTATTAACGTTTACACGTAAGTCAAGTCAAGAAATGATGCGGCGTGCCGCTGGTTTATTAGATGCACGTTGTCAAAATGTTATGGGGGGAACCTTTCATTCATTTTGTAATATGGTCTTGCATCAATATGCCCAAAAAATTCAATATCCATCGGGTTTTACCATCATGGATCGATCGGATGCTGAAAACTTAATGGCGCTTATTCGAAAGCAGGGTGATTATCAAAAAAAGGATAAACGATTTCCTAAAAAAGGAACGTTATTGGATATTGTATCCAAATCAGTCAATACAAATCGATCAATAGAGCAAGTATTATTGGATGATTTTCACCATTTTAATGACTTATCTGAAGATGTGATTGAAATAGCGAAAAAATACCATATTCAAAAAGAAATGTTATCAGTTATGGATTACGATGATTTGCTGGTTAAAATGGTTCATTTGTTAAATCATCATGATGATTTACGCATTAAATTGTCCCAAAAGTATCAGTATATTTTAGTTGATGAGTTTCAGGATACTAATCACATTCAGTTGGCGATGCTAAAAGGGTTAGCGTCTACGCATAACAATTTAATGGTAGTAGGTGATGATGCTCAAAGTATTTATTCATTTCGAGGTGCAGATGTTACAAATATTTTAAGTTTTGAAACGATGTATGAAAATGTCAATGTTGTGCGATTAAATACAAATTACCGTTCTAGTCAGGCTATTTTAGACGTGTCAACGGATGTAATAAATGCTTCTGTGGATTTATATACTAAGGAGTTATTTGCAGCTCGTGATGGGGGAGAGAAACCAAAATTTGTTGAGGCGTTTGACGATATGGAGCAAGCTGATTTTGTAGTTGATCGATTATTGGAATTACGTGAGGATGGCGTTCCCTTAACAAATATGGCGGTTTTGTTTCGGTCTAGTTCACATTCAAATCAAGTTGAATTGGCGTTAACAAGAGCTAATATTCCATTTAAAAAATTTGGTGGCTTTAAATTTACAGAAACAGCACATGTAAAAGATGCGATGGCTTATATGAAAGTGATGGTAAACCCTGACGATGAGTTAAGTTGGCATCGTGTGTTTCAATTACTAGACGGTGTTGGTCCTAAATTGTCACAAACCATTATTGATTATCAACGAGCCAATGGGTTTCAATTTGGGACCATGGATTATGCCCCATTTAAAAAGAAAGTGGCTTATGATGATCTAAAGATCATATCACAATTAATGGCAGCCCCTCAGGAATCGCCAACAGATACACTCCAACGTGTACTTGATGTTTATCAACCGATATTAAAAAAGACTTATGATGACTTTCATAAGCGTGAGCAAGATTTAAAGTCTTTAATTGCATTGTCTGAACGGTTTCGGTCATTAGCATCAATGTTGGATGAATTTACATTGGAACCTCCAGAATCTTCACAAGTGGGTTCAGAAGCTGAAACTGATGATGATGAGTATGTGGTATTATCAACGATTCATTCTGCTAAAGGTTTAGAATGGTCTCGCGTGTTTTTATTATCGGTTGTTGATGGCTATTTACCATCGTTTCGTTCATTGCAAGATCCCCAACAAATTGAGGAGGAGCGGCGGTTACTTTATGTTGCCATGACTCGGGCAAAAGATGAATTATATCTAATTAAACCAAATTTAGACGATCCGTCATCGTATTTTCCAGTGGGAGGCATGAGTTTTTCTCAAGTCAGTCGTTTTTTAACTTCTGAGATGATTGAATCTCATTGTGATATTTGGTCATTGGGTGTAGGGCAAAGCGGTTTTGGTGCCCTGGATCAGGATGATAACGATGATTTTGAATCACCTAATCGTAAATATTCATTATAACTCTGTTGATTAAGTGACTAAGTGGACAATGCTTTGTTCTAATTTTTCTTCCAAGGCGATTGGAAGACGAATTGGTTTAAATTCAGGTTCTTTTACAGCCGCTAATTGAATGGTTGCTTTAACATTAATTTGTTCATCTGAAATGACGCTTTGTTCAACAATAAACGAGGCTTTTTTAAGTTTGATTAATTTAACTGTAATTTGATATTCATCATCTTCTCTTAATGGTTTTAAATAGCGGATGTCCATTTGGGTTGGGACAAAGCCAATACCTGCATGTTGAAAATCAATGTAGGGGACGCCTAATTCGCGTAAGTATTCAATACGTCCAGCTTCAAAATACCTTAAATAGTTACTGTGGTGTACAACACCGGCGACATCCGTGTCATATACATATATGCGGTAAGGTTTGCTTATAAACATGACTATAGTTTAAAGAAATTTTTCTTTTTTGAATACCATTGCAATATTACCAGCCCAATTAGGATTAATAACACAATGGCGCTTGTGGTCCAATTGAAGACCAATGGAATGGGGATGAAAAATCCGAATAATACGGTGCAGATGATGATACTAATAAATAAAGCACAAGCATAAGTGATGATTGAAAATAAAAGATTTTCAATCAATGAAATGGATTGAATACGAGATCTTCCCATCCCAATCCAGTGCAACATGGCATAGCCTTCTTCACGAATATCTGAATAAAGTTTCCCTAGTAATATAAATAATAATCCACCAATGAAAAAGCAGTATATGGCTCCGATTTTAAATGCTAAAATAAATGTTTTAAAAAAACCTAATATTTTTTCACTCGTTTTTTGAACGTCAATAATACTAATATTCGGAAAATTCATGGTTAATAGGTTTTGGATTCGAGCTGTTTCTTCTGCTGAAGATGTGTAAATAGCGCCTACCCATGTTTGTGGAAGTTGCTTTAAATTTGGTGGATTAATTAACATGAAAAAGTTGGGTTCAAATGTGCTCCAATCAACCGATCGGATGCTGGTTATGGTACCTGTAAATGGAAATCCCAGCATTGAAAATTCAATCGTATCATTTAGGGTTAACTTTAAGCGCTTTGCAAAACGGCGTTCAATACTAATTTCAATGGTATTTGGATTGTTTTTATACCATGCCCCCTCCAGGATCTCTTCCGTATCATATAAATTTTCTCGTGAACTTAAGTTTTGTTCACGATATAAAAAATGTGAATCGCTGATATTTTGATCTTTTTCATATGAACTTAGTATTTGATTATTAACTTTTGTGATTCGAGTTCGAATCATGGGGCTAATGGTATGGCGTTCAGGAATCATTTTTTTGAAGTCGTTTACCTGATTTTTGTACATGTCTATAAAGAAGATGCTCGGTAATGTTTTGTCTGATTTTTGTGGATTAAACTCAGTATTTAATGATGCTTCATAGTGGGCCATTGTCAAAATTGAAATTAGCGAAAAACAAATACTTAAAAATGCCATTCGACGAATGGTATGCCCATCGCATAGATATTTAAGAGCTAGGCGTAATGGTAATGAAAATTGTTTTAGTGGTAGTTTCTTTATCAGCGAAAAAATACTCGCATCTAGGCCGCTTAACATTAAAAATATACTGAAGAATAAGGCAATAATCATTAGACTTGTTACGAACTTAATGTGATTTAATAAAAGAAAAATGATCATAAATACAAATAATGCGATTCCGATCAATGTGATGATTTTAAAACTTGTTTGTTGTGGTTGCTCGTTATCAAATAAACCATTTGTTTCTGTAATTTTTAATACACTGGCTGTCATTGCATAAATGCCCAGTATCGAAAAAATAGTAATGAACGAAATGTCAATTGGGTTTATTTTGACAATAAAAAATGCCAAATTCATTTGAAGGCCAATGATCCATTGGGCAATTTGAGCAAGAATGGTTCCTATTATTAATCCCATTATGGTACTTACACTCGCAATTTTTACTGTTTGTTTTTTATAAAAGGTTTTTATTTGACGAATACTTACGCCCAAGTAACGTAGATTACCAATGTCTGGTAGTTTTTGTATAATACTTGTCCAAATAATAAATCCAAAAGCCGTACCAGTTAGTAATAAAACGAATAATGACAAAAAGAGAAAGAATTGATGCATGGCATCGAATCCTTCAATAATACTTTCATTAACGTCGTTGTAATTTCGAACCACTATGGGTTGAGATGGCCCATATGATCCCTGGACTGTTTTTTGATCGCTTTCAATATTTAGTGCGTTCATTAATTGCTGACTGACACTATTGGCTGTTTCAGGTGCATTTAGTTTAATTAAGTATGAATGATATTTACGGGATAAATTTGGGTCAAACCCTGTCTTTTCGCTATTTTCAAGCGTTATGTAAACTCTTGGTCCGAGTTGCAACGATTGAATACTAATATCGGGTTCACTTTCAATAATTCCTGTTACAATGGCCGAAAAATTACCAATTGTGACTGTACTGCCAAATGATAGGTCGGTTTCGTTATACAAGCGCTCTGAAATTACCACGGCATTTGGATCGCTTGCTAGTAGTGATGCAATGGACACAATATTGCCATTGGCGTCCATCCCTAGGCACTTACCTCGTAATGGATAGTCTTTTTCTACGGCTACAATTTCCGCCAGTTCGGTTTGATTCCCGTAAAACTGAATCATACTTGAAAATATTTGACGCTTAGTGATGGTTTGATTGATTAATACCTTGTTAATTAAGCGTATATTGTCAGTACTGATCGCTTCTGTTGTTGCAACCTCAATATCTGCAGTGAGCAATTCAGCTGACTTCTCAGTCAGCATGGCACGCATACTGGTATTTAAAATGCGCTGTGCACTCATTAAGGCAATACTTAATGTTAAGGCCACGCCAATAATAATTAAATGACCAGGTTTTAACTTTAATGCTTTGGTTAATTTCTTATGTATTTGATCCATTATGTGGCAATTTTTCCTTGGCTTAGCTTGTATTGGGTTTTGCACATGCTTGCAAGTTTAAGATCATGAGTTACTAAAATTAATGCCGCTGCTGATTTTTCTATGCAAGTGTTTAAGAGTTCTTTTACCGATTCACTATTCCCTTCATCTAAATTTCCAGTTGGTTCATCGGCAACAATTACTTTTGGGCTCGTAGCAAGGGCACGAGCAATGGCCACTCGTTGTTGCTCGCCACCGGATAGCGCCTCGGGTAAATGGTGATCTCTATTAGAAAGTCCAACATCCGCAATCCATTGTTTGGCAATGGCTTCACTATTTTCTTCTCCTTTAATATCCAAACCAAGGGCAACATTTTCTAGGACAGTTAAAGCCGGAAATAAGCGAAATGATTGGAAAATAAATCCAAATGTTTGACTTCTTAATGTTGCTCTTTCGTCGTCGTTTAAACTGTAGAGATTTATCTTTTCAACATGAACGTCGCCTTTTGTAGGGTCATCCAGCCCAGCTAAGATTCTTAATAGTGTGCTTTTTCCACTGCCAGAGGGGCCTGTAATGGCGATGCTAGCCTTTGGTTCAATATTAAGTGTAATGCCGTTTAATATTTGAAGGTTTTGTTTAGCAGTGTGGTATGTTTTATGGATATTATTTAGTTGAATCATGATTTAATTATACCAACCCTTACGCTGGAATATGAAAATAAAAATATTAACGATTTAAAAAAAATAGCTTATACTACAACACTAATGAATCTTCCTGCTGCTTTTCTTCTTTTAAATGCTGTTGCGGCATTACCTAATACGTATCGTTTTCCTTTGCAATTTGGCCCACGTCCTTCAAACTTTCCCATTTCAATTGGACGACATTCAAATTCCCAAGCTTTGGTATTATCGCCATCGTCCAATGCCGAAAATGAAAAAGATCAAGCGCTTGGCTTATTTAAATTAAATAATAATGAACCTGATGTTTGTGATATTAATCCTCAATTAACCATTGATTCCAATCAGCCGGTAAAAGATATATTAAGAAATTTTTGTGTTACATTAACGGCATCTGCAGGATTATCATTAATTCTCCCATTGGTGAAACAAATTGGTTTGGTTGGTCATATTTCACCTTTTAATGTGCTTAAAAGTGCCAAAGCGATTGCGCCAATTGTTACATTTACTGTCAATGCGCCGGTTCTTTTGGAATTTTTATTTCAAAAATTACCCGTAGTGTCTTCAATGAATAAAAACATTAAATTATTTTTATTGGCCACGATTAAACATGCCTGGGTTTGGCCTCACGAAAGCCATTTAAATGCTTTAAGTATGGGGTGCCCAGCCGATGCGGGTCCCGCTGGTTTGCAACTAACTATTCGAAAATTATCGCATGGTTGTCGTGAAGCGGCACTCATTAAATGTGTTGGTGATGATCCGTGCAACACCCCACTGGAAAAGTTTAAGGCTTATTTAACTTTAGCATTGATTCAAACAGTCTTTGATCGCAAGGCATTTCCCACAGATATTGCTTTACCATATACCATCGTGTCACGATTTCTATATTTAATGTTCGTTAAAGAAGTTATTGATGAATCCAAGCGGTTTGTCGAATTTCAGATGGATCGGATTGTTTTAAAGTCTAAATCAGAAATGCCCTTAGCTATTAATGTTACGGCGTCTAATTTGGATTCGGTTTTAGAATAACATTTTCTGATACAAGAAAATTAAATACATGGTTTGCAATCACTTCATGTCCTTTTTTATTGGGGTGGATTCTGTCGCTTAAATTTAAGCTTGGAATACCAGCGACATCTTTTAATAAAAATGGCATATAAGGAATGTTATATTTTTTAGCGACTGTCGGGAATGCGGATTCAAAGTTATTGATATAACTTAGACTGTAATTTTTGGGTAAACTAATGCCAGCTAATATTACATTAATTTGTTTTTTTTGCAGTTTTTCTATAATTTTTTCGATATTTGTTTTAATGGTTTGAACTGATTTTCCTCTTAAACCATCATTTGCCCCAATACAAAGAAATACAATGTTGGGTGTTGATTTGAGTGTGAAATCTAGTCGGTTTAATAACGTGAATGTGGTATCTCCTGATACGCCTGCATTAATTACTTGAATGTTTTTTGTTCCTATTTTTTCTTGGATAATTGCTGGAAATGCTTGATTGATAGGTAATTGAAATCCAGCGATTAGGCTATCCCCAACAAACATGATTGTTTTGGGTTGGCATATAATGAGCTGGCTGATTATGATGACACTAAAAATAAGTTTCATAACGTCATTGTATCTAACTTTTAGGTTGATTTAAAATGATTCTTATTGCTTATAAATGATTTAACGGATAAAAAAAGCGTCTGATGCTCGTTTAAGTTTAGTGCTTCGCCTCGTTTCGATAGCTGCTCACAGATAATTTTATTATCACGAATGGCAGGATCACAGGTAAGGTACGGACTATTTAACAGGCAATTTAACATTGTTTTTCGTCTGCCCCAAAAAAATGATCGTGTCATTGCAAAAAACAACGCTTCCTCATGAGTTGAAAAAAAACTTTTTATGGGTGTTAATTTGATGACATAGGAATCTACATTAGGACTAGGTGAAAAACAGTTTCTAGAAACTGAAAATCCTTTTTCAATGCTAAAGTGATAATTGCAAAATAAGGTCATTGATCCAAATTGTTTAGTGCTTTTTTTTGATATTAATCGTTCAGCGACATCTTTTTGAACCATTATTGTTAGTGAATAAAATTGAGTTTTATATTTTGCAAAATGTTCAATTAATGGGGTCGTAATTTGATATGGAAGGTTTGCGATTAGATTTGATTTGGGATAATTATAAAAATTAACATTCAGAGCATCAATATGTTCGAAAGTTGTATGTTTTAACTGCATATTTTTGACTTCATTTAACCAACGTTCGTCGATTTCAATGACATGGATTGGTGTGCCTAAATTTGATAATGCTTTGGTTAAACTGCCGTTTCCACATCCAATTTCGATAATTTGATTCTGTTTTTGAGGCTTTGCAAATGTAATGATCTTTTCAATGATGTTCTTATCATGTAAAAATACTTGGCCGAGTGATTTGGTATGTTGTTTCATTGGCCATACTGAATTGCATAATCTATGGCTGCAATCATTGAATTTGGATTTGCTTTGTTTTTTCCTGCGATGTCATATGCGGTGCCGTGGTCTGGTGATGTTCTGCAAATTGGTAGTCCGATAGTTACATTTACAGCAGAATCAAATGATAACAATTTTAATGGGATGAGTCCTTGATCATGATACATTGCAACAACGATGTCATATTGTTTTGACAAGGCTTGCCTAAAAATTACATCGGGCGATACAGGCCCAATAAATTGGGGCTTTTTCATTGATTTAATTACAGGTGTTAGGATCTGGTTTTCAAATGTTCCAAACTGTCCATTTTCACTGGCGTGAGGGTTTAGCCCTGCGATTCCGATCGTTGGTTTTTTGATATTGATTTGATTTGCAAATTTTTCAGCATTGACTAAGGTTTCTTTTACAACACCTGAAGTTAATTTAGACTCAACCTTTGAAAGTGGAATATGAATGGTTGCTAATAGAATTTTTAATTTATCAGAATAAAATGCCATGCTTGCATTGGGACAGTTGAATATAGTTTTTAATAAGGTCGTATGCCCCGTAAATGGAATGTTTGCAGCTAAAAAGCCCGCTTTTGAAATTGGAGCTGTTACTAATGATCCTTTGTATTTTTTGCAATATGATATTGCGTCATTTAATGCATCGAATGCAATATTTGCATTGTTGGGATGATTCGGTTGTGCGGAAGCGTGATGATTTTTTCCACTTATAAAAAAGTAGATGTTATTTTCTAAAACATCACCATTTAGCTCTTTCATTGATAGTTCTTTTAAAAATAAATTGAGTACAGATTCATGTAAAAATATTATGATTGGTGGATGATTTGTTCGTTGTTTTAGTGATTTAATAATAACCTCTGGGCCGATTCCTGCAATATCACCAATTGTAATGCAAATCGGATTCATTAGATTTGTGTGTAACCATCAATACTATCTAAACTATTTAATTTAGAAAGTACACGATGATTTGCTAGTGGCGTTGTTAAGTAGGTGAGAGATAATTCAATGATTCGTTGATTTTTTTCTAATTTTTTAGCCGTTATTTTGCAATTTAGGTGATGAATAAACTTTAGTATTTCTTTGATATTATTGTAGTTTTTGCAACGAATATGAATTCGATAGGATTGTAATTTTGTTTGAAATTTATTTCGTTTAAGAAATTGGAATAATAATAGCAATGATATTGTTGCTAAAATGCTATACATAAAAAAGGCGCCACCAATTAACATTCCTATTGCCGCATTTACAAAAACTAGGGATGCAGATGTTAATCCTTCGATATGACGTTTTGATTGTAAAATTGTTCCAGCACCAATAAAGCCTATACCAGAAACAACTTGTGCGGCTACTCGAGTAGGATCTCCAACTGAGGTTGATATTGAAAAATGAGTAAATAAACAAGACCCCAAGCAGATTAATGTATGTGTTTTTAATCCAGCTGGTTTCCCCATTGCTTCACGTTCTATACCCAGCGCATATCCACATGAAATTGCTAATATTATTTTAATAATGAACATGAGCCATTCAAGCTCATTCAATATAATTTCCATTCATTTAATTATAGCAGGCAAACCTATTTTTCACTACTGATCTAGCCGTCGTCCTACTTTGTTTCTTTCTGTTTACGTTTTATCAAATTTCATCGATAATGACGTTATCCATATGAACTTTTTTTCTGTAATTATTGTGTTGTTGTTTGTACAGGTATTGTCATTTGCAAGTTTTTTGACAGATGCATCAAACCTTTCATATAGTGTTCGAGCAATGGGGCGTGGTGGTGCTCAAATTTCAGAACCTTATGGCGCAGATTCATTAACATCAAATCCTGCTGGTTTGTCACAAGGTGGCAGTGGACTTCAGGTCAACAACTTGGATTATTCAAATGTTAATTCACAATTTAAACAAGCCACATTATTTCATCGTCAATCAATTGGGATTGGGTTATGGAAAGTTGAAGCCAATTCAAATAGTCTTGAAACATTTGCGGTTGGTTATTCTCGACGAAATAGAAATGGGGTTGATTGGGGATTAACATATAAAAGTTTAAATTATAATACGCTATCACAACAAAAAACATTGTGGAGTTCAGATTTAGGTTTAATCATTCATATGAATCAAGGCTTAGACATTGGATTTGTTGGAAAGGATGTTTTGGGGTCTGAGGATCGAGAGTTTAAACCTTCATTTGAAACAGGCGTGTTATTAAAAAATAAAAATGCGTCAGTTAAAATATTTTCAGATCTAGTGTTTGATACTGAGCCTAGTGATTATGCCGATTCTTATGTGCGATATGGACTTGATTATGAATTGACTCAGGATTTTACTTTTCGTGTTGGTGGTGATCAACATTATTATACATCTGGTGTTTCTTTTGATCTTCCTATTTTGTCAGTAGATTATGCCTATAAGTCTCCCAAAGATCAATCAAGAGAGGCTATTTATGCTTTAGGACTTAAATTCGGACGCGCACGTCAGCCTGATGCTTTTCGACGTAAGTATGCCTTATTTAAACCACATTCAATTGCTTATTTAGAGATTAATGGTGCACTAACAGGTGGGTATAGTTCAATTAGTTTATTAGGCGGGAGAAAAATAGGGTCTAATGATTTACTTCGCCTTATTAATGAAGCGAATAATGACAACGATTGTCAGGGGTATTTGATTCGAATTAAATCATTAGATAGTGGTTTATATAATATTGCAATGGTCCAAGAAATTCGTGATGAATTGGTGAAAGCCAAACAGCTTGGTAAAAAGATTTATGTTTATTTGGATGGTTGGGCACCCATGTCGTCTTATTATCTCGCCAGTGTGGGTGACGTCATTGTTATGCCTCCGATGGGATCTATTCACGAGTTAGGTATTCAGTTTGAGGTATTAAAATTTGAAGATCTAATGAATAAATTTGGTGTTAAATTTAATTCTGTTATTTCAGGTAAGTACAAGGTTTCTAATTCTCCAACAACATCAAAAATGCGATTATCACAGAAAGAAACAATCCGTGGATCATTGGAAAATGTGATGGCACAATTAAAATCAGATATTCACTTTTCTAGAAAAACTTCTTTTTCAAATGAAATTTATGATGGGCGTATTATATCAGCTCAAAAAGCTCAGGATATGGGATTAATCGATCATATTGGATTTTGGCAAGATATGCGAACATTTCTAAAAAAAGACCTTAAAGGAAAATCAGATGTTGTATTAACTAGTTTGGCGGTTTATGACGATGACGCATCAGGTGATTTATTATGGAGTCCGTTTAATAAAATTGCAGTTATAGAAATTAATGGTGTTATTACGTCTGGTCGTAATCGTTCTGATTTTTTATTCGGAGGGGTACAAACTGGATCGGATGAAATTGCTGCTATTTTTAATAAATTAAGTCGGGATCCATTTTTAAAAGGTGTTGTGATTCGAGTTAACTCTCCTGGTGGATCAATTTTGGCGGCTGATCAAATTTTGAATGCGATTAATCAATTTAAAGCGGTATCAAACAAGCCAGTATTCACTTCTATGGGAACCTTAGCTGCTTCTGGTGGGTATTATGTTGCGCTTGGATCAGATCAGATATTTGCAAATCCATCGTCCATCACAGGCTCGATTGGTGTTGTAAGTGGTTTTTTTAATTTTTATGATTTTGAAAAGGAGTGGGGTATTTCATCTGAAAGTTTATCTACAGGGAAGTATATGGATACATTTAGTCCACATCAACAATTTTCAAATGATAAAAAAGCAATGTTAGCGGCTTGGCAACAAACCGCTTATCATCATTTTCGATCATTGGTTCAAGATTCTCGTCAGTTAACTGATGATGAGGTGAATTCGGTTGCTCAAGGTCAGTTTATGACTGGAAACGAGGCCAAAGGATTGGGGCTAGTTGACGAAGTAGGATCGTATCAGGATACGATTGATGCGATGGAAAAAACGGTTGGCCTTACAAATTCACGTGTTGTTGTCTACGGTCGCCCTTCACAACGTTCTCCATTTGATTTCTTAAAATTTTTATTTGATTAAACAATGTTTATTTAGCTGTTTACAGCCCATTTTGTCTTTGTTAAAATTTTGATGTTTGAATTCTTTATGAGTTAACCTATGAAACACATTGCAATATTATTATATTTTATTTTATTGGTCGGTTGTTCAACAACATCTGAACCAACAAAAGTGCAACTAAGCTCAGACGAAATTATGGCGTTAAAAAAGTTGTCCAATACATCGATTGCATTGAGTAGTTCTTCGGTACAATCATCTGCACTTGGTATGAATCTAAATTCAAATGCGTTAACGTCACTAAACTTAAGTTTTTTTGATACTGATATTAGCCAATTTTCGTATTCTTTATTAACCAAAACTGAAAATGGGGATCTCAAATCATTGATATTTTCAGACGAAAATCTTTCATCTACATACAATGGGCAACTCATCTACTTTAAAGCGCAAGATCATCAATTTAATTTAGCTGGTGATGGATGGATTAGTTATCAAAACTTTATTTTATCGGGAAATGAAACCAATATATCCTTTCGTTCCTATTTAATCTCTTATGTAAAACATTCAAATCATCAACTTGTGTTTGAAAATGATTCGTTTTATGTTTCAAATAAAGAAACTCTTTCAAAAATTCAATTTGGTAATGAAAATGTTCGCTGCAGTTACACAATTACCAAAACAGATGATGGTTCTACTATTTTATTTTCTACATGTGATGCAACGATTTTAGCTGTTGCTG
>MDTB01228152.1_pt1 | contig 18254 bp, 17 predicted proteins | sample 811161 | NCBI WGS metagenome assembly MDTB01 (sample SAMN05326650, study PRJNA326480) | marine metagenome | isolation source: seawater | place: Mediterranean Sea | collected 2009
AAATTAATTATAAAATTAATTTTTAAATATTTTTTCAATACATAAAGCTACATTATTTGGATCTAATATTGTCATTATATTATAATAATAAATGCAAAACATCATAGTGAAGATTATAAAGTAAGTGCGGTTAAACATTATTTTAATAAAACAAATAATTTAACAAAAACATTATAAAAAATAAAGTGTCAAAGAAATATAAGTTTTGAATTTCATTCAATAAGTAATAAAGTATCACTTTCATAATTTAAAAAAACTAGCTTAAATAAATCGAATAACATTTTTTCATTTACATTTTCATTAATATATTTAGTATGATGTAAATTTGGTATAGTATTGAATTCAATAAATTTAATTTCATCTTTGTTAGTAATTAATATATCAGGTCCAATAATAATAAATTGCTTATTTGAATTATCAATTATAGGCTTAAATAATTCTTTCATATTTTTTAAGGCATCTCTTATTTTATAAATATAAGATGAATATGCTGTTTCATGCAATGGATACATTTTTATTGCAGATGTTTTATTCATATAACCTTCATGTTTTACTTGTATATCATATTCCGAGCTTTCACTATCATAATCTTTACCATGAACAATACATGAAGAGTATTTACTTAGATAAATATTATTATTGAAAATAATAATATAGGCTCTTATTACAAATTTTTTATTATCTATTAATTTAAGATTTTGTAAACCTTCTTGGATGATTTCATTTTTATTTATTTTATAATTCAACAAATCTTTCCCACTTAGACATTTGACGCCTTTACCACCAGTTGAGTGTATTTCTTTGATAAAAAAAAGTTTGTCAATAGGAATATTATTTATTTCAGACAAATTATCATATGTTTTCGGGTAATATTTGTAAAGTTTTAATTTTTTTATAAGATTAGTACATTTTCTCTTATCGGACAAGTAATTATGATTTTTTTCTATGAATATTTTTTACTATGTATTTATTTGAAAATAAATTTAGATTATTATTACCATAAGAATCCCAATATATAATTATGAATTCTAATACTTTTTTATGATTATTATTTTTTGATAATAGATCATTAAATTTAACACATGTATCCTTAAATAATTTTGAAGCTCTATTAGTTATACAATTGATTTCCATATATTTATAATGAGAGATTTATTCTTGAAAAACGTATATTTTAAATATTCATAGGTGTAAATATTTTACAAAAATAAAAATAAAAATATTAATATAAAAATAAAAATATTATTTTAAATAATATTATGTCATCAATAGAAAGACCATCATGGGGTGAATATTTTAAAGAGATTGTAAAATTAACAGCTAAGCGTTCATCTTGTGAAAGGTTAAAAGTAGGATGTTTATTTATTAAAGAAAATAGAATAATTGCTCAAGGTTATAATGGTTATATTAGCGGGTGTAATCATATTCCAATAATTAAAGATAATCATAATATAGCTACAATTCATGCAGAACAAAATACAATAACTGATTGTGCCAAAAGAGGAGTTAGTAGTAATAATTGTATAGCATATATTACACATTATCCATGTTATAATTGTACAAAATTAATGATTTCATGTGGTATATGTGAAATTAATTATATAGAAGATTATAATAATGATAATCTAGTAAACGAATTAGCATGTACTGTTAATTTAAAAATTAATAAAATTTAGCTTGAAAACATAATAATACTTTTATTTAAAATATAACAAGATACTGCAAAAATTATGCTATTAAATATTAATCCTTTAGTATTTAAATTTTTATCATTATCAAACAATATTGGTAATATATTAAATAATGATTTTTTAAAATATGGCATTTGAAAAATAAAATAGACAATCGAAATTATAATAGGTATTTGTATTTCATTATATAAACTTTCAAATCTTAAATCATAATTATTATAATTATTATTAGTACCAACTAAATCATTTAGATTTTCTTGATTATTTATATAATCAATATTATTAGTATTTGGAATATAATTTGTACTTGTAGTTGGATCAATATTAATATTATCAGTATTCATGTTTATATCTTTTGATGGTAATTGTGTATTACCTTTAGAGGCGGCTGTTTGTAATTGAGTAATTAATTCATTATAATTATTTTGATTGAGTAAAACATTATTATTTTGTTGTTGTTGTTGTTGTTCTTGCTGTTGTTGTTGTTGTTGTTGTTGTTGTTGTTGTTGTTGTTGTTGTTGTTGTTGTTGTGAATTTTGAATAAAATTATTATTTATTTCATTAGTTGTTAAATTAATATTATTTGGTTGATTATTTAATCCAGAGTTTTGATTAGGATTAGGTAATTGTGCTATATTAGTAGTTCCACTATTATTATTCATTATTAAAAAGATAATAAATAATAGTTTAATTTATTCCGCAAAATATATATTTTTTTTATTTTGATTACACTGAACATTTTTTCTATTTAATAAAAAACATTTTGATTTATCTGAATCATAAGAAAATATTTGATTTTTAATATTATTATGTTCTGGTCCAATAAATTTATAACAATCTTTACTATCACAAATTTGTCTAAATAAACTAGCTATTCCTAAACCAATAATAATAGATAATAGAATTCTTCCAACATCTGTATAAAATAAATTATTTATAATATTTTTAATAGCAGCCATATATATAATTATATATAATTATATATAATTATATTATTTATACTAATTAACTGGAATTGTATTAATTTTTTGACTATCAGATGGACATTTTACACTTTTAAAATCATATTCAAAACAATTTCCACGAATATCTTTATATTGAATTTTATCTTTATTGGAAATAGTAGGATAAATAGTAATTATTTTTTTTTCATCTTTAATATAAATAAAAATTAATCCAATTATAAGTGAAATTAATAATATTTTAATATTTAAAATATTAAAAATATTCATATATATATTTTTATATTTAATTTATAAATAATAAATCATTAAATAAATATTTTTTTAAAATTAACTGCTTATTATTATTTTCCTCATCATATTCAATATTATAATATTTATATTTTGTATTAAAAATTTTTTCATCAATTTGTTTTAAATCTTTAATATATATGTTATAAGCATCTTTTAAATATTTATTATCATTATTTGCATAATACAGTTCATAATATTGATTAATATCTGTAATTATTTCATCTTTTTTAATAATATATTCATCAATATTTTTATTATTGGTTATTTCATTATATTTTTCTAAATATTTATAATAAATTTCTTGATATTTATTTAATTCACTATTATTATTATTAAATAATTCTACTGCTTTATCTTCTGAAATATAATTAAATAATACATCTAATTTAATTTTTAAAATATTTTTTTTAATTTCAAAAATTTTTGAATTAGTTTTAATAATTTCATGAAATAAATTATTGTAATTCTTTTTTTTAATATTTAATTCTATTTTACATGGTTTATTAATATTACCACATAAAACTGATAATGATTCATTTGTTTCTGTAAATATTGTTCCACCTGATTTTTTACAATTAATACATAAAAATTTAGATTTTGCATATTCTTTTTTTTTTTCTTCAATTGATATATTTTTACTCATAATTTGTTTTTTAATTCTTAATTTATATTCTTCATATTTATTTTTAATATTATAATATTTATTCAAATCGTCTAAATATTGATTATATTCTTTTGTATTTTGATAATTAGTTAAATTCATTTTATAAATTAGAAATATATTTTTCTATGCAATAAAGACGCCTCGGGGTGATTACTATAATCAGGTAAATCAGTTATTAAATTATTTTGTATTCGTTTTTGATTATCTAAATTTTGTCTATTATAATATACTAATTTAGACATAATATAATTTTTATCTTTTATATTTTTTTCATATATTTCTCGTGAAGATTTAAAACCTTTGTATTTACTTATTAAAATGATAGTAAATATAATAAAAAATATAATACCAAGTAATATATTATAAAATAATGAATTTTGAATAAACTTATTAGTATTGCATTGTTTTAAATTATTAAAAATATAGTTTTTAACATTATTTGCAATTAATTTAGGTTTATTTAAATTTATATCTTTATATTTATTATAATTAATATCATTTAATAAATAATTATCTTTATTCATATTTATTTATAAAATAATGTTATTTTATAAATAAAATTTTATACATATAAATATAATAATGTCTAATGAATTAAATAACAGTGAATTATTAAATAATAGTGAATTAAATAAAGTATCTGGAACGGGACTAATGTTTTATTTTATAACACTTACAATTTTTTATACTATAATTTGTGTAATTTTAATTCAAACATCTACTAATACTAATAGTGCAAACATAATATTAACAATTATTTATTCTGGATTAATTATATTAGGCAGTTTTTATATAAATGTACAAACATTACAAAATTTATGTGGAAAAGATGATCAAGGAAATGTTGATGTAAATTATGAACCCCCATTATATAATATAATAGTTATTACATTTTTACCATGGTTAGTAGTTTTTGGTAGTATATTTTTCTTATTAGAACTTTTTCCAAGTTGGATTAGACCATTTTCAAACACAATAGGATATCTTTTTATTAGCTTTTTAGGAGCTGATAAAATTATAAAAGAGGTTCTAAAAAAACCAGAGGGCAAAGACGAAAAAATAATAACAGCAATTAGATTCTTAAATAAAAATACAACAATGTTTATTAATGAATTAAGCGATGATAATAAGATTTTTGATGAAGAAATAAATGATTTACAAAAATCAGGAATTATTAATCAACTGTCTAATAATAATAAAAGTGAGTTATTAAAATTAATAAATATTAAACATATGATTGGAAAAGGAATGTGGTATATTTTATCTGGAACAGTAATTTCTTCAATCAGTTATAATATATTATTAGATATGGATTGCACTAAATCACTATCACAAATGAGTAGTGATATTAGTAATATTATATCATCAAATAGTTATGCAACAGGGTATAGATGGAAAATACATAATAGTAATGATTTTAGAACTTGGGTAAATTATGCAGACAGCACCGAAGACATAACACAACAATTATATACTTTAGATTCTAATTTTGTAGATAAATTTAGAGACACTGCAGATTCGCCTAGTAGTATAGGAATACCATTTGGTGCAGGTGGCGTTGGTAATATTAAAACTAGTAGAATTTTAAATATTGATAAAGATGATTTACCAGAAAATATAAGTAATAATGTTTCTTTTAAAGAGGGAGATTATTTTAAAGTGATAGCTGAACGGGATGCATCTCATAATAATATATTATATTTTAATACAGACCAAGAAATATATTATACTGTCGAAACTTAAATAATAAATAAAATTATAATATAAATTTATCAAGATTAATGTAATATAAAACTGAAAAATAAGATAATATTGAAATAATAATTATAACAAGCCATAATGGTAAAATAGTTTTTTTAGTATAACCAATACCAAAATTTAAAGGTATACCTTCATTATCAAAAATAATTTTTGGTTTTAAAATTATAATAATTAAAAATATAAATAAATATAAAATAACACTTGCTAGTAATATATTAGATTTAATGAAATTTTTTATCATACTTATTAATATTATATAAAATAAAATAATATTAATAATTTTTTTTTAAAAAATATGTTCTCCTAAAAATAATTCTTGACCAATAATCCCAAAAAAAGCTATCATTGCTAATCGTCCATTATTTAGCTCTTTATTTAAAAGTTCTTCATCAATCTTTTCAACATCATAATTTCCTAAATTTCCAGGCTGATAATCATCTTTCAACATATATGTAGTATTTGTTGTAAATGGATTTTGCCAGCCTCGTCCCATTCTAATAAGTTCATATGATGCAACACCAAGCCAAAATGGTGCCTGATGATATGCATCAAGACTACTTAGATAATTAATTCCAAGCATGGAATTATCTGGGTCAAGTTTTTCAAGAACTGGAATCGAAACAGTAGCAAGCATAGCACTTCTTCCATGTTGAAGTTCTGCTTCACGTGTAAATTTAATTCTATTTTCACTTTTATTTTTTAAAATATTTAAAGGATCAAAGTTAGGAAGTGGCTGTGTTGAACCACAATATTTAAAAGTCTTAATTTGTGGATTAATATTTAAAAATGATTGTGTGCTTAAGATGAGTGGAATAATAGCGACCATTAGTATATTTTATAATATAATAAAATGTTTAAATTATTTTTTATAAATATTTATTTATATTAGTCTTCATAATCTGTGTCGGGATCATCATCATCGGGAATATTAGACATATCATATTCATCATCTTCAATTTCTTTATTAATATTATCTTCTTCTTCAATATCCATAATATAAATTTCTTTATTCATATCAGTTACAATATCTTTTTTATTTAATTTTTTTTCTAAGATTGCTTGTTTATCCATTTCTTTTCTTTCTTCATCATAATTTTCTTTAACATATTGAGTTATTCCTTTTTGTAGACCTTTATTCCATTTGCCTAGTTTATTATTTTTAAATAATGTTTCAATATTGCGTTCTTCATCGGTTAAATTTTTTAAAAAATCTGTAATAATATCTTTCTCTTTTTCTTTTGCAAATAAAATTTTTTCTTTTATTTTTTTATAATTATTATTAATTATATTATTATGATTAGTAAAAGTATTTATAAAATTATTTAAATAAGTAAATAATATTTGATTCATAATATCTTTGTCATAAGATTGATCTTCCATAATTAATTGTAATTCTATATCACTATTATCTAATACATTTAAATATTCTTCAATTAAAGATAAGTATATATATTGATATATAAATAATAGTAAATCAATACTAAAAATTGATTGTATGGTTTTATTTTCACTAATAATAATTTCTTTATAAAAGTAAAAATATTTTGATATTTCTAAAAATATATTATATTTTTCTTCTATATGATTAAATATTATATTCAATAAATTAATTTTATCAAAATTTAAATATTTTTCATAATAATTTTTAATTATATTATAAACATCAATTTCATGAACATTTGATAGTTTCCAATGTTCTGGTATTGAACTAAAATTAATTGATTTATTTTTTATAATATTGGGAAATACTTTTATAAAATCTATTAAATAATTTTTAAATAAATAAATATTTTTTTCATTAAAATTAAAATCTAAATTTTTTTCAAAATTTATATAATCTTTTTTAGAAATAAATGAGAATTTTTTTAATTTATTTAATATATTATTTTTCATTAAATTATTTATTTTATACAAATAATTTTTAATATCATTTGTATCTTCTAATTTAAAACTTGCAATATCATATTTATCTATAATATCATATAATTTATTAAAAAATATTTCATCAAATTTTTTAACTAAGTTATTTTTTTTATAATTTTCTAAAATATTTCTAAGATTTTCTATATTATTTACTATATTATCATTATAATTAATAGAAAATATATTATTTTTATTAACTGTATCAATAAGTTGAATCATATCTACTTTTCCATATATTTTTCCCTGTGATTTTATATTTTCTATAACTTCATATATGCTTAAGTTATAATCAATATTAATTGGTTTATTATTACAAATAGCTTTTAATTCATTTTTAATTGGAAATTTATTATTAAAATTACAATAATATATAAATGCTCTATATATAGTTATTTCATTATAATCATTTGATATTTTGGGAATATTAATTTTAGTATTTTTATCATGAAATAATAAAACTGGTTTTTCTATTGAAACAATATCAGATATAATAGTTAAATAATTTTTAATTAATACATTATAATCATATATATTTTTATTTTCTTGTATAAAATATTGTATAGTATTATTTAACTCATTGCAACATGAATTTTCCATATATGGTTCACCGTTACTTGTTTCTAAAAGTGGTGTTTTTTTTTTAACAATATCTTGTATAATTGAAATAATATAATTACTAATAAGAATAATTTTACTATTAATAATATCTAAAAATAAATCTTTTTTGCCTTTTTTAAAACTATCAATCATAGTATCTGTAAAATTTTTATCAATTGGAATAATATCAGAATTTTTTATTTTAAAATCATTTAATGGTGGCATAAAATTTGTCCAACTATTAATTGAAATTTTATCTGGAATTTCTTCTATTTTATTTTCTATTAAATATTGTTTCTTTTTATCAATTAAATCCATAAAAAAAGAATCAATTAAAATATAATCTTTAATAATTGCTTCTAATTTTTTTTGTATATTTAATTCAGATGTTTTTTGTATCGTATTCCATGGTTTTATAGAACTTTTAATTTTATTAGCAATGCAAGCTATATATAATAAAAATGTTTTATCTTCTTGATTATTTAATGGATATCCATTGAAAGATTTAATACATCCTGGAAAGGTTTTTTTAGTAGTATACGATGGTATATTAGTTTGAATAAAAATACATATATATGATAAAGTTAAATATAATAATAAATTATTATAAAAATCATCATAATCAATAATTTGTTTAGATTTTGGATCTTTTTTTTTTAATGCTTCAATTTTCTTATCATAAATTTCTTTAGTTGGCATATTTTTTTTTAATATTTTTAAAACATTATTATTTATAATTTCATTATGATTTGATAAATTAATACCAATCATATTTCCCATAGTTTTTATTATAGCATAAATCATAGAACTTTCTTTTGTTATAGGATTATTATCTGAATTAAAAATATAATCTTTCTCTAATATTTCTTTTGTATTTAATTTAAATCCACTATCGTCAAATCCTTCATCATTATTAAAATCTATTCGTTTTATAATATAACCACTATATTTATCTACCCAAAAACTATTATCATCACTGATTGTACCTTGTTCAGCGCAAATAGTATCTAATTCGAGTAAATATTTTTCTTTATCGTCAAAACAATTTGCTAATTTTAATATAAATATGGGCAATATTTTAATATTTGTTTTAGAACAATAAAGCCAATATTTATCTTCATCACTATTAGGATTTCTTAATAAGTTTTTGGAAAAAATTCTAATGTAGTAATTTTTTTTAACAATATCTGGATATGCTAAAATTCTATCTCTTAAGTTTTCATTTGGTGATATAATAAATCCATTATTATTTGGTATATTAAATTTTAATATTATATTATTATTTTTTTCATTATAAAAATTATTAATAATTATTTTTTTTTTTAATATTTTTTTATAATATTCATATTTTTCATTAACTTTGCCTTTTAATTCTTCAATACTAATATTATATTTTAAATCAAAAGATTTTAATATTTCATCAATATCATTTTTATCATATTTATTTCTAATTGATTCAATTGAATTACATTTATCATTTTTTGATATACACTTTTTATTTATATCACAGAAAATTTTATTTGAATCTATATAAAAATTTTCTTTAAATTTATCTGAAATTTTCCATATATCATCTTCTCTTACATAAATATAATTTTTATTATCTTCTTTATTTATAAATAAAGCATAATCTCCATTTATAACCTCACGTTTTTCTTGTGTAATACTTTTAGCTTCTCGTTTTGCTTTTTCACTTGTTAAATTAAGTTTTTCCATTAATTCATTTGTTAAAAAATTTATAAATTGTCTATTATCCATACTGCCTTTTTCTTCTTCATAATCATTTATAAAACTATATAATGTTTTGTCATAAATAGAATCAAAAAAGATTAATTTATTATTATCATTTTCTAAATTTTCAATAGAATTATATTTTTTACTTAAAACAAATTTTTCACATGTAGATGAATCTTCATTTAAATCAATATCTTTTTGTTGTTTTGATAATTTTTCTTGTTTTTTTATAAATGAGTCTAGTAAATTTGATATTACTAAATCAATTACTGATTTAGATAAAGAAATATATAAAAAATTAGCATTGTCTATATTAATGATTTTATTTAAAAATTCTTCATTATTATTAAATAAATTATCTGAAATATTATATGATTCAAATAATTCATCTTTTAAATTTTTACTCAATAAATCAAAATTATAATTAATATTATTTGTTTTAATTTTATTATTAATCTTTTCAATGAGAGATTTTAAATTTTCATTATTTTTTATAATACTTAATTTATAATTTTCTGAATTTTTATTTAAATTAGATTTTATAATATTAAAAGTATTATTATGTATATTAAAATAATCTATATTTGCAGATTGTAAATAAAATAATAAATCAGTAAAATTATAAATTTTATAATTTTCAAAAAATGTTTTAATAAATATTTCATTTGTTGGTATAAAAGATTCTATTAAATTATCTAAATTATCATAATATTCTGATGTATCATTATTATAATTTTCACTCTGAAAGTTATTTATACTTTTAAAAATATTATTATTATGAATATTTTCATGTTTATTTTTATATAAATCAAAATCCTTATTTTCTAAAAAATATTTATTTACAGATGTATTATCTCTCAAAAGTTTGAAATTATAAAAAAAATTATTATTATAATTTACTTTATCACTTATACTAATATAATTACTATTAATATTTGAAAAATTCATTATAGGTAAAGGTAACGTAATAAATGAAATAATTTTTACTTTATCATTATTTGTTAAATTAACTTTCTTAAATATTTTTTTTCCATTTAAATAATCAATTTCTAACATTTTTAATCCTTCATTATAAACATCACTAATAAATCTATTTCTATTTAAATTATTTTTACTTATACAATAACTATAAAAATTATCATATATATCATTTAATACATCTATTCTAGAATTTACAACAGATGTTTCATTATATTTTAATATTGTTGAATCAAAAAGATCATATAATTCATTTATATATTGTTTATATGTATTTATTTTATCTTTTGAATTATTTTTTGTCCATTTAGATATACAATTATCTATTTTTTTAATAAATAATGAATAATCTTCTTTAATAGAAAAATCATCATCATCCATTATTTCATCATTTTTATCAAATAATATTTTTTTTGAACAAGTTACCGGTAATATCCAATGTATTTTTTTATTTAATTTCAATAAAATGTCTTTTAGTGGTTTATTAAATTCATCATTTAATTTTGGAAGTTTCAAATTATAATTTTCATCATAATTTGAATACATCTCTCTTAATTCAATAAATCTATTAATTTCTTTATTTATAAGATTTATTTTGTCATCTGTTTTATTTTCTGGAGTTAATAAATTAATATTATAATTTAAGTAATCATGAATTTGATCTTCTAATGAAAATCTTTTTTCATTATCAGAAACATTTACACTGTAATATATTTCTTCTAATTCCATATCTAAATCTAATTCATCAATTACTACTTTTTTATTATTATCTAGATTAATAATATCAAAATCATCGTCTGGAATATTCTTAATATTATCAATATTACTAGTTTTATCTTTTTGTAATTTATTATTATCTATACTTTCATCATTATCAATAATTTCTTCATCTTCAATAGTATTATTTATATTAACTGATGAATTATTTATTACAATTTTTTCAATATTTAATGATTCAGGAATACCTGAATATGCAAAATCAATATATATAATTTCATCAGTTTTATTTATTTTTATTTCAAGCATATCTTCTTCTATATTTGTTATTATTCCATTTATTATATATGGTTCGGGAAAGTTAAAATAAATAGATATTTTTTGATTAGTATTTAAATTATGTTGCTTAATATAGCTTGATGTTTCATGTCTATATAATAAAATAAAATTTTCAATAGATTCTTCTAAAAAATTACCATTTTCATCAATTAATAAAGTGGATTCATTTGTATCAGATATTATTTTTATTTTGCTTTTATCAATATAATTAATATAATAAGTTTTATTATGATAATTCAAATTAGTAGGAGCATCTATTTGTATAATATCACCTAATTGTAAATTTATTTTATCTTTAGTATTCATTATAGTATACTTATACTATATTTATAATAAATTTTATTTATTGATTTTAAATTTATATTAAATTAAGTTAAAGATTTTTTAATATCATAAATTATCAATGGATACTAATATTACATATGAATTTGATGTAAATATTATTTATAATTTTGAAAATGATGATTACACAAAAAAAAAATTTAATTTTAATAGTGTAGATTATGAAATTGTTAAATATAATAAAGATAAGCTTGATTTTTATAAGAAAAATAATTATGATAAATTTTTAGAGTTATCTAAATTCAGATCTATTATTTTAAAAAATAATAAATTATTATCAGTTTCTCCATCTAAATCCTTAGATTTAGATATATTTAAAACATTATATTCAGATGTATCAGACTGTTGGTTAGAAGATTTTATAGATGGCACAATGATTACATTATTTTTTGATATAACAAATAATGTTTGGGAAATTGCAACTAAATCTACAATTGGAGGAAATAATATATTTTTTAATAATAATAATAATAATAATAATAATAATAATAATAATAATATTTCTTTCAGAAATTTATTCTTTGATGCATGTAATTATAATAATTTTAATATAAATACATTACCAAATAATTATAAATATATTTTTATTATGCAACATCCATATAATAGAATAGTGACTCCTAATAATTTTCCTGAAATATTTCTTTTAAAAATTTATGATATAAAAAATATAAATGATTCAAAATATAAAATAACAGAAATTAATGTTAAAAATTTTATAGATACACCTCCATATATTTTATTAAATACAGGTGTTAAAATAGTAAATAAATATAAATTTAATTCATATGATGAATTAATCAATAATTATACTAATAGTAATATTAATTTTTCCTTTGTTGGTATAATGATTTATAATAGTGATGGTTCTCGTTCTAAAATTCGCAATAAAAATTATGAATATGTTAGAAAATTAAGAGGAAATCAGCCAAAATTACAATATAATTTTTTATGTTTAAAGAAAGAAGGCAAAGTAAAAGAATTTCTTTTTTACTATCCTGAACATCGTAATGATTTTAATCGTTTTAAAGATGAAATTTATAACTATACTAATAATTTATTTTCAAATTATATAAGTTGCTTTATTAAAAAAGAAAAAAATTTAAAAGAATATAATTTTGAGTATAAAATACATATGTATAAACTTCATGAAATATTTAAAAATTATCCAAATAATTTTAGAATTAAAATAGATAAAAAAAAAGTAATTGATTATGTAAATACTTTACATCCATCACAACAAATGTTTGTTATAAATTATAAAAATTATAATAATGTAGATAATGTAGATAATGTAGATAATATAAATAATGCAGATAATGTAGATAACGTAGATATGATGATTAATTAATATGATAATAATTACTATTTTCAATTAATAAAAATATATACATTGTTTTTTTAATATATAAATAATTTATATATTAAAAATAGATATAATTTTAATTTACTCTTCAAAATAATTTTTTATTTCATTTATTTTTGCAATAGCATAATTTGATGCTTCTTCTATATGTGTTATTATTTCATCTTTTTTTATAAGATAATTATAACTAATTTTAATAATACTATTATTATCATGTGGATGTTTTTTAAGAAATGATACAAATGAAATAATTTTTTCTTTTATAAAATATTTTTTATATAAATAATTTTCAATAATTTTTCCAATTGTATAATCTTCATTTAAAATTGTAATTTTAAAACAATTATCAAGATTATCAGGAATTTCTTCTATTAAATCATAATCATTTTTTAAATCATCAACTAATATAAATAATTTTTTAATTAATATTTTAGATGCAAGAGTCATTAATTTAATATTGCTATAAATTCCAATAGTTTTTAATTTAAAATCAAAACTATTATCTATAAATATACGCTTAGCATCAATTAACATCCAATCTAATTTTATTTTTTGTATTTCATCATTTGAATATTTTAATTTTAATTCATCTTCTTTTAAATCCCATTTATTTTTAATTTCAACCGGATTAAGAGTATTTCCATAACTAGCAATACTTATAACATTAAATGTTCCATCATCTTCTGCTGTACTTACAGATAACTTACAACTTAATTTAATTTCATCAAAATTATTATTTTCATTTATTTTTGGACGTAAACGCACAATATCAATATAATCTTCAGTTATACTATCCGGTGGAAATATTTTTTTTACATCACCCGAATTTAAAAATTTATTTAGTTTTATATTTTTAATTTTAAAATCTTCAGTTGTTGCATATATAATTTCATTTGTTTCATTTTTTTTTTCAAGATATACTTCATAATCTTCATATGAAAAATTTTCAATATCATCTATATGTATAGGAATACAACTAAGCCTTTGCTTAATTAATTCATTATTTAATCTAGTTTTATTTATTTCAATATTTACTTTATTTTCAGAATATGGATTTGTTTTAAATACTATAATAGGTATATTAGCATGTAATATTCTTCTAATAGCATTAACATAACTTACATTTATATTTTCAATTGTAAAAGATAATATATTATCTAATTCTTCTAAATTTTTTATATTAACATTATCCGAATCTGTTTTATTCATTAAATATATTTAATAAATATATTTATTATTTTTTAAAATAATAAATTCAATTTTATATTATTTTAAAAATAATAAATTCAATTTTATATTATTTTATATTATTAGTTTAAAATAATATATATATTTAAATTTAAAATATATAATGAGTAAAGTTTTATATTATAGTAATTATTGTAAAAATTCTTCAGAAATTATAAAAACATTATCAAAAAGTAATGTAAAAAAAGAAATTCATTTTATTTGTATCGATAAACGTTATCAAAAAAATAATAATACATATTTAATTTTAGAAAATAACGATTCTATTATTTTGCCATCTACAATAACTGCTGTTCCTGCTCTATTATTATTAAATGAAGATTTTAAAGTAATTTTTGGGAATAATATATTACAATATTTAAATCCAATTCAAGAAAATGAGAAACAAATTTCAACAAATTTTAATGGAGAACCAAATTCTTTTACATTTAATAATAATTCTGATATTGTTTCTGATAATTTTAGTTTTTTAAATCAAGATAGTAATGAAATGTCCGCAAAAGGTGATGGTGGATTAAGACAAATATATAATTATTCTACACTTCAAAATGATGATAGAATTATAACACCTCCCGATGATTATATTCCTGATAAAATTAATGAATCATCAATTAAAGATTATGAAAATAATAGAAATAATTTAAATTAAAAAAAACAAGTTTTTATATAAAAATATATTAAAAATATATTTAATATATTTTTATATATGAATATGGAAGATAATGATGATAAAAATATAATTGATTCTACCATACTAATAGAGTTTACTAAAAATTTAAAAGATTTCATTCATGACCTTGATAATACCTTTAATGATAAACTACATGATTTATTTTTAAAAGATGTTAAATATAATTTTATTTATAATTATAATAAAAATATTGATATTGATATTATATGCAATGATAATGATAATAATAATGATAATAATAATGATAATGATAACAATAACGATAGAATATTGTTAGAATATTCTATGGATATATTTAATTACTGTGTTGAAATATTTCCTAAAAACTTTTTTAATATTTTATATCAAAATGATATAATTTTTAATGATGATTTATATTTATTACCAAATATAAATTTTTCTGAATTATATTTTGATACAACGTCATCTAATACTAAAGATATTTTATGGAAATATTTACAATTATTATTATTTACTATAATAACTACGATAAAAGATAAACGTAGTTTTGGAGATACTGAAAAGTTATTTGAAGCTATAAATCCAGATGAACTAAAAAATAAACTAGAAAATACATTTGAAGATATACAAAAAATGTTTATGACAGAAGATAATAATAGTAATAATAATAATAATAATGATAATAATAATGATAATGATAATAATAATGATTTTAATAGTGAATTATTTTTTAATAAAATGCAAGAGCTTATTAATGAATTTGATATATCTAATCTTGATATATCTAATATTAAATTACCAAATATAGAAAATATGAATTTTTCAAATTCTGATATATCTAATATTTTTAGTAATATGTTTAATAAATTAAATGAAATAAATTTAGATAATTCATTAAACGATATTTCTAATATTTTTAATAATATATTTGATTTTGATAATAATTCACAAAATAATAATAATGAAGAAAATAATAATGATAATAATAATGAACAAAATAATAATGAACAAAATAAAAAATTTAATAATTTACCTGATATAAATAATATTCATGATCATATAAATAATTTAATAAATGGTAAAATTGGTAATTTAGCTAAAGAATTAGCCGAAGAAACAGCAAACGATATGAATATTGATTTATCTAATATAGAAAATGTTAATGATGTATTTAAAACTTTATTTAAAGATCCGAATAAATTAATGTCATTGGTTAATAATATAGGTTCAAAAATTGATAGTAAAATGAAAGATGGTTCATTAAAAGAAAGTGAATTACTTGAAGAAGCCAGTGATTTACTAAAAAATATGACAAATATACCAGGAATGAATAATATAAATGATTTATTTAAGTCAATGAATTTAGATAAAATGATGCCAAAAAATGGAAAAATAAATAAAAATGCTTTTCAAAATATGATGGATCAAAATATTAAAATGTCAAAAATGAAAGAAAGAATGAAAGATAAAATAAATAAAAATAATAATCCAGAATATAGCAAAAATTATAATGAATCTAAAAATGAAACAAAAAATAAAGATTCATTAGAAAATATTAATTCTAACTTAAAAGAACTATTTAAAGAAATGGAAACAAATAATGATTTTTTAAGTGATATATTAAAAAAACAAAATATAAATTCATCTTCTGAAAATAGACCAGTATCTAGTAAACCAAAAAAAAATAATAGAAAAAAAGGAAAAAAATAAATATATAATTTTAAATATATTTATTATATTTATTATATTTATTATATTTATTATATTTATTATATTTATAAATTTATTTAATTAAATAAATAATGTTTATGTATCAAAAATAATTATGATTATATATATAAATGGATTCAAATAATAAAATAAAAAATATTAATGAAATAATAAATAATAAAAGTCAAATTGAGGATTTAGATTTTTGGATAAATGATCCACATATAATATTTAATAATAAATATATTTTTGAAATATATCCTAAAAATGATATGACTAGAACACAAAAATTTAATGCAATATCAAGATTGATAATTTTTTTAACAATTTTTATAATTTTTATTTCGAGAGATGTTAAAATTTTAATTGTTTCATTTATTACATTACTTTCATTAGTAATTGTTTACTATTTTTTAAATAGAAAAGATTCAATAAAAGAGGGTTATACAAGTAATGAAATGTATCAACAATTTAAAGATAATTTTACAAATCCAGATGATAATAATCCAATGATGAATGTTATGCTACCAGAAATACAAGATAATCCACATAGAAATCAAGCTGCGCCATCATATAATAAAAATGTTGAAGAACAAATATATGAATCAACAAAAAATATTGTTAAAAAAAATTTTAATGATGATAAAATCGATGAGCGACTTTTTAATGATTTAGGAGATAAAATACAATTTGAAAATTCTATGAGACAGTTTTTTACAAATCCCAATACCACAATACCCAATAATCAAAAAGAATTTGCTAATTTTTGTTATGGCAATACTGCTTTATGTAAAGATGGTAATTTAGAGGATTGCTTTAAAAATTTAAATGAATACCATAGACTTTAATTTCAAAATATTATTAATTTCAAAATATTATTTAATTTGAAAATATTATTTAATTTGAAAATATTATATTAAATAATATTATATATGACATCTTCTTATCCCTATATTTTTATTTCGTGTTGAAGTCATAATTAATATATAATATATATAAAATATATATTAATTAATAAATTTATATATATTTATTTAATTGTTAGTATCTCTCAAAATAAAACTTTTTAATTCTTCAAAATTATAATTTTTATTTTTATTATATTCAATAAATTCTTTATGAAAGATATCAAAATAATCATATGAAAATAAAATTTGTAAATATAATAAATTTTCTAAATTATTACTAACATAATTTAAAATACTTAAATTAGGTAATTTTTCCTGCAATAATTTAAAAATTTCTTTTATATAATTATTATCTCTCAAAAAAATAT
>MDTB01230890.1_pt1 | contig 18254 bp, 20 predicted proteins | sample 811161 | NCBI WGS metagenome assembly MDTB01 (sample SAMN05326650, study PRJNA326480) | marine metagenome | isolation source: seawater | place: Mediterranean Sea | collected 2009
ATTATATTTAAATTGGTTGAAATAAATTGAAGTTATTTAAAAATATTCAATAAAATTGGTTTAATATTTTGCCAGTCTTGTGGTATATTATGAAATAATTATGCTGCTTGAAAGATTGAATGGCCAACCAGAAAATGTTGAATTTAATATTCCATGCATGTCCGATTATGTTGGGGTCGTACGATTAGCTGTATCTGGGTTAGCTACTCGAATGAATTTTTCAATCGAAGAAATTGAAGATATCAAAATTGCGGTGTCTGAGGCATGTACAAATTCAGTTCAGTATGCATTTGAAAAACCTGAAAATGAGCGTGTTTTTATTTCTTTTAATTTATTTAAAGATAAATTAGAAATCATTGTAAAAGATAATGGTAAAGGGTTTGAAGTTGATCAACTTGAAAAAATTCCAATTGAAGAACGACGGTTGGAAGACATTGACGAAAGTGTGCCTCGTTTAGGTCTTGGTATCACATTCATAAAAAGTTTAATGGATGAAACGTCCATTAAATCGGAGCCTGGTAAAGGCACTACCGTTCAAATGGCCAAACATATTTAATGAATGATTTTTAAAATCATTCTCTTATCGTTTGTCACCGTTTCTTTTTTTTTATTTTACAAAAGAAAACTAACCTTACTCGTCAGTCAGCATTGGGTGACGCCACTATCAACATTATTAACCATTATTTCTTTAGCACCAATGGGCTGGGTCATTGGATTAATTGGAGTATATGGATTACCCAGGTTATTAAAGAAGCCCACGCTGCAAACAGGATCAATATGTGCAAAATGTGGAACATTATCAAAAAAAGGCCACACTGTCTGCCACAAATGCAACAATGCACTAACTTAATCAAAAAAAAATAAATTCAAGCTTAAAAACATCAACAATTAAAGTTTAAGCCATTAATAACCATATGGTATATTAAATCCATAAGGGGGAAAAATGCTAAAAACAATGAACTGGTCAACCATGACCAAATGGTTTCAAAACAACCGATTTAAATCAACCAATTATTCAACAGAGCTTGATAATGAACTGCTGCTAATAAGTAAAAGTCAAAAAGTGCCACTATTTAATCCAAATCATTCACCATACTCAAATGAACCATATTCTGTGCAATCAATATTAAGTGCATTATTAAATCAATGTTATAACATGAAAATAAATAATGAATTGATCACAGTAACATGCAACCCATTCCATGAATATTTAAGGAAAGAAACGCCAAACAAGCAATATATGATCACTCGCCCTGCAGAGTTCATTGATCAATTGGCGAAACAGCTCACACCTCCTGTACATGGAATGTGGAATATCATAAATTTTTATTGTGCAAAATTCGAAATAACAGATGTCCACATATCATTGAATCAAATTTGCTTTAAAAAAAATGGGCAAAAAAAATTAACCATATGCCTAACCGAAACATGTTACAAAGAATGTGTGTATTTTATAAAAATTACCAGCCATTTAGACCCGTCGATAACAAAAAAACCACAAGATGGCGCCTGCCAGTTTAATGGATATAATATTAATACCGACATCCGTGTAGCAACCATTCCAATTTTTAAAGGTGAAATGATCAGCTTACGATTATTCCATAAAACCAATAAATTAAACACACTTGAATCACTTGGATTCTCAAAAATTAAAACGAATATTATTAGACAAACCATAGCCAATGAAAATGGGCTGATCTTAATCACAGGTACAACGGGGTCAGGGAAATCAACCACACTCTATGCAATTCTAAAAGAACTCAAACATCGACATGTAATAACCATGGAAGATCCCATTGAAAAAATTATTCCAGGCATTTATCAAACACACATAAATTCACTACAGGGGTTTTCAATGGAATCTGGACTAAAAGCAATGTTAAGGCATAACCCTGATGTGATTGCCATTGGAGAAATAAGAGACAAAAAATCAGCTGAACTTGTCCTTCATGCTGCATACACTGGTCACTTGGTGATTGCATCCCTACATACCAACAGTATTGAAGCCACGCTGTTACGATTAGACAATCTGGGGCTAGACCCTTTTTTAATCAGCTATTGCTTAAGAGCCATCATTTCTCAAAGGCTCATTTATACTGAAGATGAAATTAAACTGAAAAGCGCAATAATGGTATGTCAAACACCACACATCATTCATGATGTGAAAAAAGAGCTGCAGGAATTTATGAAGCACAATATACTAATAAAATGATAAATATTAGTGAAAGAATTAAAAATAATGAGGTTGGAATCATTCCACATGATACGATTCCAGGCATTGTAGGACGCATGACAGAAGAAACCGCCCTTAAAATTCTTAACCTTAAAAAGCGATCAGAAGAAAAAGGATTTATTATATTAATTCCAAACACGTCCTTTTTGACAGATCTTGTAGAAGACGTTCCAGTAACACTAAACCCTATCATTACAAATTATTGGCCAGGAATGCTCACCATTATTTTCAAAAAAAAGCACACAGTTCCAAACATCATTACAGGAAGCAAATCAACCATTGCTATACGATATCCAAAGCATCCTGAACTTAATAACTTACTTAACGAACTTAATGAACCATTATTATCAACAAGTGCAAATATTAGTGGCGAAAAAATAATATCATCCGAATTACGAAAATCTGTAGATTTTATAGCAGATGACCACACGTTAAATAGCTCTGAATTAGCATCTACAATCATTGACGGCACCTCTCCAGCACTATCAGTACTTCGCCAAGGCAGCCTACATATCAGATTCTAGATTAAGAATACCAGACAAATAATTAAACTCACCTAAAAACCAAAAAGAAAATGACTTCAGAAACGCAATGTTTGAATTTTTCAACTGAGCGATATATTTATAAATCATATGACGCTTACTCAACCGTTTTCGAATAAACACAGACAACGGGTTTAAACCTAAAAACCATTTAAGTTCAGGATGTTTTTTTAAAAACACCTGAGCCGATTGACCCATAAAATATTTTCGGTCAACGGCTTCTTGTGGACCAACAACATGAAAGTGATAGTTAACGGCCGATGTTAAATAATACAACGGAACACGCCGTTTCTTGAGTCGATAGCCAAGCTCTAAATCTTCCCAACCATAGTTTTTAAAATCAAGTGAAAACCCTTGTTCAGATAGGAACAAAGATTTAGGAAAAGAAATATTTCCAGTTAAAAAATAATACCAATCAAGTTGATCACCATGGTTATATTTTTTAGGAACTTGCGGTTGGTTTAAATGACGAGGCGGCCAATCATAAGAATCTAAATTATAAGCCAATCCCTCGAAACAGCATGGTGAATCAGACGATTGATGCGCGTCATAGTGGGCCTGAACAAATTCAGGTGCAGGAATCATATCAGCATCTGTAATGATAATAAAATCACTTTTTGATTCTGAGACGCCCACATTTCGGGCTTCACTTTTACCAGCAGGATTGGATCTTTGAATAAAATTTAAATCAAATAGATTCAAGCGTGTCTTAAAGTCCGATACCATATCACCAGTACCATCAGAGGAAAATGAGTCAACAATAACAACTTCAAATGTTAACTTGGTACGTTGATTAGCATACGCATCAAGTACCTTATGTAAGCGATCTTTTTGATTATATGATCCAATAACAACACTAATGTCCATTCTTACGAGCATCTTTCCAATAAATTAGGGGTGTTAATATATATAAACCAAAAATCATAACTAAAATGTCATATACATAAAAATTAACACCTGACTTACCACGAATTAACATGGCCATGGACAATAACGTAAAAATGAATGCGGGAAATTGAACAAATCGTAAAAAGCGACGTTTAGCCGCCATGTGCCGGTGAGGATAAGGGAATCGAGACACCATTAACACCGCCATAAAAAGGACAATCGACAGAAATACAATATTTGAATGAAACAAAACAGAGATTTTAGAAAAAATAACAATTGACGCAGCAAAAGGAGACGGAATGCCATCAAAATAATCTGAATGTCCCTTTTCACCAAATCGAACCAAACGATACGCTGTGGCAATCAAATAAAGACTAGCAAACCCAAGAGCAATGCTAAATGAAACGTGATTTAAATGCACATAAATAACCGTGGATGGTAATAAACCAAAGCTAACAAAATCAGCAATTGTATCTAACTTAGCACCCAGTGGAGTTGAGGCATTTAAACGACGAGCAATTGAACCATCAACAGCATCTAAAACAACACAAATCACCAAAAAAAGTGCAGCAAATCGAAATTGTAAATTTAAAGCAAAAAATATACCAAAGCACCCAATAATAACGTTCAATACAGAAAAAAAGTTCGGAATTATGGAACGAAGCGCTTGTCTTGCACGTTCTTCGTTATTATTAAATCGCTTCAAATACATTCCCCAGAAAAAATGATCAAAATAATCGATAAACGACCAAATGGTTAAAGCAACAACCGTGTAAACCAAAAGAAGAATGATACTCGACGGCCATACCATCACCCAATTAATAAGCATCTGAACAGGCTCAAAAATAAGCGGAATATCAACCTTTTCAACCGGAACACGCCCAAATAATATACCGCAAACAGGAAATGTTAACGCTGTTTTTAATTTTCCTGTAAACTGAGCTGGAATGCTATCGCCACCATGTTGAACAGAATAAACTCGAAGTCCCATCATCGCAAACTCACGAGCCAAGATCATAAATACTGGAAATGACGTTATAACTTGCATTTCAAGCAATGGTAAAAATAACAAGACCAAAATTTTATCCGCCAAAGGATCCAAAATTTTTCCTAATTCGGACTCAATTTTTAACCGTCTCGCGATCCAACCATCCAAAAAATCAGTTAAACATATGAAGGTATAAAACAAGATAACCACAATTTGAGTAAAGTTAGTTACATAAGGGGTCATCCAAAAGATTAACCCAACACCAAAAATTCGTAATAATGTAATAATATTTGCTAGTTGATTCAAAATGACATCCTTAAAACACTATTTTAATACAATCATGGAAATTAATCATGCCATAGAATTGAAATCGTTAAATAAAAATAATTTTGGGGCTATTGACTTAAAATTCAAATAGGAAGTATAATCCTTAAATCTAAGAGGATAATTATGAAAAGAACATTTCAACCGAATAATAGAAAAAGAAAAAAAACACATGGCTTCCTCGTTCGCATGAGAAGTGTTGGTGGACGAAGAGTCTTAAGCAATCGTCGCAAAAAAGGCCGTCGCAAGCTTGCTGTTTAATCTTTGAAAATTAAATTATCACGACATCGATTTAAAAAAAATAGTATTTCGAACGTCATTAAAACTAGCCCGTACTTGAAAGCTGAATTATTTACAATCTACTTTACGAATGACTCAAATCAACAGTATGCATTTATTTGTCCAAGAAAATTAACATCAGCACCCAATCGAAGTAAAATTAAACGTCAATTAAAAGAAGCATTTCTAAAAATTCATCCCAAAATTGATTCAAAAGTTAGTTTAATCATTATTGCAAATAAAAAAATTATGTATACAAGCTTTAAAAAGATCCATGACATGCTATTATTAAGTTTAAAAAAGAAGAATTTAATCAATGAAAACCGTTAGTTTAAAGTTTATAAAATTATATCAAAAATTTATATCCCCATTATTTGGTCAAAACTGTCGATTCTATCCAAGTTGCTCTAATTATGCTTATGAAGCAATAAATACATATGGAAACATTAAAGGCGCACCATACATTTTTAAACGAATCATGAAATGCCATCCATTTCACAGTGGTGGCATCGATCATTTACCTAAATGTGAAAGGAAAAACAAATGAACCCAATTACATTTCTTACAAACGATGTAATGATCCCATTTTTAAGCTTTGCTTATCATAATATTTTTCCGAATTTTGGCATTGGAATCATTATCTTAACAATCATTGTAAAAATCTTGCTTTACCCGTTAACCAAGCAACAATTTGAATCCATGAAAAAAATGCAAAGCATGATGCCAACATTTAAAAAACTTAAAGAGAAACATAAAGCCAATCCCCAACAACTGCAAATGGAAACCATGAAAATTTACAAAGAGCATGGAATTAATCCCATGGGTGGCTGCTTACCTATGTTAATTCAACTACCATTTTTATTTGCATTATTTTATACCATGAACGGTGAGAGCTTTGAAGCACTGATTTCCCAAGAAAGTGTCTTCCCTGGATTAACATCCTTTTGGTTACCAAATCTTTCATTACCTGATAATTTTTTCATTTTACCGATTGTCATTGGACTAGCAACTTATTTTGGCCAAAAGATGTCGACAGTAGATCAAAGTCAGCAAAAAATACTAATGTTTATGCCATTTTTAATGGTTATTATTTCGTTTAAAATGCCAGCTGGAGTATTGTTATATTGGGCAATATCCCAAGTAATTTCTTCTGCTCAGCAAATTTTAATCATGAAACAAGGAAAGGAGTCTTAATAATGTTTAATTTATTTAAATCAACAACCGACACAGACACAATATCAATATCACAAGAAATGAAAAAAGACGCAAAGGAGTTTATCGAAACCGTTTTATCTTTGGCAAACTTCAATGCAATCGTTGCAATCAATAATGATGCAACTGATGTGATTTATTTAATGATTGAAGATGAATTTGAAACCGCTCGAATCATTGGAAAAGATGGTCAAACGCTTTCATCATTTCAAATCATTTTAAAATCTTACATGGCAAAGAAGTATAACCAATACATCCCATTATTCGTAGATTGTAATGAATACTATTCTGCAAAAATTGATAAAGCACAAGCGAAAGCAAAAGAACTCGAACAAAAGCTATCCGATGAACGAGAGAGCATTGAATTATTTCCAATGACAGCTATTGAACGTCGAGCTATTCATACATTATATAAAGATCACAAAACAGTCACAACCTACAGCATTGGCGAAGGGGATGATCGACGAATCGTTTTGTCTCGAAAAAGTGCATGACAACGCAACTATTGCTGCAATAGCAACACCTCTTATTCCATCAGCAATTGGAATCATCAGAGTCAGCGGCCCACAAAGTGTAAAAGTCATTGAAGTAATCTTTAAAACCAATAGAGTCGTCGATCGAAGAATGGTGAACGGCACTGCAAAAGATCAAAATAACAACATCATAGACGACTGTTGTTACACCTTTTACAAAGGCCCCAAATCCTATACGGGTGAAGATGTTCTAGAAATTTTCTGCCACGGAAGCATCTACATTGTAAAAGAGTTAATTAAATGCATCACAATAATACCAGATTGTCGATTAGCAAAAAATGGTGAATTTACACAAAGAGCATTTATAAATGGGAAGATCCCCCTATCTAAAGCTGAGTCAATTTTAGATATCATTGAATCCAACAGTAAAGCGTCTCATAGCATTGCGTTAAACCAATACCAAGGACAGGTATATCAAACAATTGCAAATGTTAGAGAGGATGTATTAACCGTCTTACAAAAAATCGAAGCATCACTAGAGTTTCCAGATGATGTTGGCACAATAAATACAAAAAACATAGCGATGGACATGACAAAGATCTCAAATAAATTACAGCCAATCATCATATCAAGTGATTATGGAAAACTAATAAAAACAGGGCTGACCTATTTAATCATTGGAGAACCAAATGTTGGAAAATCATCCATTTTAAATCAATTAAGCGGCGAATCAAGAAGTATTGTAACAGAGTCAGCAGGCACAACGCGGGATTACATTGATATTTGTATCGAATATAATGGAATTCTTATCACACTCATTGATACCGCTGGAATTAGAGAAACAAATAGTAAAATTGAAAAAATTGGCATTGAAAAAATTGAAGAACTATCAAAATCAGCCAACGGTTATATTTTAGTAGAAGATGCCTCAGCGAACCATGACTTTATCTGGCCAAAAAATTTAGATGAATCAAAACCCACCATCAAAATAAAAAACAAATCAGATTTAATACAATTAAAGAAAGAAACAAATCATGAATATCTCTACGTTTCATGTAAAAAAAATACAGGCCTAACCAAACTAAAGGAAACATTAGTAAGCACATTTATTGATCCTAGCCATTATGAAGAAACACAAATGCTATCAAATATACGACAACTTTCAGCATTAAATGAAACAGCCGCTTGTATTGAACGAGCAAAAACACAATTGCTTCAAAAAAACACGCTAGATGTCATCTGTATTGAATTAAGAGATGCCATTCAATCATTATCTGATATCATGGGGGATTCATTTACAGAAGAGCTCCTCGATGGAATTTTTTCAAAGTTTTGTATTGGCAAATAATTAAGGGTTAATATTTGACACGTTATCTGAATCATCAAGACCCAGCTTTTGCGATAAATCATTAATTTGGTTTTCCAAACTTGAAATTAAATGCTTATCACGTAATTGATCACTTTGAAGTGTTTTAATACGTTTTTTAAAATCATCAAACGTTGATAATTGTTGACGGTTTAAATATTTAAACGTAAGCAGTATTGCAACAACTTGAATGATTATAAACAACATAAACTGAAAGAAAACAACAAAAATAGAATTATTTGAAAAAATAGAAAGAAACGAAATCAATGGCATTGAAAAATCTGAAAAGAACTGTGATTGTTGTTCATCAATCTCTGTAGAAGAACTAAAATTTGTAATTTTTATAGCCGATACAATATTATCACGCCATAGGGATGCCATTTGATATACCGTTAAATCAGAGCCAATAACATCAGATGGTGTGACTCGGTATACCTCAATATTATCAATATATGCCACATAATCTGCTTTATTTCGTCGAATGCGTATTCGATTAAGGTTTGTTCGTTGATCACCCATTTCTTGAAGCGATTCATAAATCTTTTCAGATCGCTCAAATGATGAGGAAAACACTTGCTTTGTACCAACATCTTTGACCTTAATAACAATTTTACCGTTTATTTTAATCACAGGTATTAACTGATGATTATCAACAATGGTAGCTAACTGAAAAACATCAGGGAAAACAAACGTCTGAAATGCGAGTAAAAATAGAATGAGGTATTTCATTATTGATAATGAAGTTGTTTTAACCTCGATCGCAATCGAAGTATCGCCTTAGTATGAATCTGCGACACTCTTGATTCACTGACACTTAACACCAAACCAATTTCCCGTAATGTCATTTCTTCAAAGTAATATAAAACCAATACCTTTTTTTCTTGCTCAGGAAGCTCTTGAATCACTTGCTGCATTAATCGCTTACGTTCTTTATTTTCAATAAAAAGATCTGGCGTTAACATTTTTTGATCTTCAATAGTATCTGCAAAACTGGTTGTAGAATTATCTGAATACGTCGGTTCGTCTAAAGAAATTAGAAAAGAACGCGAAACCTCTGTCATCATTTTATTTAGCTTCTCTTTAGTAATTCCTAGCTCATTAGCGAGCTCTTCTTCAGATGCAGATTCTCCATCTTTGCGAATTTCTATGGCTTTGGTTGCCTGCTCAATTTGACGCGCTTTACGACATAACGTTTGGCCACCTAATGTATAACGACGAAGTTCATCTAATATAGCACCTCGAATACGGGGAACTGAATATGTTTTAAATTGAACACCTTTTGAAACATCAAATTTTTTGGCAGCATCAATTAGGCCCATACTACCTATGGCATGCAAATCATCTTTAGTAATACCTGGTGGTAAATTCATGGTCATTCGACTAACAACAAATTTAACTAAATACAAATGGCTAACAACCAATTGATTTTCATTTTTTTCTGATAAAGATGAATTACTGACCAATTTTAACTCCCTTTAATTTTGAGATTGTAACTATCATAGGACTTGCTATAAACAAAGATGAATACGTTCCTGTAATTAAACCAATAATAAGAACAGATGAAAACACTTTTAATGATAATCCCCCAAAAAGATAAATTGAAAAAACAACCAAACCTGTTGTAATTGAAGTATGAATTGAACGGGGTAGCATTTCATTTACGGCTGAGTTTAGAGACAACTTTGATAGCTCATCACTATTATCACCTCGAATTTTTTCACGAATACGATCAAATATGACAATGGTATCATTAATTGAATAGCCTAATACAGTTAAAAGAGCTGCAACATAAGCAGTGTTGACCTCTATTTTAAATAAAGCGCTCATACACAATAAAATAAGGGCATCATGGAGCAAGGCAATAATAGAAGCTAATCCAAATACGAGTTCAAAACGCCAACTACAGTACAGCAAAATAGCAATTGAAACAGCAAATACAATAATAAATGATGTTTTCCGGAGTTCATCGCCAATCGACGGACCTATAAAATCAACCTCTAAAACATCAAATGAACCCAGTGCTTTAGTAATTTCAGCAAACAATATATTCCGCTTTTCTACGTTCATCTGTTCAGTTTTAATAACAATATCATTATCACCAGATGTTTGAATGGTATGTTTCTTTAAGTCAACACTCGATAAAACATTACGCAATGTATCTTCTGTATCAGACTGAAAATTATCAAATCGTAATGTAATCGATGTCCCACTGGTAAAATCAATACCAAGATTAAAAATATGATTCATTAAACGATAATTTGTTACCATTGAAACCACTCCAATACATATTATGACCAATGAAAAACTATACCAAAATCGACGTTTTTTTATAAAATCAATCATTTGCCATACCTCCCATTAATACCCGTTTTGGAAGATTAATAAACCTTAAAATTGTTTGAACGAATAATTTCGTTATAAATAGTGAAGAAAACATACTAACAATGACCCCAATACTAAGGGTTAACGCAAACCCTTTAATGGACCCTGTACCTAACCAAAAGAGCACCATGGCTGCAAAAAGTGTGGTCACATTTGAATCGACAATGGCAATTAATGCTTTGGCAAACCCTTCTTTAACCCCAGCAATAACGGATTGTCCATTATGAATTTCTTCTCTAATACGAGCAAAAATAATAATATTTGCATCAACAGCCATCCCAACAGTAAGAATTAAACCAGCAATACCTGGTAATGTAAGAGTAGCATCCATCATTTTCAAAATAGATAAGGTTAAAATAGCATAATAAAACAATGCAAAAACAGCCATTAGACCTAACACACGAAAGAAAACCAGCATGTAAACAATCACCAAAGAAAACCCAATCAACGCAGCAAACTTTCCATTTTGTATCGAATTCAAACCCAATGTTGGACCAATCAAACGATTCGATAAAATCTCAACAGGTACCGGTAACGACCCCGCTCTGAGTTTAATAACCAAATCTTTTACCTCTTCATGTGTAAAAGACCCAGAAATAACAGCATTACCTCCCATAATAGGCTCATTAACATTTGGTGCTGAAATGGGAACACCATCCAGTAAAATTGCAATCGGCCGACCAACACTGCGTTTGGTTACTTCATAAAACGTATTGGTTGCTTCTGAATCAAATTTAATATTAACAACTGGGCGACCATAACTATCAGTACCAGCAAAGGCTTCAGCCAACTGATGACCTTGAATAACATTTTTTTTCAAAATTAAGGGGCGTAAAATAATCTCATTATTTGACAATTTTTGCTCTAAATTCGTAATTTCGACATCCTCACCCAGTAGTAGGGTTTTCTTTTCATCTGACAATTTCTGAATATTTTGAGGCGCCCATTCTGCTTCATAAAACGCCAGCTGCGCTGTTTCACCGATTAACGCCAATGCACGATCAATATCAGAAATTCCAGGCAATTCAACAATAACTTGTTTAATGCCTTTGCGCTGAATAATCGGCTCGGTTAATCCTAAGGCATTTATTCGAGTTCGAATAACATCAATAACACCAAGAATGTCATCGTCCGTCAGCTGTCGGCCATCCTCCTCAACTGCTTTCAAAACAATTGAAACACCCCCCTTCAAATCAAGACCAAGATTAAAAGGTTTCGATACAAATACCCAGAAGGCTAGAGAAAATAATGAAATAGCTAAAATAAATCGGTTTAAAATAGACATAATGGTTCACAAAATAATTACTTAATATTATACCGAATTAATCTAAAAAAATAACCGAAAATTATCGGTTAGTTTTTAAATGGGGAAAAAATATCACATCTCGAATTGAGGATGAATTTGTTAACAACATAACAACTCGATCAATTCCAATGCCTAAACCACCGGTTGGCGGCATGCCATAGGTTAAAGCATCAACAAAATCGTCATCCATTTGATGAGCCTCTTCAAAACCAGCATCGCGTGCTACTTGTTGGGCTTCAAACCGAGCTTTTTGATCAATTGGATCGTTAAGCTCTGTAAACGCATTCGCGATTTCCATTTTATTAACAATCAACTCAAAACGTTCAACATATGCGGGGTTATCTCGATTTTTTTTAGCCAATGGCGATGTTTCTAACGGATAATCAACAATAAATGTGGGTTGAATAAGTTGATCTTCAACAAACGCATCGTATACCTCATTAATTAACTCGCCCTTCGGTGAATCATTTGAAAAATCCAAGCCTTTTTTGGATAAAAGTTGAATCATGTCCGTCGTTGATGCCGAATCGATATCCAAACCAGAATACTCTAAAATAGCATCACGCATCGAAATGCGTTTAAATGGCAATTGAAAATTAATGGCCTGGCCCTGGTATTCAATTTCTTCCGTTCCATACGTTTTGACAACCAAATGATTCATTAAGTTTTCAGTTAGACTCATCATATCAGAATAATCAGCGTATGCTTGATATAACTCCAATAATGTATATTCCGGATTATGCTTAAAAGAAACCCCTTCATTTCGAAAAACTCGACCGATTTCAAATATTTTTTCAAAACCACCAACGATCAACCGTTTTAAGTGCAGTTCTAAGGCAATACGCAAATATAAATTTTGTTTTAACTCGTTATGATGAGTAGTAAATGGACGTGCAGACGCACCACCATAAATATGATGAAGCACAGGAGTTTCAACTTCCATAAACGATAAATCAGCTAAATAGTTCCGAATATCATGAACAATAGTTGAACGCTTTTTAAAAACATCCATAACCTCTGCATTGGCAATCAGATCAACATAACGCTGTCGATATCGCGCTTCCTTGTCCTGCAACCCATGATATTTTTCAGGTAACGGATGAAGTGATTTGGTCAACAACTTAAATGATGAAACATTAACCGAAATTTCACCACGTCTTGTACAAAAAAGAACCCCTTCTATGCCAACAATATCACCAATATCAAGCAACTCAAACTGAGCAAATGTAGATAAATCATTAACCGATGCATACAATTGAATGACAGAAGATGCATCCATTAAATTACAAAAAATGGCTTTACCATGGCCACGTTTAGCTTTCAATCGGCCGGCGATTTTAACATGGTGATCAGTTGTTTGCCCAGCATCTAGACCCGCCACTAACTCAAGCGCTTCTGCAATTGAATGGGAACGCTTATAGTCGTATTCAAAAGGTTCAATACCCTGATCGCGATAAGTGGTTAATTTTTGCTGTCGTATCTCAAATTCTGAGTCTGTTGAGTTAATTTGTTCTTGAGTCATAATCAAATCATACTCATTTTTTAATGTGAGAACAATAGATTCTAAAATTTGAAAAAATTAATAAATATAAATGATAAACTGGATATATGGATATAATAGCAGGAGTTATTGCAATTGCGCTGTACTTATTAGTGTCAGGTTCAACCGAAGCACCTAATGTTTCAAATAACTATAAACAAATCATTGTGAATTCTAAATTTGGCCACAACGAAACAAAAGTAATTAACAATCAAACCTTCACATGGGTTGATCAAGCCAACGTAAAACTCGATCAGTATAACGTAATTAGAGACGATGTCGGACGACCATACATTATTTCTTCAAATGGACACATAGAAATTGATACACAAAAAATAAATGAAGAAAATAACAAATAAACCATTTCAACTAATGGCTAAAAAAATAAACGTCATAAACAATTTGGAATTGGAAAATGATTAAAGAGCCCGCTCCCGTAGTTTTTCGTGATCATTGCATATTATTTATACTGTTCAGTTGCATCTTTCTAATACCACTTTTCATTTTTAACATCCCATTCCAACTCGATGATTTTTGGGCATTTTGGGAAGTAAATATTGCAAAAATAAACCTCATCGAATTTACAGAATTTAAGCGCAATGCAATCAGTGGCATTATTTTATATCAACTTTATAAGCTATCAAATATTTTTTGCATCATCATTAACAACCAATAGTGTGTTTATCATTTTTTATTGCAGTCATTTTTTAATGAGTCTCGGCGTTTACCATATTGTAAAAAAAGGCAACGAAGTTGCAGGAATAAAACTTGCAATGAATATGCCATTATGGTGTGCTATTTTTTTCCTTGTTCAACAACCTGCTATTGAAATTTACGCAACCATTGCATATGGGGCACGAATACTTGGCGGACTATGTGTTGTTTTATTTCTATTAATTCAATTTTCTCAGTTAGAAAAAACAACACCCTTAAAAACACTCGCGGCCATAATCGTTGGGTGCCTGGCCTTCTCACTATATGAAGTCAATATCTTTTTTCTAACACTTGGATTTGGACTCCCCTTTTTAGCGAATCGTAATAGCAAAGAATCATTTCTAGAAACCATCCATCATATGTGGCAGTTATGGAAAGATTATTACGTATCTTTGGTGATCAGCATTATAGGTGCTGGAATATATTTTTTACTCACGTTTGTATCATTATTAAGTTTAAAAAGCGTACATGTTGAACAACCTTTATATTACATTGATATCATCAAACGATTGCTCTTTTATGGCGCACAAAATATATTACCAAATAGCCATGGGGCCATATTTTATGGCTCTGTTATCGTTACCATTAGTTTCGCAGGGCTCTTTATAATGGTAATGAAGTCTTTTTCAAATGTTTCGAAACAGATAAGAAACATAACCTTATTGGTACTATCGATCATCATTTTATTTAATATTATTCTTAGTTTTCTACCATACTTTGCACCTCGATTAATGCATACCTATACGATACTCGTGGCCATATTATTAGGGATCATTATTAATGAACTAAAAGTGATCCATATGAAAAAAGAGCACTTTAAAAACATTATAGACACATTAAAATACGGCCTAATCATTGCCTCAATTATCAATATTTTCCATTATTTCTCGTTACAAGATACAGCATTTACCGCACTAAACCAGAGCAATCAAATCATTAAAACAGCCATTAATAATAACGAATGTGTTTCAATCAATATCGAAGCCAAGAGCCCCCAACCTGTTCGGCTATATAATCCAATGGCTGAAAAAGACATTACATTTTTTTTCAAATACATTTATGGGAGCACTGAATTCTGCCATCAAATTGCAATTAGAAATAATTTCCCGATACTAACAACAACCTCACAAGCAAAAAAGTTAATAGAATCTAAATTATTTAACGCCATAAATCAAAGCCCCTACCAAGTATCATTTGATCAGATTTAATGTTGAAAAAAATAACATTATTCATAAAAACGAAACAGGACATAATCATTTTAAGCACCTTATTTTTAGTTGTATTCCTTATACCTTTATTCACTGTAACTATCCCACTTCAGGGAGATGACTTATGGGCAATCAATGAAATTAACATTCGCAATACGCCATTAATTGAAACAAATGAATTTAAACGATCCCCACTCGGTGGCGTAGCATTCTTTTATCTATATAAGATATCTCAATTTAATGGCACACTGTTATCAACAAATACCGCCTTTTTAATTGTCTATCTCTTTCAATATTTTGCCGCCATATTATTGTATTTGGTCATAAAAAAACTCTGTAAAATAAAACAGATAATATCTGCCATTAATATTCCATTATGGACAGCGATATTATTTTTATTACAACAACCCGCAATTGAATGTTATGCGAATATTGCAAATGGATTAAGGCTATTTGGAGGCTGTTTTATTTTACTGTTTTATAAGTGGCAATTGGATCAATTAAAACAACTATCAAATAAACGTATTTTTTACGCAATGATAGCAAGTATCCTGGCCATATCATTTTATGAAATCAACCTAGTATTTATTCTAGGTGCAGCAACGTTACCGCTAATGACTCATGAGACCAATGAAATAAAATCGTTCATCAGAAAATGGAAATCATACTATATCGGATTCATAATTAGCTTAATACCAACAATATTAATATCCGGACTAACATTCCAATCAACGCTACAACAAAAAATAAACTCAATTGAACAAGCACCAGAATGGCTAAATTATTTTAAACGGCTGATTTACTATGTCGGCCAAAATGTATTGCCAAACTTACATGGGGCAGTATTTATCGGATCGGTTGGTTATTTAATACTAAGCATTGTCGTATTGTTATTTTTCGTTAAATACAAACATCAGTTCAAAAGAAATACAAACCAACTAATCATGTTGTTGGTAATAAGTATCATTGGGTTTTTAATATTATTAAGCGGCTTACCTCATTTTGCACCTCGGTTATTACACTCATACAGTATTTTAGTATCATTATTAGTTGTTTTAATCATTAATGAAGTCAGCATTATAACTGAAAAAACAGCACCCAAAAAATGGCTACTCATCGGAATCTGTATCACATGTAGTTTAAACCTATATCATTTTTTTCTATTACAAAACAACGCCTATCAAGCTCACAAAAAAGCCATCAGTATAATCTTAAAAGAGTCAAAGAAAGAGTGTTATGACATTACAATATCTAGCAATACCCCATCACCCGTCAGTTTAGGAAACGCCTACCCATCAAAATACTATAAAGATTTGTATTATCTTTACAGCCACAGCTTAAAAAAGCCGACAATGTGTCATAAAGTAAGTTTAAAAAATAATTATTTAATCATGGATGTTACCTCTAATATGAAAGGCCTAATCCAAACGAAGTTATTACAAGCATTTACGAACCAAGCGAAGTATAACGTGTCTGCAAAAAAAATATAACAATTATGGCTTATGCCGACTTATGGACTTTACATCATAACCGGCATCGTTATAAATCAAATGAATCGTATCATCTGGAAGTGTTTGATCTGAATTCAAAATAACAAGTAATTCACCCGTTTCCATTGAAAAATCAGCAGACTGAACGGCCAACAAAGAATTAAATTGTTGTCGAATGCCAATGACACAAAACGAACAAACAATCCCATGTGCCTTTACAATAATTGTCGATAACTCCTCCCTAATTGGCTGAACAAAGTAACCCAAATCCAGAATAGGGGTTGTTATATTATCAAACAAAAGTGGCTGTTTACCATACACTACAACTGTTTTTGAGTTTAAATCAATATTTATTGATGACACCTCTGAACGAGAGAGGATGTGACGCTTAATCAATTTCGCACAATTCAGACAATCAAGATTGGTAACCTTAAAACGGATATCATGTGACGTATCAGCAACGATGTAAATCATAAATGTAACAATGAAAAAACAAATTCTTATCATAAGATACCCCTAAAAATGAATCATTAACCGAACAAAATAATGGCGACCAACACCAATTTCCAATAAATACCCCCCGGTAAACAACCGAATCAGTGGTGTAACTAATGCTGAATAGCGTTGATCAAATCGAGTCGATTGGTACTCGAGCATTAGCCATGTGTGCAGATCATCAAACGCCCCAATATATGGGGCAAATCCAATACGACTCGTAATGAAAGACTGAGTTGATAAGGCATCATACTTAAGCATGGCAAAATATTGGCGTGTTTCCCAATCCCATTGTAAACCTAAATGAGAAACCGATTGAGAGTTTTGTTGACCAAGACCAACCAAAGCATAAATATTTTGTTGCGACTCAGCTGTATTTTTTCGCAATAAACGATGATTATAATGCACCAAATCAATACGAGCGTCATAATGACTATAAAACGAATGAAACCCAACCGCTTGTGCACGATTAAACGTATAAAAAACTTGTAGATCAGAATAATCTTTAGCTAATTTATACGTTGTATCAAACGCCCCTTTCCACATCACAGGATGCGAAAAAAGCAAAGAGCTAAATAAAATAAGGTGCAAAATTAATTTAATCAATCATCTTTCTCCTTGTTAATGATTTAGAGTTTAAAATATTTCATTTGTAGATGTAGTAACATTACGTAAATCATTCTATTCGAATTATACCCAAGTTTAGATTTATTATAAAACATTAGCGAATATCAAAATTAGGTAAGAAACAAAAATAAGGTGCAAAGTATGGTAGAAAACTAAGAATAATATTAAATAAAATGATGATCGATAG
>MDTB01061377.1_pt1 | contig 18247 bp, 15 predicted proteins | sample 811161 | NCBI WGS metagenome assembly MDTB01 (sample SAMN05326650, study PRJNA326480) | marine metagenome | isolation source: seawater | place: Mediterranean Sea | collected 2009
TCCTTACGATCTTGAATTATTATCCAAGGCTACAAACGAACTAGACGTGGAATTTAATATTGAAGGAAATCCATTTGAGGGAAGTTCAGGCGACTATCCAGGATTTATGAACTTGGTAGAAAATTTTATTCCAACACAATGTACTTTAGTGCCAGATTCAAGCAATCAATTAACGTCTGATCACGGATGGGATGTTCTTTCTGAGAAACAGAGGCTTATTCCAATTATCAATCAGTTAAAATCTTTAGGAATTAGGACAGTACTATTTTCTGATCATGACATTGATCAAATTGAAGCTGCGCATGATATTGGCGTAGACCGAATTGAAATTTATACTGGGCCTTATGCCAAAGCATTTAAAGAAAATGATTTAAAAGTTATTGAAGATTATAAAGAAGCAATTAATTTCGCCCAAAGTATTAAGCTAGATTTGAACGCAGGACATGATTTAAGTCTATTAAACTTAGAAAATTTTTTAAATCTTGGTAAAATTCATGAAGTATCTATAGGACATTCATTAGTTTCGGAATCATTAATTTATGGTGTTCAAGAAACTATAAATCAATACATAAATATCATAGGAAATTAAAATGACAACTGAAGAAAACATAAAAAAACAAATTAGTGATAATTCAATATTATTATTTATGAAGGGGTCTCCAGACGCTCCTCAATGCGGATTTTCTCAAAGGGCAACTCAGATTTTGATGGCTTGCGGAAAAGAATTCTCATTTGTGGATATTTTAAGCAATCAAGATATAAGAGAAAAGCTTCCTAGTGTTTCGAATTGGCCAACGTTTCCTCAGCTCTTTATTAATGGTGAATTAGTTGGCGGAAGCGATATCATGATGGATATGTATCAAAGCGGCGAATTACAAACAATGATAGATGGTATAGATTCAGAGGGTAAAGAAAAATAACTTTATATATTTTGCTCTATAAGCTTCATATCTTCATTTGTTATTTTTAGATACCATAGTTTCTTATCCCAGTCTCCTAAAACGATTCTCTTTCCATAAGTCTCCTCATGAATTTTTGGTCTATGTGTATGGCCATGAACCAGTAAAGAAGAATTATTCTCTTGAAACGCTTGATTTACTGCCATTTTATTTACGTCCATAATTTCAAAAGATTTATCTTTGTTTTCTGTTTTACTTACGTCTCTTAAATTCTTAGCTAACTGAACTCTTTCATTTATGCTTTTAGATAAGAATTCATTAATCCAAGACTCATCTCTTACAACGGATCTAAATGATTGATAGTCAATATCATCTATACAAAGTGAATCGCCATGCATTAGCAAAATATTTTTATTGCATATTTTAACTATAGATGGATCTTTTAGCAGAGAAGCTCCGATGGAATTACAGAAATTTTTTCCTATTAGAAAATCTCTATTACCATGCATTAGATATAATTTAGTTCCAGAAGATGAGAGATCTTTTAAAATTTTTTTTATAGAGATTATAAATTCATCTTCAAAATCATCACCAATCCATGCTTCAAATAAATCACCTAAAATATATAAAGAATCAAAAGAAGAAGCGATATTTTTTATGAAGATACTAAACGCATCTGCTAGATCGGGCCTATCTGCTTGCAGATGCAAATCAGAAATTAAGCAAGCCGACATATATTATTTTTTTTCTACACTAATAATATAAACATCTTCTACGGGCACATCTTGGTGATATCCAGCATTAGTTGTTTCAACTTGTGCAATTTTATCGATTACCTCTTGTCCAGTAATTACTTTTCCAAAAACTGCATAACCGCCCATAGAAGGATAATCTAGTGATTTATTATCAGAAAGATTAATAAAGAATTGAGATGTCGCTGAGTTAGGGTCATTAGTTCTAGCCATCGACAAAGTGTATTTATCATTTTTCAGTCCATTGTCAGCTTCATTAATTATAGGATCTTTGGTGGGCTTTTGATTCATGCCAATTTCAAATCCTCCTCCTTGGATTACAAATCCAGGAATTATTCTATGGAATAAAACATTTTCAAAAAAACCTTCCTCTGCATATTCTATAAAATTAGCAGAAGTTATCGGTGCTTCTTCAGGGTATAGTTCTATTTCAAAGCTTCCCATTGAAGTTGTAAGGGCTAAAATAATAATTTCGTTCATAATGAGAAAGTATAATACGCTTTAATAGATATATATAAATGAAAATTTATAATTCTGAAACAGGAAACAAAGAAGAATTCAAGCCTTTAAAAAAAGGCGAGGTGAGCTTGTATGTCTGTGGGATGACTGTATATGACTCATGTCATATAGGACATGCTAGAACGGTATTAAGTTTTGACGTATTTGTTAGATTTTTTAAATTCATAGGTTTTAAAGTTAAATATGTCAGAAATATTACTGATGTAGACGACAAGATTATAGATAAAGCAGCAAATCAAAAAATGCCATTTAATAAAATCTCTGAACAATTTACTCGAGAGATGCATCATGATTTCACTTCATTAAACATGCTTCCTCCATCTACTGAACCAAAAGTTACTGAGAATATGAAAGAAATAATTCAGATGATCTCAGATCTTGAAGAGGCCGGATTTGCATACTCTGTCGATGATTCTGATGTTTTCTTTGATATAAAAAAATTTCCAGAGTATGGAAATTTATCTAAAAGAGTTCAGGAAGAATTAGAGTCTGGCTCAAGAATTAAAATAGATAATAAAAAAAACAACCCAAATGATTTTGTTCTGTGGAAGGTGACCGATGAAGAGCCTTGCTGGGATTCAAAATGGGGAAAGGGGCGTCCTGGTTGGCATATTGAATGCTCAGCAATGAGTAATAAATTTTTAGGTAAGAACTTTGATATTCATGGAGGTGGATTAGATCTTAAATTTCCTCATCATGAAAATGAAATAGCTCAATCCAAGTGCGCAACTGGAGGAGATTTTGCTAATTATTGGATGCATGTCGCACCTTTGAATATAGATGGAAAAAAAATGTCAAAATCTCTTGGAAATTTTCACTCTATTAAGGAAGTTCTAAATAAATATCATCCGGAGGTTATAAGGATGTTTTTCTTACTTTCTCACTACAGGAATCCAATAAATTATTCCTTTGAGTTGATCGATGAAGCTAAAATTATTTTAGATAAATTATATGATTCTCTTCAGGACTTAGATTTGTCATCAAAAAAAATAGACGATGAACTTAAAAAATCTTTTATAAAGGTTATGCAGGATGATTTTAATTCCTCACAAGCAATTAAAATTCTTCAAAATATAGCTCAGGAGATTAATTCTTCAAAACAATCTAATTCTGTGAATGCATCAGATAAGGCAAATACTTTAATTTCACTAGGAGAAGTACTAGGAATTCTTCAGCACCCTCCAGAAAATTATTTTCAATTTGGTGTGGATAATGAATTTTCTTCCGAAGATATTCAAAAGCTTATTGAAGAAAGAAATAAAGCGAGACTGAGTAAAGATTTTTCTAAGGCAGATTCTATTCGAAATAAACTTTTATCTAAAAATATAATTCTTGAAGATAAAGAAGGGAAGACTTCTTGGAAAAAGTTAAGTTAAGTAGAGACTAGCCTGATAATAAATAGTCCAAATTAGAAATAGGGAACCCATTATTGGGTATAAAAATTTTTTTACTGATCCTTTCGAGTCTCCAAAGATAATAAAAATTATAAATATTGAAGTGTAAATACAAACCAATAGAAAATCTCTGTTAAATATAGTTTCACTTAATAAGAAAGAAGATGTAAAGCCTATTAAAGGAAACACTAAGACAATATTCAAAATATTTGATCCAATAATATTTCCTATAACCATATTACCTTTTCTTTGCCTAAGAGCTGTTAGCGAGGCTGCTAATTCAGGCAAACTAGTACCAATAGCTATCATAGTTAGTCCAATAATCTCATTCGATACATTTAAAAGTGAAGCTAAATTTGTGCCACCTAAAACTGTAAGTTCTGACCCAGAAATTAGCACAATTACGCTAACTATTAATAGAAAGGTTAGTTTGAAAAAACTATCAGATTCATTATCATCACTTGGCTCTCTTCTCTGTCTAAAAAGGTGTAAAAGAAATAAAATAAAAAATGCAATTAGAATAATCGATTCGGGTCTAGATATTTTGTAATCAAAAAGAATATAGCCTGTCAAAAGAACGCTTAAAATTAAAAGAAAAATATCTCTTAAATTTATATCTAAAGATGACTTAGATAGAAAAAAACAACTAACTCCAAAGATTAAACCTATGTTGGCAATATTTGATCCTATTGAATTACCAACAGCTATTTCAGGAGTGTTGTTTAGAATAGATGAAATGGTCACGAAAACTTCTGGAATAGATGTACCTAATGCAATGATAGTTATTCCTAAAAACATATCACTTAAGCCTAGTTTTGAGCCAAGCTTTGAAGTATTTGAGACAAACAATTCAGCCCCAATGACTAAAAATGTTAGTCCTGCTAAGAGGGTTACAATATTTAATAACATATTTATAAATTAGCTTTTTTAATGTATCTACAGTACTCGCAATTTGAATTTGATTCAGGAATATTTTCTGAATTAAGAACTTCCGACATCATTTTAATAGTTTGATCAATCCAAGAGTCATTTCCTTTATAAGGAATAAGTTTTATTTTAAATTTAAGCTCATTATTAAATAAAATTCCTTCTTGAATTCCATTGCAATAAACAAAATAACTAAGATCTTGGACATCAAAACCATTCTTTCTGAAAAGCCATTGATATATTTCTATTTGTCTCTTGTAAGAAATTTGCCATGGAGCATCGAGAGATACTTCGCCTTTCTTAGAGGTTGCTTTGTAATCAACTAATATTATTTGATCAGTTTTAGTATTAATCCAGACATCATCTACGAGACCATAAAAATATAAATTTGTTTCTTCATCAAGATAACCAATTCCTTTGTTTCTAGTTCGCCAATCTTCAATATTAGGATGACTAAATGGCTTTGCATCTAATCCAGCGTTTAAGATATAGGGATGATTTTCATCTGTACCTCGAAAACTATCAAACTCTTCTTTAAGCAGTTCATCGACTGCATTATTTAAATTGAATGGAAATGAAGAGGGTTTAGCAACACCAAGTTTCTCTTCGAGGTAAAAACATTTTTGACATTTACAGAAATTCTCTATCCTGGTTCTGCTGAGTTTGTAAGGCTCTGTGTTATCTTTATTATAAATTGGCATTATTTAATACTGGCTCCGCGAGCAGGGCTCGAACCTGCGACCCAATGATTAACAGTCATTTGCTCTACCAACTGAGCTATCGCGGAAAACGAGGTGTATTATAATCAAAAATATTAATATATGAGTAAAACATTTGAAATAAAATCAGATTTTAAACCTTCAGGAGACCAACCTAAAGCAATTTCTAAATTAGTTAATGGTTTGAATGATGGATTGTTGAATCAAACGCTTCAAGGGGTAACCGGTTCAGGGAAAACTTTTGCTATGGCTAATGTTATTAATGAAGTACAAAGACCTGCAATTGTTATGGCTCACAACAAAACTCTTGCTGCACAGCTTTATGGAGAATTTAAAGAGTTTTTTCCCAATAATGCAGTTGAATATTTTGTTTCTTATTATGATTATTACCAACCAGAAGCTTATGTCCCTACATCAGATACATTTATAGAAAAGGATGCTTCTATTAATGAACACATAGAACAAATGCGTCTATCTGCTACTAAGGCCATTATGGAGAGAAGAGATGTAATTGTTGTCGCTTCTGTTTCAGCAATATATGGCTTAGGAGATCCAAAATCGTATTTAAAAATGGTTTTACACTTAGATAGAGGAGATGAAATTGATCAAAAAATATTATTATTGAGACTCGCAGAACTCCAATACAAAAGAAATGACATGGAATTTAAAAGGGCAACTTATAGAGTTAAAGGAGACGTAATAGATGTTTTTCCCGCGGAATCAGAATCTGAGGCCTTAAGAATAGAGATGTTTGATAATGAAATTGAGTCCCTTAAATTTTTCGATCCATTAACGGGTGAAATTTTTAGAGAAGTACCAAGGGTAACAATCTTTCCTAAAACTCACTATGTAACTTCAAGAGATATCATGCTTGAAGCTGTAAAAAAAATCAGAACTGAAATGCGTGAAAGAGTTAAATATTTTAAAAAAAATGAAAAGTTTATTGAAGCTCAAAGAATAGAAGAAAGAACCAAATATGATATTGAGATGATAAAAGAATTAGGATTTTGTTCAGGCATAGAAAATTATTCAAGATATTTATCTGGAAGGGAAGAAGGAGAATCCCCTCCGACTCTCTACGAATATTTACCAGAAGACGCGATAGTTTTTGTTGATGAATCTCATGTGTCACTTCCGCAAATAAAGGGAATGTATCGTGGCGATAGATCAAGAAAAGAAACTCTTACAGATTATGGTTTTAGATTGCCTAGTGCATTGGATAATCGCCCTTTAAGATTCGATGAGTGGGAATCAATTTCTGGCCAAAAAGTTTTTGTTTCTGCGACTCCGGGAGAGTATGAAGAAAATAATATGGAGCAAAGAGTAGATTTAATAGTTAGACCTACAGGATTAATAGATCCGACTATAGAAATTAAGCCGGCGACAAATCAAGTAGATGATTTGATGTCAGAAATAACTGAAAAGGTAAAAAAGAAGGAAAGAGTTTTAGTCACAGTATTAACAAAAAGGATGGCAGAAGATTTAAGTCAGTATTTATTTGAAAGAGATGTAAATGTTAGATATTTGCATTCAGACATAGACACTGTAGAAAGAATAGAGATTCTTAGAGATCTAAGATTAGGCAATTTCGATGTTTTAGTAGGAATTAACTTATTAAGAGAAGGCTTGGATTTACCAGAAGTTTCTCTAGTAGCTATTTTAGATGCTGATAAAGAAGGTTTTTTAAGATCAGAAACATCAATAGTTCAAACAATAGGTAGAGCGGCAAGACATATAAATGGTCATGCTATTTTATATGCCGACAAAGTAACAGGGTCTATAAAAAGAGCTATGGAAATTACAGATTCTAGAAGAAAGATTCAATTAGCTTTTAATAAGAAACATAAAATTGAACCAACTGGAATCATCAAACCAGTTTCGGATATTATGGAAGGATCTAAGAACTTTACAAAAAAGCAATTTATTTCAGAGATGGATAAAAAAATTGAAGATGAATATCTTTCTCCTAAAGAATTAGCTCATCAGATAGATTCTTTAGAAAAATTAATGATAGAGCATGCTAACAAATTAGAATTTGAAGATGCAGCAAATTTAAGAGATAAAATTTCTGAATTAAAAAATAAATTATTTGCCGCTTAATTATTTATAAAAAGACGGATGAGTTATAATCATCTTTTCTTTTAAAATGCCAAAATCTTATAAAATAAATTCAAATTTGGTTGCTCTAATGGGACAAGACTCGCTAAGTGTATTTGCTTTCGAAGAACTCTCACAAAAGATTAAAAAAGCAACAAACTTTAATTTAATAAGCGCTAATGATTTTTATCTTATTGAAACTTCTTGCCCTTGGGAAAAGATTAATGATAAAAAAAAAGATCAGGTATACAAGTTACTTCAAACAATTGATCAAAACTCAGATCTTTCAATAGAAAAATATTTATATGTTTCTCCTCGACAAGGAGTGCAATCTCCATGGTCGTCAAAAGCAAAAAATATATTTGAGAGCTGTAATTTAAACGAGATCACTAAATTAGAAAAGTTGATATCTTTCAACATAGATATAGAGAATAAAGATTTAGATAGGTTGAAAAATTTTTTATTCGATCCATTAACTGAAGATATATTCCAAGGAACTAATCAATTCAAAGAAGTGTTTAATATTCCAAATAAAAAAAATACTACTTTTATAAGTTTACATAATGACACAAAGAGTTTAGATGAATTAAATAATTCAATGGGTCTTGCTTTAAATGATTATGAAAAAGAATATTTAATAAATGGATACAAAGAACTTTCTAAAGAGACATCAGACGTTGAATTAATGATGTTTTCTCAAATTAATTCAGAACATTGTAGGCATAAAATCTTTAACTCTACTTGGCTAGAAAATGGGGAAGAGAAAAAGAATAGTTTGTTTGGTTTTATTAAAAATACTTATAAAAATTATTCTGATGGAGTTTTATCTGCATATAGTGACAATGCTGCTGTTATTAGCGGTTTAGGAAGATTAAGATTTTATCCAGATCCTTTATCAAGAGAATATTCATTCAAAAACGAAGATAATAATCTTTGCATAAAAGTTGAAACTCATAATCATCCTACTGCAATAGCTCCTCTACCTGGAGCAGCAACAGGTTCCGGTGGAGAAATAAGAGATGAAGGCGCTACCGGAAGAGGTGCAAAACCAAAGGCAGGCTTATGCGGATTTTCTGTCTCTCACCTAAGGTTTCCTGATAATAGAGAAACATGGGAAGAAGACGAGGACAAGCCTAAAAGAATTGCATCACCTCTTCAAATAATGATGGAAGCTCCAATTGGAGCAGCTTCTTTTAACAATGAGTTTGGAAGACCAAATATTCTTGGTTATTTTCGATCTTTTGAATATAGAGATGTAAATACAAATGAACATTATGGGTTTCACAAACCTATTATGTTGGCCGGTGGATTAGGAAATATTCGACCAACGCATACTGATAAATTGAAAGTTTCTAGCTCAGCTAAAATAATAGTTCTGGGTGGTCCAGGATATTTAATTGGACTAGGTGGAGGATCTGCATCATCTGTAGAGTCTGGAAAATCTAAAGAGGGTTTAGACTTTGCTTCAGTTCAAAGATCAAATCCCGAAATGGAAAGACGCTGCCAAGAAGTGATAGATCGGTGTTGGCAGCTTGGGGATAGTAATCCAATTGCTTTTATTCACGATGTGGGAGCAGGAGGTCTTTCCAATGCTCTTCCGGAATTGGCTAAAGATTGTAGTTTGGGAGCAATTATAGATCTAAGCAAGATACCAATTGAAGATGAATCTATGAGTTCCTTAGAAATTTGGTGCAATGAATCTCAGGAAAGATATGTGATAGCAATAGAAGAGAGCGAATTAAATCTTTTTGAAAAAATTTGTCAAAGAGAAAAATGTCCTTATGCAGTAGTCGGAGAATTTACCGAACAAAATAAATTTATTCTTTTAGACAAGGAATCAATAGAGAATCCAATTGATCTTGACATGGACTTTATTTTTGGAGCAAAAGAACAGTTAAAAAGAAATCTTGTTAAACCCATAAAAAAAACTTTTACTGAATTTAATATTGATTTTGATTTAAAAAAAATTTTTCTAGATGTTTTAAGACATCCCACTGTTGCTTGTAAAAACTTCTTAATCACAATTGGAGATAGAAATGTTGGTGGATTAACATATAGAGATCAACTAATAGGACCCCTTCAAATTCCTATAGCAGATAATGGAATTACTCTTTCTAGCTATAAATCAGTTGAAGGCGAAGCAATGTCGATAGGAGAAAGATCACCTGTTGCTATATATGATGCTCCAGCTTCAGGCAGACTTGCTATATCCGAGTCATTAACGAATATCCTTTCTTCCGGTATAGAAGATATTTCGAAAGTTAAGTTATCTGCAAATTGGATGGCTTCTCCTAATAACGATTCAAACAATTTTGATCTTTACGAGACCGTTAGAACAATTAGTGAAGACCTATGCTCAGCTTGGAATATTACAATTCCTGTTGGGAAAGATTCTCTTTCTATGGAAACTACATGGGATAATAAAAAAACTACCTCTCCTCTGACTTTAATTATTTCGGCTTTTTCTCAAATAAGAGATGTCACTAAAAGCGTTACTCCAGATTTCAAAAACGATTCTGATCTGATAGTTGCAAAGATAGACTTTGGCGTAAATAAAAACAGACTAGGAGGCTCAATTCTTTCCGAAGTTCTAGGAAAGGAACTTGGCGCAGTTCCAGATATGAATTTCATTGAAGAATTTCCTAAGGTATTTAATCATATTGCTAAATTAATAAATGAGGAAAAAGTATTTGCTTATCACGACATATCTGACGGAGGACTAGCCGCTTGTATAACGGAAATGATGATGGCAGGAGATTGTGGATTTTCAATTGATTTAAATTTAAAGAAAGACCAATTATATAAAGAGTTATTCTCTGAAGAAATAGGTATGGTCATTCAAATCTCAAGAGAAACTTTTGAAAGTTTAAAAAATTATTTTAAGAAAATTAAATGCAAAGAATTTTTAAAAGAAATTGGAAAAACAACAAAAGAAGATACTTTAAAAATTAATTCTATCAATATTCAAGAAACCTTTACCTTTGAAGATCTCATGAAAAATTGGACCTCAGTTTCAACGCAGATAAAAAAACTAAGAGATAATCCTCAATCAGCAAAATCTGAAGCTGTTGCTTTTTTAGATAAACAAAAAAATAAACTTCAGCAGAAAATTAATTTTAAAAGTTCTTTAATTAATTTTTCGTCTAAACCTAAAATGGGTGTGATTAGAGATCAAGGCATAAATGGACAAGTTGAAATGGCTGCAGCATTTAACGAAGCAGGATTTAATGTAGTAGATATCCATATGTCTGATTTAAAAACTGACTCTATCAATTTAGATGACTTTAATGGACTTGCTTTTCCAGGAGGCTTTTCTTATGGAGACGTTTTAGGCGCAGGAAGAGGATGGTCAAATTCTATTTTAATGAATACAAAACTAGCCGATATATTTGAAAAATTCTTTAATCGTTCAGATACTTTTTCATTAGGAGTTTGCAATGGATGTCAGGTTCTATCTGAAATGCAAAGCATAATTCCAGGAACAAATAATTGGCCGTCTCTAAAGAAAAATATTTCTAATCAATTTGAAGCAAGGCTGGTTCAGCTAAAACTAAATGCATCAAAGTCAATATTTTTTCAAGGAATGGAAAACTCTCAACTAATTGTTCCAGTTGCGCATGGCGAGGGAAGAATGGTTTTTAAAAATGATTCAGATATAGATAAATTATTTATAAATAATCAAATTCCTTTGCAGTATGCAGATAATTCAGGAGCTCCAACAGAAGAATATCCATCTAATCCTAATGGATCAGAGCAAGGCATTACTTCTGTATGCTCTGATGACGGAAGAGTTACTATATTGATGCCTCATCCTGAAAGAGCTTTCTTAAACGCTCAGCTTTCGTGGACTGATGAGAATGAGTCTATTTTAAGCCCTTGGATGGAGATGTTTATTAATGCAAGAAGGATGATCAATTAGGTCTTCTAATTATATCTTCTATACACATAGGTATTTCTTTCTTTTCAAAATTATCATAATAATGATTGATAGCTTTTGGAACAAAAGGAAAGGCAATTTTTTCCCATGGGATATCTTCTTTAGAAAATAATTTTACATCTAAGCTTTCTGATGTTGGCCCATAAGAATTTTCTAAAATAGATGCTTTATAAATTACGTATATTTGATTTATTTGAGGAATATTAAATATGGCTAGGATATTATGCATTTCGACTTCTGCTTGAGTTTCCTCTTTTGTCTCTCTCCATGCACCCTCAAGAAGTGATTCGCCATTTTCAAGAAAGCCAGCTGGAAGAGTCCATAAGCCAACTCTTGGTTCAATCGCTCTTTTACATAAAAGAATCTTATCTTCAAAAGTAGGCAAAGTTCCTACAACAACATTTGGATTGGAATAATGAATTGTATTGCACGAATCGCAAACATACCTTTCTCTATTATCTCCTTCCGGAATTTTCAAAGATATTTTAGAAGAGCCACAATTCGAACAAAATTTCACAATATTTCTCAATTAATAATGATGGAAGGGCAGTATAATTGAACTATCACCCCAATAAAAATGTTATCAATCATCAAATCAAGAATAAAAGAAATAAAAGCCTCAGGTCCTTTAAAGGAGGGGCCTCAAGCTGCTGTGCTTATTCCATGTTTTGAAAAAAACAATGAGCTTTATATAGTGATGACTGAAAGATCTCGTAATCTTCCTAGCCATGCTGGAGAAGTAGCTTTTCCAGGTGGAAAAAAAGAGAATGATGATCAATCACTTGTAGATACAGCAATTAGAGAATCGTTAGAAGAAATTAATTTAAACCCTCAAGATGTTAAAATTATCGGTGAATTAAACACTTTAGAATCAAGATTTGGTTTGAGTGTTACTCCCTTTGTGGCTGAAATAAAAGCTGATTTAATTCTATCTCCTGATCCCGCAGAAGTTGAAGAAATATTTACTATTCCAGTTTCTTTTTTTAAAAATAATCCTAAAATTTCATCTAAAATCACTAATTACAAAGGGGAAAGTTTTGATACGCCAGTTTTTACATATGAATCGCATAAAATTTGGGGATTAACTTTAGCTTTTACGCTTAACTTTTTAGAATTATTAGATATACAATTTGATTATGATTTATGAACTAAATGGAAACAAAGTTAAAACTGATGGAGATAATTTTTATGTAGCTCCTTCTGCTTCAGTTATTGGGAGAGTTTTTCTTGGAACAAATACAAGTATATGGTTTGGAGCTGTTATTAGAGGTGATGTAGAGGATATTCGTATTGGAGAAAATTCTAATATTCAAGACTTATCAGTTCTTCATGCCGACCCTGGATTTTCTTTAATAGTTGGTAAAAATGTAACAGTAGGGCATAAGGTAATGCTTCATGGATGTGAAATTGGAGATAATTCTCTTATTGGAATAAATAGTGTTGTGCTAAATGGAGCAAAAATTGGTAAAAATTGTCTTATAGGAGCAAATTCTTTAATAACAGAAGGAATGGAAATTCCTGATAATTCTTTGGTTATGGGTTCGCCAGCAAAAATAAAAAAAGAATTAGGACCTGAAATGAAAGCAATTCTTATAGCAAGTGCTATGCATTATGTAGAAAACTCAATTTTATTTAAAAAAACCTTAAAGGAAGAAAACTAATGAAAACTGAATTAATAAAATATAACTCCAACGAAAAAAATCTAATTGGATTTTTAGCCCTGCCTGGAGAAGAAAGATATCCCTGTGTTTTAATTGCTCATACTTGGTCAGGCAGAGATTCTTTTGTAGAGCAAAAAGCTAAGCAATTATCAAAATTAGGCTATGCAGCTTTTGCTATAGACATGTATGGAGATGGAAAAATCGGTTCTTCAAATGAAGAAAATGCTTCAATGATGCAGCCTCTTTTAGACAATAGAGAAGAATTGACTGAAAGAGTAGTTTCAGCTTTAGATGCGATTAAAAGTAATCAACATATAGACCCAAATAATATTATGATTATGGGCTACTGCTTCGGCGGTTTGGTTGCTTTGGATCTAGCTAGAGCAGGAGCTGATATTAAAGGCGCAGTCAGTTTTCATGGTTTTCTTTCTGGACCAGAAGAAGATTCCGCGAGAGAAATCAAAGCAAAATTAGTTGTTCTTCATGGTCACCTTGACCCGATGGTAGGTGAAGATCAAATAAGTTCATTCATATCAGAAATGTCAGAAAAAAAAGTTGATTGGCAGATTCACAATTTTGGTGATGCTATGCACTCATTTACTAATCCTCAAGCTAATGATCCTGATTTTGGAACGGTTTATTCAAAGAACGCTGATAAACGTTCTTGGAAAATCTTTATGGATTTTTTAGAAGAAATCTTTGCATAAAAATATTGATGAACTCTCAAGAGGTAAGACAAAGATTCCTTGATTTTTTTACTAAAAAAAATCATTCCAAAGTTCTTAGCTCTAATCTTGCTCCTGAAAATGATCCAACCTTGCTTTTTACAAATGCTGGCATGATCCAATTTAAAGATATTTTCTTAGGTTCAGAAAAGAGTAATTTTTTAAGAGCGACTTCTTCTCAAAAATGTATTAGAGCAGGTGGCAAGCATAATGACTTAGAAAACGTTGGATATACACTAAGGCATCATACCTTTTTTGAAATGCTCGGGAACTTTAGCTTTGGAGATTATTTTAAACAAGAAGCTATAGAGTTTGCTTGGGAATTATTAACTAAAGAATATGGGATCGCAGAAGAAAAATTGTGGGTAACTGTTCATATTAATGATGAAGAATCTGAAAAAATTTGGCTTGATGTAATAGGGATTCCAAAAGAGAGAATTTCACGATTAGATGAGGATAATTTCTGGGCTATGGGCGATACAGGTCCCTGCGGTCCTTGCAGTGAAATTTTTTATGATCATGGATCAGAATTTGAAGGGGTTCCTCCTGAAGAAGGAAAAGAGTCAGGTGATCGATATATAGAAATTTATAACCTTGTCTTTATGCAATATGAAAGAAACAAAGAAGGCAAACTTAAAAATTTACCCAAACCATCGGTAGATACCGGAATGGGTCTAGAGAGAATAACAGCTGTTCTTCAAGGAACGAATGATAACTATAAGACTGATTTATTTGCTCCATTGATAGAAAAAATTTCTAAAAATTTAAATTGTAGCGATATCACTGATCCATCTTTAAGGGTAATAGCTGATCATTTAAGATCAAGCTGTTTTTTACTTGCGGAAGGCATAACAATAGGAAATGAAGGAAGAAGCTATGTCCTAAGAAGAATAATTAGAAGAGCGCTAAGACATGCTTATAAACTAAATTCAAATGCTGATGCAGTTCTTTCTGTTCATGTAGACGATTTGGTAGAAAATTTAAAAGCTACATATCCTGAATTAGTCAATCAATCTGAAATAATAAAATCTTCTCTAATAGATGAAGAGAAACAATTTATTGTTACGCTAAGACAGGGCATGAGTATTCTTGAAGAAGAATTAAAAAATATAAAGGAAGATAAAATATCTGGTGATTTAGCATTCATGCTTTACGACACTTATGGATTTCCTTTAGATATGACTTTAGATTTAGCAAGAGAAAGAAAGTTAATAGTAGATGTTGAAAAATATGATCAATTAATGTCTGAACAAAGACAGAGAGCTAAAGATTCAAATAATTTTGATGCCCTTGTTCCTTCATCGATAAATATTGAAAAAGCTACAGATTTCATTGGATACGAAGAGTTGTTTTCAGATTCGTTGATAAAAGCTATCTATAAAGACGGAGATCAAGTAAAAGAAATTTCAAGCGGAAAAGGAATATTAATTTTTGATAAGACTCCTTTCTATGCTGAATCAGGAGGACAGGTAGGTGATTCTGGTCAAATTAAATCAGCACAAGGACTAGCTAATATTGTTGATACTAAAAAAATAGGTGAATATTTTCTTCATTTTATAGAAATTACTGAGGGCTCTTTTTCTGAGTTAGATAATGTTCTCTTGGAAATAGATGTATATAGGAGAGCCAAAATAGTATCCAACCATTCAGCCACTCATTTAATGCATGCTTCCCTAAGAGAAAAATTAGGAACTCATGTTGAGCAAAAAGGTTCATTAGTAGATGAAGAGAAATTAAGATTTGATTTTTCTCATAATAAGTCTTTATCAAAAAATGAGTTAAAAGAAATAGAGAATCAAGTTAATAATTTAATTAGTGAGAATATAGAAACGGAAATTTATGAAAAATCATATGAAGAAGCCATTGAATTAGGAGCGCTTGCCTTTTTTGGCGATAAATATGGTGAGCGAGTTAGAGTGCTTAAGATTGGAGGCGATTTTTCTGTTGAACTATGTGGTGGTACCCATGTCAAAAATACAAGCGAAATTAAAAAATTTAAAGTTCTTTCTGAATCAAGCATTTCATCAGGTATAAGAAGAATTGAAGCAGTCACTGGAACTAAAGCTGCAGAATTAATTAAAGAAGAAGAAGGCTCTCTTCAAGAGATTTCAAAAATGCTCAATACATCAATTAATGATATTCCTATTGCTATAAAGAAATTTAATGAAAAATTAAAAGATATTCAAAAAAGGCTGAAAAGTATTGAGCAAAAAAATAATGAAAAATTAATGCATGATTTAAAAAATAAATTTGAAGTTGTAAATGATCTAAATTTATTAATCTATAGAATAGATAATACAAATCTCTCTTCTTTAAGAGGCTCTATAGATTCTCTTAAGGGATCTATTGATAAAGCAGTTGTTGTTCTTGCTGGAGATTTTAATGGAAAAGTAATGATATCAATTTCTATATCAAGTGACATCTCTGATACTTTAGACGCAAGAAATTTGTTAGAATCTTGTTTTCAAATCGTTGGCGCCAAGGGTGGAGGACGAGCAGATTTTATCCAAGCAGGCGGAGATAATATTGAAAAGATTGATGAAGCTCTTCAGGCAGTAAGAAATTTTTTTAATAATTGATATATTATGAATCCTAATTTAGTGGTTTTAAAATTTGGCGGCACTTCTTTGGCAAACCCAGAAAGAATTCAAGAAGCTGCTAAAATAATTGATCAAACAATAAGTGAAGGTTTTCAAGTAGTTACTGTTGTTTCAGCTATGGCTGGAGAAACTCAGCGATTAATAGATTTAGCTAAAGAAATTCAAGATAATCCAGATCCTAGAGAATATGACGCATTGATATCCTCTGGAGAGCAAGTTTCTGTAGCATTATTGGCAATGGCCCTAAAGGCTAAAAATCATTTATCGAAGTCATATACGGCTTTTCAGCTGGGGTTAAAAACAGATAAAATTCATGGCAAAGCAAGGATTAACTCTATTGATACAAGTTTCTTAAATAAAGATTTAAAAAAAGAAGTAGTTCCGGTTATAACTGGCTTTCAAGGAATTAATAATTCAGGAGATATAACAACTCTTGGAAGAGGCGGATCGGATACTTCTGCTGTTGCATTAGCTGTTGCTTTGAAAGCTTTAGAATGTCGTATTTATACGGATGTAGATGGAGTATATACCACTGATCCTAGAGTTTATGACAAAGCAAAAAGAATCGATAAATTATGTTTTGAAGAAATGTTAGAGCTTTCAAGTTTAGGTGCTAAAGTTCTTCAGATAAGATCGGTAGAATTTGCTAGTAAATTTAATATGCCAATAAGAGTATTATCGAGTTTTAAACAAGGAGGAGGCACTTTGATAGATAAAGAAGATGAAAATTTAGAAAATGCGGTTATCTCGGGAGTCACACATAGTAAAAATGATTCCAAATTAATTATCAGAAAAGTTCCAGACTTGCCTGGAATCGCGGCTAAGATTCTATCTCCTATCAGTGAGAAAGGAATTGAAGTAGATGTTATTGTTCAAAATGTTGCAGAAGATAATACTACTGATTTTACTTTTACAGTTAAAGACGAGAACGCAGATAGTGCTGCTGAAATTTTGAATAATTTATCTGATGAACTTGGCGGTGGAAAAGTAGAACTTGCAAAAGAAATAAGCAAAGTTTCCGTTGTAGGAGTTGGAATGAAATCTCATGCTGGAGTTGCAGCAAAAATGTTTTCCGCTCTCGCAAATAGAAATATAAATATAGACATGATTTCTACATCAGAAATAAAAATCTCTGTTGTCGTTTCTAGAGACAACGCCGAGGAGGCTGTTAAAGCTCTTCACGATGAATTTGAACTTAGCTAGCATGAAAACAATTGATGCTTTACTAACAAGAAATTCAACGCCAAGGCTAACTGATCCTATTCCTACTAAAGAGCAACTAGATATTGCCTATCAGTGTGCCTTGAGAGCTCCAGATCATGCATGGATAAGGCCATGGAAATTTATTCAAATTAGCGGAAAAGGATTAGATAAATTGTCAAAAATCTTTATGGAAACTGCACAAGAGTTAAACTCTGATACTCCAAAAGAGATTATGCAAAAGTATAAAACTGCTCCATATAGAGCTCCGCTTATAATCGTTCTTATCTCAAATACTAAAGATCATCCCAAAGTTCCAAAAATTGAACAACAATTATCTACTGCAGCAGCAGGACAAAATATGTTGCTTGCTTTTCATGATATGGGTTTTGGAGGAATCTGGAGAACGGGCAAGTTTTCTTTTAATAAAATAATTTCTAAAGCCCTTAATCTTGATGAGAATGAAATTGTTATAGGGTATCTTTATATAGGCACTAAAGACGGAAAAGAGAAAAAGATTCCTAAATTAAATAAAGAAGACTTTGTAACTATTTGGGAATAAGATTTAAAAAATACAGGAGAAGATAATGGAGAGAAATTTTGATTACATTATTGTTGGTGCAGGAAGCGCTGGATGTGTTATGGCAAACAGGCTGTCTCAAGACGGAGATAATTCAGTTTTGGTTTTGGAAGCTGGAGGCAAAGATAAAAACTTTTTTATTCATATGCCGTCAGGTTACTCCCAGATTGTACCAACTAAGAATGACGTAAATTATGGTTTTGAAACGGAACCTGAATCTACAACTAATAACAGAAA
>MDTB01043289.1_pt1 | contig 18246 bp, 15 predicted proteins | sample 811161 | NCBI WGS metagenome assembly MDTB01 (sample SAMN05326650, study PRJNA326480) | marine metagenome | isolation source: seawater | place: Mediterranean Sea | collected 2009
CATGGATCAACAGCAGCAACAGCAACAGCAACAGCAACAGCAACAGCAACAGCAACAGCAACAGCAACAGCAACAGCAACAGCAATCTGATAATCAGTCAGCAAAAAAAAATACACCTCCTCAGGATGAAATTTCTGAAGATTCTGATGACACCAATCGCGAAAACAGAGATAAGGGTGATAAGGGTGATAAGGGTGATAAGGGTGATAAGGGTGATAAGGGTGATAAGGGTGATAGGTTACAAGAACAATCCAAAATAAAGAAAGACGAGTTAAATCAGACCGAGGATAGTCCGGAGGCTCGCCAGGCACGGCAAGAACTTGAACAATTACTCAGGAGTATTCCAGATGACCCTGGCGGCCTTCTCAGAGCAAAATTTCGATATCAGGAAGAACTTCGTCGGGAGGAACCTACGCGACCTATGCCACCGAACAATGAACAAGCTCAACGTTATTGAGTACACTTAAGTGTCAACTCGTAGAATAAACATAGTAGAGATAATCCTCGTGCTCACGAAAACTCTAAAAATATGTACACCCCGATTTTTTCTCAGTGCGCTGATTCTTTTTGCTATTCACATGTCATTTGCAGCAGCTTCCGGTTTGAGCGTCACTGCTGACCGACTTGATACCTTTACCAACGAGAGTCTAAACCTTACTGTCCGTTATAATGGTCAGGCGAGATCAGGCGAGCCTGACTTTACAGCCCTTGAAAATGACTTTGAAATCATATCAAGTAACCGTCAACAGCAATATATCGTACAAAATGGAGTGGCAGAGTCATTTACCGACTGGAATCTCACGCTAATTCCCCTACGAGCAGGCACATTGCTCGTGCCGTCTTTAACTTATAGGGGTGAGGTGAGTAATGCTCTCGAAATAAATGTAGCTGTAGTCACTGACCCTGAGAATAGTTTTTCTAAACCAGCAGTTTTTGCAGAAACTGTAGTTGATAAAAAAACTGCGAGAGTGCAAGAACAAATCCTCCTGACAACCAGACTTTTTTATTCAATCCCTCTAACAGATTTCAGCTTAACACCACTGAAGATACCTGATGGCATCCTCGAGGAATTTCAGGATAAGCAGTACACAAAGAGAATAGATGGACGTGACTATGGAGTGATCGAGAAAAGTTACGCAATTTTTGCACAGGCTAGTGGGCAGATGAATGTGTCGTGGCAGCGTTTTGAGGCTTATGAGGCGCCAACCAGACGCCAATTTGGTGTCTTCAATCAGCGGGGGAAAAAAATAGTACGGATCACAAATGAGACAACATTAGAGATCTTAGATCGGCCGGAGGATTTTTCGGGCGACAGTTGGTTGCCGACAAAAAAACTTGAGCTTACCGAAATCTGGAACGGAGATCTCACGAAATTAAAGGTAGGAGAGCCAATCACCCGTAGCATTACAGTGACGGCTGATGGTTTAACTGGCGCACAGATTCACCCCCTAGCAATCGGAGCATCTCAAGGTTATAGAATTTACCCAGATCAACCACAAATTGAAACAAGAACCAGAAACAATAACGTAATTGGGGTAAGAATCGAATCCATGGCAGTCGTGCCCAGTAGTGCGGGCCGACTGGAAATACCATCGATATATGTCGAATGGTGGAATACAGAATCAAAAATTATTGAGCGCACCGTTATCGAGAGTAGATTTCTCGAGATTGCAGGTAGTGAAAGTCGTCCGGAACCCCTGACTGATGACGAAACAGATATCTCCTCTTTAAAAAACAATCATACCCCAACATCCTCTGGTCAGCCTGAAACCAGAACAACACAATGGCCTCTAATTTTTTCAGTCATCGCAAATGTGACACTTCTTGTATCCATAATCGCCATGCGAGTGATCCAGCGGCGGAATCCTGCGAACGAAGTTGGAACCTCAGAGAAATCTAACTTGACGATTACTAATTTTCTCAAAACCATTAGTAATGCAGCTAAAGATAAAGACTATATTAGGATGCGCCAAGCGATAATAGCGTGGGGGCAGAAGCTACGTGAAGATACTGCTCCGCTAACACTAAAATCACTCGCGGCAGAATTGGGAAACGAAAATTTAAAAACATATTTTGCCCTTTTAGACTCTCAGTTGTACGGAAATCAAGACGAACAATTGCTGGATCTTGAGGAACTGATTCGAGAAATCAAACGTGAAACTAATTTATCAGCCAAAAGGAATGATCTTGAGGATCGATTACCAGCGCTTTACCCGAACTAGTTAAGTCGCTACCCACCAATATTTTTGTTACGATCCCCGTGTATACAAATACTGAGAAATCACAATGGATGATGATGATTCAAATACGCAGGCAGAGTCATATTGGAAGGCTAATGTTTGGCTTTTGATAAAACTTCTTGCAATCTGGGGTTTTGTGTCCTTCGGTTGCAGCATCATACTAGTCGACTGGCTTGATCAATTTTCCTTCTTCGGCTTCAAACTTGGTTTCTGGTTTTCTCAACAAGGTGCAATTTTAGTGTTTATTTGTCTTATTTTTTTCTACGCAAAACAGATGAATACTTTAGATAAAAAGTTCACATCCTCCGAGTCAAAAAGGAACGGTGAGAAACGATCTTGAATACGCAAACATTGACTTTTCTACTTGTAGGATCATCTTTTGCACTCTACATCGGTATCGCAATTTGGTCTCGCGCCGGATCAACAAGAGACTTCTATGTAGCTGGTGGAGGTGTAAACCCAATAGCCAATGGTATGGCGACCGCAGCCGACTGGATGAGCGCAGCCTCATTTATTTCCATGGCAGGTATAATTGCTTTTCTCGGGAGAGATGGTTCTGTTTACCTATTGGGTTGGACAGGAGGATATGTACTTTTAGCGCTTCTTCTAGCCCCATATCTAAGAAAGTTTGGTCGCTACACAGTCCCTGATTTCATCGGAGAAAGGTACTACTCCCGAACCGCTAGATTAGTCGCAGTTCTGTGCTTAATATTTGTCTCCTTTACCTACATTGCCGGCCAAATGCGTGGAGTAGGCATCGTATTCTCCCGTTTCCTAGAGGTTGAGGTTACTACCGGAGTAATAATAGGAATGGCAATCGTTTTCATGTATGCCGTGCTTGGAGGTATGAAAGGGATTACGTACACACAGGTGGCTCAGTATTGCGTCTTGATTTTTGCTTATCTGGTGCCGGCGATTTTTATATCAATATTAGTTACAAACAATCCTATCCCACAATTAGGGTTTGGTTCAGTAGTAAATGATGGTTTGAATATTTCGGTACTACAAAAACTAGATTCTGTGATCACCGATTTAGGTTTTTCGCCGTATACCGAGGGTCAAAAATCTAAAGTTGATGTGCTGGCAATCACGGCAGCATTGATGTTTGGAACTGCAGGATTACCGCATGTCCTTGTTCGTTTTTTTACAGTTCCAAAGGTCTCGGATGCCCGTTTATCGGCGGGCTATGCACTCGTATTCATTTCAATCCTCTATACTACGGCTCCAGCCGTTGCTGCTTTCGCCAGACTTAACTTTGTAGACACAATTCACGAAACGCCCTACGAAAATGCGCCCTCTTGGTTCTCTCAATGGGAATCTATAGGACTTGTTGCATGGAAAGACAAAAATAACGATGGAGTAATGCAATATGGTGTTGGCCAAGCACTTGTGCCAATAAAACCGACCTTTTTAGACGAGCGAGGCACGAGCGGCGAGAGACTGCTAGCGAACAGTCCCTCGGCAAGCAACAACGAGATATATATCGATAGAGACATAATTGTGCTTGCAAATCCCGAAATTGCCGGGCTACCCAACTGGGTTATTGCATTGGTAGCCGCTGGCGGCGTTGCTGCCGCTCTATCAACAGCCGCGGGTTTACTACTGGTAATCTCAAGTGCCATCTCCCATGACTTACTCAAAAAGACCTTCATGCCAAAAATCAATGACCGCCAAGAATTATTCTATGCTCGACTCGCCGCCGCCGTAGCTGTATTCGTCGCAGGTCTATTTGGAATCTATCCCCCCGCGTTCGTGGCTCAAGTGGTCGCATTTGCCTTCGGCCTAGCCGCAGCGTCAATTTTTCCCGCGCTATTTCTGGGGATCTTTGTGAAGTCAATCACCCGGGAAGGTGCAATCACCGGGATGTTAGCAGGCTTACTGTTTACTTTCTGTTATATTGTATTTTTCAAATTTATTGAACCCTCTCAAAATATTCCGGAAAATTGGATGCTCGGAATCTCACCAGAGGGTATCGGCACAATAGGAATGCTACTCAATATCATTACAACTCTTACAGTGAGTCGATTCACGCCCAGACCACACGAAAATGTTGTTAAACTTATAGAAGACCTAAGGCTACCGCCTTCGGAATTAAGAAATACTTAACAAATGACAACCACCTATAGGGACTTCAACACGACTTCACTTATATCCTTGGAAAGATCTGGTAGCTCAGATAAACGCTGTAATGCCCGTCTCATCAGTCTTGAATGAGGCGCCATATATCTCCGCCATCGAGTAAGAGGCACGACGAGCCGAGCACCGATTTGTGGATTAATCTCGTTCAAAATCTTAATATGATTTCCAAGAAAATCATAGCCAGTGCCGTCCTTTTTATGGAAATTAACAAGATTGCTGCCACAAAATGCACCAATAACGCTTCGAACTTTATTGGGATTTCTGATGTTAAATAACGAATGTTTCAACAATTCTTCGACTCGAACCAGTGTATTTTTTTGGACACTTGCAGACTGAATCTGAAACCATATATTCATCGCAAGTGTTTCATGTTTCCACTGACACTCAAACCGATCGGTTGCTATTCTTGCGTAGTGTGCAGAGCGAGAGCAATTAATCAGACACCTCAAAGCAGAGGACTGGTCCGTCATATTATTTGATTCTTTAAATTGTCGCCAAGCTAATTCAACCCCTACTTCAGTGTACATTAGGTAATCTAACACAGCATTTTTAAGACTACGCACGCCGATCTGTGAAGAAGCTGGTTCATACGTCTGGCAAATGTTATGCGCATGGTACGCCGCCTCCAATTTTGCTCTTAATTTTCCTGCCAAAGATGACCGCAAAGATTCCCTCCGCCTATGAATTGCTTCCGGATCTACGCCATTCTTTTTATCGTGCAGAAGAGATTCCTCAGGAATTTGTAACATCAACGCAACCAACGCAGGATCTATATCTTTTTCAGATAATAGCTTTTCATAGGTAGTCAGTAATATTTCTTCCTGAGGGCAAGCATCCATCCCCAAAAGATTGCTTGGCTCACGAAACACGCGAAAAGCAAGCTGTTGACAGGCATCCCACCGGATTAATCCATCAGTATCTCTCGCCGCTAGCAATGCCAGTTCTTCATCAGAGTAATGATAATTGAGTTTTACGGGAGCCGAGAACCCCCGAAGAAGAGCTGGAATCGGTTTAGAAGATATATTTTCAAAAGCCACACTTTGTTTTTTATCTGAGAGTTTAAACATTATCTCATTATCACCATCGGCATTGAGTCCAAATGACTCTCCATCAGCGTTTAACAACCCCAGTCGAATTGGAACTAAAAAAGGCTTCTTATCAAATTGCCGAGGGGTATCAGGGCAACTCTGTTCGAAAGTGAGAATATATTTTTGCGAATTTTCTGAGTAGTCAGACGTAACTGAGACAACTGGGGTTCCAGCCTGCGTATACCAAAGCCTGAATTGCTCTAGATCTATGCCACTTATGTCCTCCATAGCCCGAACGAAATCCTCAATCGTGACAGCCTGACCATCATGTCTCTCAAAGTAAAGATCTGTGGCTGATCTGAAGTGCTCCGCTCCCAATAAGCTGTGCAACATCCCAACTATTTCAGCACCTTTTTCATAAATGGTTACCGTATAAAAATTATTAATCTCAAGATAAGAATTAGGCTGAACAGGATGTGACATAGTTCCCGCATCCTCCACAAATTGATGGGAACGCAGAAATGAAACGTCTTGTATACGCTTGACTGTTGGCGAATTCATATCCGCAGAGAACTGAGCGTCTCGAAAAACTGTAAAGCCCTCTTTCAAACTCAACTGAAACCAGTCCCGACATGTAACTCGATTCCCAGACCAATTATGAAAGTATTCATGCGCCACTATTGCCTCGATATTTTGAAAAGACGAGTCTGTTGTGATTTTTGGATCCGCGAGGACTGCCGAGGTATTAAAAATGTTGAGTCCCTTATTTTCCATGGCGCCCATATTGAAATCATCTACCGCAACGATCATGAAAATATCTAAGTCATACTCTCTGCCATAAGTAATTTCATCCCATTTCATAGATTTTTTTAATGAACTCATGGCATGGCCACACTTGCCGAGGTCTTTTTCCTCCACATAAATTTGTAGTGACACACTTCTATTACTCGAAGTTACAAAACGATCCTCGATATAGCTGAGTTTGCCTGCAACCAAAGCAAACAAATATGAGGGCTTTGGAAATGGATCTTGCCATGTGATCGAATGAGTACCATTATCTAAGTCCTCACGGTTAATCGGATTTCCATTAGAGAGCATCACCGGATATGATTTTTTATCCGCAATAATTTTTGTGAGAAATATTGACATGACATCAGGTCGATCAAGATAATAAGTAATATGTCTAAAGCCCTCAGCCTCACATTGGCTGCAGAACATGTCGCGTGACCGGTACAACCCGGTTAGTGCTGTATTATCTTGAGGTTTTATATTGACCACGGTTTGTAACACAAACTGTTCAGAAGGCTCAAAGATTACTAACCCCCCATCTTTTAAGCTAAAAGCGGTTTCGGAGAGCGATATACTATCAATCGAGATACTTACTAAATCCAAATCTAACGAACCATCGAGAACTAGGGGCGATACCACATAATTAGAACTCTTAGGATTTCTTCTGATGTGGAGGTTAGATGTAACAACAGTAAACGCATCACCCAACTCGAAACAAAGTTCAGTCTTATCGATAAAGAACTCTGATTCGCGATAATCTTTTAGATGAACCATTTCTGATAGTGCGTCTTTCACTATAAATCCCCTGCGCTAAAAGGTTTCACTTTGGCGACAATTTCCACAAGTCGAAAATATTTTTATATTCAATCTCTCCAATTTAACAAATCTGTGCCACCCTTATTTTTTGTGCTACAACTTTCAACACGCGAGGAGATAAAACCAGTGCGCTGACTTTCTGGCATATCCGACTCATACTCGATAATCGCCTGCATACAAATCTCTCTTTGGTCAACTGATAATCCACTGCCATCAGGCCATCTTCCAATCTCCACGGCTCTCTTAAAAGTTTGGTAAACTTCAGGCGTAAGACTGCGTGCTACATTTCTAAAGTTCATTCCAGTAACCTATAAATTTTTTTCCTATTTTGAGACACCGCGGTTTTTGAGGTAAACGCCTGCTAAATAGAATTAATTGACCGAGAGGCCATAAAACCGAAAACAAAGCCAAGGAACATGCCCGTTAACAAACCAACAAAATGGGCAGCATTAGCGACACTGATGCCCAAAGCGTAATCTAATACGCCGCTCATACAGATTACGAGCCACAAAAGCATAAATCCTACTAACTCTTTTGGTAAAAATAAATGATAATTCGGCGCAAGCCAGTGATGCACCCACAGATAACCAAGGAGCCCATAAATTACTCCCGACATACCACCAAATCGAACGGAACCAGACCATAAATATTGACCCACGTTAGAAAATACTGCGATACATAAAATCAGAATTAGACACTGCATATGCCCCGCATATCTTTCAACTTTAGCGCCGAGAAGTGCTAGCCAAAGGGCGTTAAAGACGAAATGAATAATGCCAAAGTGCAGAAAGATCGGTGTCACTAAGCGCCAATATCCACTACCATCCAAGCCTCCAAAAACAAATATTTGAGGTAATGAAGATATATATGTTCCTGTAAGGTATCCAATAAACATCATTCCAAGGATTACTGAGATGATGGGTTGTTCGAGTGCATAACTCCAAAGTTGAACCTTGAAGCGAGAAGTTTCCGGTTGTTCATCACTCACTTTCAACGGTCGTTCCTAGTCTGCTTCCCCATCCTAATTTGGACCGACAAACGCTAAAAAAGCTGTTATCTTTAGGATGGATAAAAACAATCTCCTTACTATGTTTAAAGACTCGAATTTTGTCACCCGGCTTCGCATCAAAATCATTTTGCCCGTCGAAAGTAAGTCTTGGTTCAAAATTATTACGTGCCCCAACGTAAATCTCGATCTGCGCATTTCCCGGCAACGCTATGGGCCGACTACTTAGCGTATGGGGATTTAAGGGCACTACAGAAAAGGCATCCAACTCCGGAAACAGCAAAGGCCCCCCTGCAGACAAAGCGTATGCCGTGGATCCAGTGGGCGTAGCGACAATTAGTCCATCTGACCGCTGGCTATAAGCGAATGTTCCATCTACGTAAAGCTCAAATTCTAACATACTCAGTGGCATACCGGGGTGAAGAACAACCTCATTGAGAGCGATCCCACTTTCCATTTGATTACCATCCCGTATGATATTCACCTCAAGCATAAAACGCTTTGTGCTCTGAAATTCACCATGTAGAACAGGCATGACACGGTAATCAATATCATCTGGCGAAATATCCGTAAGAAAACCTAAACGGCCACGATTAATACCTAAAAGTGGGATATCTGCTGAAGCCAATTTTCTAGTAGCACTCAGCATACTCCCGTCGCCACCTACAACCACGCCTAAATCAACTCGTCCCGAAAATTCTTCAATCGTCATTGAGGTAGTATCTGAGCGTCCCATCAAATTAGCAGCTCCCTCATCGAATATTATTTGTGAGCCAGCAGCCAAAAAAATCCTCTCAAGATTATTCAAAGAATCTAAAACTGCTGGCACATCAAGACTTGCGATTAGACCAATACGGCCAAATTTCAACATGCTAAAAATATTCCCTAATCTAATGTGTAATAATTTTAGTAAACCATGACTCTAATTTAGGGTCAGTTTATATGATAACACGACCTTAAAATGTTTATATCCCGCATGATTATTAGTTAAAACCAAAATCTTGATATCCCAATATTTTAGTTAACATAAAAACAGCTAAACTATGACGATAGTTTATTGGGGCTCTCGAGCCCATATTACGAACGCCCATATCGGAATTTAATATGCGCAAAGACTTTTTTAGTGAGATCAATGAGCAATGTGAATCAATCGCACTGATTGGGATGCCGGGATCAGGAAAGAGTACCATCGGCAAACTTCTCGCGAAATCCCTGGGATGGCAGTTCATTGATACGGACGACCAAATTCAATTACAAGCCGGGGTATGTCTCCAAGATATATTGGATCAATCAGGATATCTCTTTCTCAGAGAACTTGAGGAGACAGCACTATGCAAAATGCTAATAAGGCGAAGGACTGTGGTAGCTACCGGAGGTAGTGCCGTCTACTCGCAAAAAGCCATGAGTCATATCAGTCGAAATACCACCATAATTTATCTTCAGGCGTCGGTGCCAATTCTTCTGAACCGGATCGATAATCTCGACAATCGCGGTATAGCGTGCAAGCCCAATCAAACTTTCGAGGACCTTTTTTCGGAAAGAAGTTTGCTATACCAAAAGTACTCTGATCTGTGCGTAGATTGCGGCAAATCCACCGTTGCACAAACCGTAGCTAAAGTAAGCTCTCAATTATATGACTACTTGAGGACAGACCGCAGTGACGAAACAAGATAATCAATGTTACCGGAATTTATGCCCGCCATATTTACTCGCGTAGAGGAGACGATATATATCCCAAATTGATCACGCAAAGTATCCAACTGCGACTCATTGATTCCTAGAAAAGAAAACATGCCTCTTTGATCTCTTATATGATTAAAATCTATACCTGCATCATTATCGCAAATACGATCTGTCAGCAGACAACGCATTGAGATAATACGTTCCCGCACTTCATTCAACTCTTCTTCCCAACTTCGCCGTAATTCTGCATCGCCCAAAATCATAGCCACCAATAGAGCACCATGCGCCGGAGGCATCGAATATAGCTGTCTCGCTACCGCCATTGCCTGACTCATAACTATCTCGGCCTTGGCACTTGTCTCGGATAAAAAGGTGATAGACCCTGTGCGTTCTCGATAGAGACCGAAGTTTTTTGAGCAAGAGGATGCAACAATTAATTCAGGCACAGAACTGGCCATAGCTCGGATGCCATATGCGTCAGAATTAAGACCGGCACCCAAACCCTGATAAGCGGTATCAATATATGGAATAAAACCTCTCTCAAGAGCAATTTTCGTTATCTCATCCCACTCATCATGGGTCAAATCAGCACCAGTGGGGTTATGACAGCAACCATGTAGCAGGACTATATCTCCGTGTGGAACAGCCCTAAGGGTCTGGAGCATTCCGTCTATATTGAGTTTTCGCGTGCTAATGTCATAGTATGGATATTCTGCGATACTTAACCCTGCTCCTCCCAGCAACGGGATGTGATTGGGCCACGTGGGAGTGCCCACCCAAATCCTACTATCTTTTTTCGCCCTAAGAATCAACTCAGCGCCAACCCGAAGGGCGCCAGAGCCGCCAGGAGCTTGTAGGGTTTTTATCCTGCCAGATCGAAGAGTGGTATGATCTTCTCCAAAAAGAAGAGCTAACATTTGTTGATTGAATTCAGGGTCACCTGCTATTCCCTGGTAACTTTTTGTGTCCTCTACTTCCAAAAGCCGGTTCTCAGCATCTCGAACAGCCTTCATGACCGGTGTGAAACCACGATCATCCATATAGACACCCACTCCAAGATCGATTTTTTGTTCTCGGGTATCCGCCCGATACGCCGCCATCAACCCTAGGATTGGATCGGTATTCGTTGCGCTAAGATGTTCAAACATCCCTACACTCCTCTGCCAAGATAGATACTGACATTCTAACTAAATTAATCTTCCTCGTCCCAGTTAGCCGTGAATTAAAAACTCACTAACTAGTTGATTAAACAGCTTGGGTTTTTCTACATGTAGCCAGTGTCCTACACCATTGATCACTCTCACCCGCCCTCTCTTGAAAATGCGGTTTATTTCTTGATGATGCTTATCCTGAATGTAAGCGGAATTTTGTCCCTTTAAAAATAAAACGGGGCATGACGAGGGTCCACCTAGGGGAGCGGCGGTTAATTTTAAATTGTAGTTTTCGATAATCGCAGGTAAGTTGAGCCTAAAACGGTATTGGCCTGAACTATCTTGTGCCAAATTCTTTAGCAAAAACGCACGCACCGATGGATCCGTCTCATATTCGGACAAAACAGTGTCAGCTTCATTCCGACTGCTTATAAACATTTTATTAAGGTGCTGGAGACCCTCTAACGTAGGGTTGTGCTTAGAGCCATATTTTACAGGTGCTATATCGGCAACCACTAAACTTGTTATAAGGCTGGGAAAGGTGAGTGCCATCTGCATACCTACCTTACCGCCCAACGAGTGGCCGACTATAGCTGCCTCGCCGACTCCCATATAACTCATGGTTTCAGCGATATCTCCCGCCATGCTAACTAAACTCATGTTTTGACTATGATCAGAAGCTCCGTGGTTCCGTAAGTCAACACTAACCACCCTGAACATTTTTCCTAGTTCTTTAGCCAGCAACGACAAATTGACCAATGATCCAAACAGGCCGTGGATTAAGATGACTGTTTTACCCTCGCCTTGTTCTCGGAAATTTAATTTCACTTTAGTCACTCTTCAGGTCTAAAAGACCTTCGCCTTTTTAGATATTTACGTTTATTTTTTCGTCCCAAAGCACTTAAAACTGGCCTCAAAAGACGCCTTAGCATGGGAAGAAAGGCCCCCAATGAAGCGAGAGCCCCACTCAAGCGCGGCATGGCAATTTCTGCCCTTTCTCCTTCCACCAGATCTTTCACCGCTGCAGCAACTTCGTCGGCGGTGCTCATCGGCTGAGAAAAAACTATATCATCCACCGTTCTCAAATTTTTCATGATAAAGCCGGTATCAACTGGGCCTGGTGAAACTATGGCACAGCGTGTATTTGTATTGGCTAACTCTTCCCTCAAAGCAAGAGTGAAAGCGCGTAGTCCCGATTTTGTGCCAGAATATACGGAAGCACCTGAAAGTGGTGCCATTCCAGCCAACGATCCCACCATAACCACAAAACCTCCCTCTGACTCATTCAAATATGGCATCGCCGCTGACGTCAAGTAAATTGGTGCTCTAATATTTACATCTACCATACGTGCAGCATTCCGAGGATTAACGGTATTAAATAGTCCGCGGTCATGAAACCCCGCATTGTTTATTAGGACATGGATATGACCGAAACGCTTCTTTGCGACAGCTAAAAGCTCATCACAAGCGCTAAGATCACACACATCCATTGCATAACCCATGGCCTCGGTTTGCTGGCTGAGCTCAGAGACAATCTTATCGAGTTTCTCTTCACCCCGAGCAGCGAGGACTAAATAGGCGCCTGAGGCCGCAAAAAGTCTCGCACAGGAAGCTCCAATACCTTCCGAGGCTCCTGTAATTACAACAGTTTTTTTTTGTAAAGTATTCAGTTTAAAGTAACTGATAGCTCATATCCTTTTAATTAAAGACGAATGGCTAGTGTCCTAAAAAAGGAGCGATTTCAGCGCTGGTTCCAGGGTATTAAAGGAAAATTTAAATCCGCGATTTAAAAGCACATCAGGAAGCACGCGTTGCCCTCCCAAGAGAAGTTCATCAGCCAACTCACCAAAAATAAATCGGGCAGCCCATGGGGGCATAGTAAAAGCACTCGGGCGGCCCAATGCCTTTCCTACCGCCTGACTAAATTCCTTGTTAGTAACCGGATTTGGAGCACTCAGGTTTATTGCTCCGGAGACATCCTCGTTTTGTAAACAATGATGGATTGCTCTAATCACATCATCAAGATGTATCCACGACATATATTGACGCCCATGGCCTAAAGGACCACCAAGTCCTAACCTAAACGCTGGCAATATACTCGCTAATGCACCTCCTTCACCAAGGACGATGCCAATTCTCAAAAAACTTACACGACTACCCACTGCCTCGAAAGCCCTCGCACTTTTCTCCCAGTTCGAGCACAGGTAGTGGGAATAACCCCCTGATGAGCCTGAATTTTCATTAAGCGCTTCACTTGAATGTCCATAAAAACCCACAGCTGAGGCACTCAATACCTGCTTGGGTGGAGGGAAGCGCTTACAGAACGAATTAAACAGTCGATCAGTAAACCCTATTCGACTATCGTAAAACTTTTGCTTGCGAGTCTCAGTCCAGCGACCAGATGCAAGCGACTCTCCCGCCAAATTAATCAAAGAATCATATTGCGTCCCCTCCGAAATATCATCAAGACCACTACAAAGGGTAACAGGTGTCGGCAAAATCTTGCGGGCCATTTTCTTGTTGCGTGTAAGTACAGTGACGTCAAAACCCCAATGCAGAGCCGATTTGCAAAGGTTTCTTCCAATAAATCCGCTACCCCCAGTAACTAATATACTTCCCAAATCAACTACTCCTTTACCGCTGTACTAGATGGATAATGTTAACATAGAGTGTTTTCTCTTTGCCCATTAATGTTCTTATTGATAACATTGACGTCTCGGTCGAAGTCAGTATTAATTCCATTAAAAGGAAAATTTAAAACAAATAAGCTTTCAAAAATTCCCCACTGACTGATCCAGACAGCCACTTAGCAAGGTGAAAAAATGGAAAATACAGATATCGTATTAGCTGTAAATCATGACCTTCCAGTACGAAGTGAACAAGCGGTTCACAACGGTAAGGTACGTTCTGTTTATTGGCTCACGGCAGATGACAGTCAGCGCCTAATCAAAGAGCATGATTATCAGGTTCCATCAAACTCACCTCTCGCTGTGATGGTCATCAGTGATCGGATATCTGCGTTTGACTGTGTTTGGCATGGAGAAGGCGGCTTAACAGGAATTCCTGGAAAAGGTGCCGCACTAAATGCTATATCTAATTACTGGTTCAGACTTTTTCATGAGCGGGGCCTAGCAAACAGTCATATCTTAGATATACCGCACCCCCTAGTTTGGATTGTACAAAAAGCTAAACCACTGATGATTGAGGCAATCGGACGACGATACATCACCGGATCCATGTGGCGTTCTTACGCGAAAGGAGAACGATACTTTTGTGGAATCCAACTCAGTGATAACCTTAACAAGGATCAGCTATTATCAAAGTTGCTAATAACTCCGTCTACGAAGGGTATCCTCAAAGGGATACCAAATGTTCCAGAAGTAGACGATGTGAATATTTCGCGAGACGATATTGTATCCCACTTTCACAAATTCCAGTTTCGTAGGCCGGAAGACATCCCGCAATATGAACGATTGCTTGAAGAAGGTTTTTCACTAATCGAAAAAGAATTAAAAAAACTGGATCAAATTTTCGTCGATACCAAATTCGAGTTCGGTTACGTCACGAATATGGCAGGGCATGAAGAATTAATATACATGGATGAGGTGGGAACGCCAGATTCCTCAAGAATTTGGGATGGACCAAGTTATCGAAATGGAAATGTTCTGGAAAAATCGAAAGAGGTGTTCCGTCAACTACTACTAGATTACTTCCCAGAACCTGAAATATTGTTAGACAAATCGAGAATGGATGAGCGTTTAGCTCTTGCTAAAAACACCGCACTCCCCAAAAACATAATGCTCAATGTATCCGAGACATATTTGAAGCTCGCTCAGGAAATCACTGGCGAGACATTAAAGATTTCTCAACACCCGCGAGCGGAAATTATCGGAATCTTAAAAAATAAGTTCGGACTCATTCAAAGGTGATGAGTTATTTAATCGGAAAGAATGTTTGTAATAGCATTATATTATTAATATTTAACTGCAAAAATTTACAAGACCTATGATCGAATTTTAGATGAGCCCTCCAACCACTCTGCCAAAACTAGACCTTTTAAAAATTTTCAATTTGAGCGCAAACCTCCTAGTGGCCTCATTTCAGAGACAACCAAATGAAGATATCAACGAGTTGTATAAAAACTTGAGGCAGGGGAAGCGAGTTCCAGCAGGCAAACTCACTAACGAAAAAAACGGAAATGTTATTCCTCTGTACCTTCAACTTGATCGAACTAACTATCGAGGTGAATTTAACAAACGGAACTTTTTAAAAGCTGTCCAAATCCTGTTAGAAAAATTCGCGCAAGAGGTAGATACTGATAAAAAACTCAAACGGGTTGAGGCGCTGACCAGTCCAATGAGCGGCGAAATTTTAATCAATGTTCCAGCGGGTATGCGAGTTAACGATGAAATCAATGTCTTAATGGTCTCAGTGCTTCCCTGTGAGGAAAGTTTGGTGATAAAACTCCTTTTCGTCGAAGGACACGAAGCGGACCACTAGTTCACCTGTAGATTTTTCCTAACAAGAAAAAATTGTAGTTTAGCCTAATTAGGAAGAAAATAATATTTCTCCATCCTTGAAATCACCGATTATTTGAGAGCCTCGCGAGATCTCTTCCGAGAGAATGAGTGATGCAAGCGGATTTTCCACCAGCTGCTGTATCGTACGTTTTAGCGGACGGGCCCCGTATACATCGTCATAGCTTATGCTGATGATATGCTCCGTAGCCTCTTCACTGAGTTTTAGTGTCAGCTCTTGCTCTGATAATCGAGCTGCCAACAAATCGATCTGAATAGAGGCAATCGCGCCCAGTGAATCGCGGTCTAGAGGATGAAAGACTACCGACTCATCAATTCGATTAATAAATTCTGGCCGGAAATGCTGAGCAACCACATCCATCACGGAAGATTTCATCGAAGAGTAATCTGCCTCACCCGACAACACCTGAATCAGGTCTGAACCAAGATTGGATGTCATCACAACCACAGTGTTCTTAAAGTCCACGGTTCGCCCATGGCTATCGGTGAGTCGCCCGTCATCAAGAAGTTGTAACAAAATATTAAAAACATCTGAATGCGCCTTTTCAATCTCGTCTAAAAGTAGAACAGAGTAAGGACGACGGCGCACAGCCTCGGTTAAAAATCCACCTTCGTCATATCCAACATATCCAGGTGGTGCACCAATCAAGCGCGATAACGAGTGCTTTTCCATATACTCGGACATATCCAAACGCACTATCGCGTCAGTACTATCAAAAAGGAAATCAGCTAAGGTCTTACATAATTCTGTTTTTCCGACACCGGTTGGCCCCAAAAATAAAAAAGAGCCATTGGGGCGGCTTGGATCAGATAGCCCCGCGCGCGCGCGTCTTATTGCATTCGAAATCACAGATATAGCCTCACTTTGGCCTATAACTCGCCTTCGCAAGTGTTCTTCCATTTTTATGAGCTTATCTCGTTCCCTCCCTAACATCTTAGCAATGGGTATGCCAGTCCACTTAGAAACTATGTCAGCCACTTCTTCTTCGGTTACCCGATTTTTGAGTAATTGTTTTTCCATTAATTTTTGCTCGGAGGCATTTTTTAGACGCTTTTCTAGATCCGGAATAATACTATATTGGATTTGCGCCATTTGCTCTAAGTCTCCACCTCTTCTGGCGATATCAAGAATAACTTTCGCTTGTTCTAGCTCACTCTTAATTTGTGTCTCACCTTGAACCGATGCTTTTTCAAGCTTCCATATGCCATCCATGTCAGCATATTCAGCCTCCATTTCACATATCTCATCTTTAATTTTCTTCAGTCTCTTTTGCGCAGATTCTTCGGTCTCTTTGGTGAGTGCCTCATGCTCAATTTTTAATTGAATGATCCTACGATCAAGGCGATCCATAACTTCTGGTTTTGAATCAATTTCCATTCTAATCCGACTGCCCGCCTCATCAATTAAGTCAATCGCCTTGTCCGGTAGCTGTCGGTCATTTATATACCGTCGTGATAATCTCGATGCCGCAACAATCGCCTCATCAGTGATCTCCACCCCATGATGTACCTCGTATCGCTCCTTGAGACCACGCAATATAGCTATGGTATCCTCTATGCTTGGCTCATCAATCAAAAGTTTCTGAAAACGTCGTTCAAGTGCGGCATCCTTCTCTATATGTTTTTTATATTCGTTCAACGTAGTTGCACCAACACAGTGTAGCTCGCCACGTGCTAATGCTGGTTTAAGCATATTACCTGCGTCCATGGACCCCTCAACTTTTCCGGCACCGACCATTGTGTGCAATTCGTCTATAAATAGAATGATCTGCCCTTCAAATTTCGATAGGTCATTGAGTATTGCTTTGAGGCGCTCCTCGAACTCTCCTCTAAATTTGGTGCCTGCAACCAATAAGCCTAGATCCAAACTCAAGACGCGTTTGCTCTTGAGACCGTCTGGCACCTCTCCATTTATTATTCGCTGTGCCAAACCCTCCACTATCGCTGTTTTTCCAACACCTGGCTCTCCAATTATCACCGGGTTATTCTTTGTTCGACGTTGTAATACTTGAATCCCCCGCCGAATCTCATCGTCTCGACCAATTACCGGATCTAACTTTCCAGACAATGCCAGTGCAGTTAGATCAGAAGTGTATCGGCCAAGCGCTTCTCGTTTTTGCTCAATATCGGAATCCTCCACGGCTTCGCCGCCACGAATCAACTCAATCGTAGCTCGCGCCTTAGATCGATCTCCAAAACGACCTAAAGATTTTCCCAAAAAAGAAGAGTCATCAAGAAAAGTTAAAAGCATAACCTCACTAGAAATGTACTTATCTCCCCATTTTTGGGCCATACGGTCGCTTAAGTTAATCAATTTGACGAGCGAGGGGGAAGTATTTATCTCTCCAGTAGGATGCGATATCTTTCCAAGAGAGTTTAAATGACTTTCTAAAAAAAGCTTCAGACCAGAGACATCATATCCAGCTCGCGCTAATATAATAGGAGCACTTCCGTCCTTTTGATTGAGGAGAGCCGCAAGTAAGTGAACTGGCTCGACTAAGCCATGATCTGAACCCACGGCTAGCGATTGTGCGTCTCCAAAAGCGGCTTGAAGCTTATGGGTCAACTTTTCAAAGCGCATATTTAAAACTCAAAGAAACTTAGTCATACATAGAGATGGGGCCAAATCCGCTTTTTTTCAACGTTGAGGCCTGTTTAGATATGCCTCTTTGGGCTTAATTCAAAGAAATCCGCTCTGAATCAGTGATTCGAGGACAGCAAGAATCCATCTAGTCAATCATTGCTAAAAGTTTGTTGAGCGAACTTTTAGCATCTCCAAAAAACATTCGGGTGTTCTCTTTAAAAAAGAGAGGATTTTCGATCCCTGAATACCCTGTACCCTGTCCCCTTTTAGAA
>MDTB01101027.1_pt1 | contig 18246 bp, 22 predicted proteins | sample 811161 | NCBI WGS metagenome assembly MDTB01 (sample SAMN05326650, study PRJNA326480) | marine metagenome | isolation source: seawater | place: Mediterranean Sea | collected 2009
AAATCCAATTCAATGGGATATGGGTTATTTAGACTGTCTTTATGATCACGAATGGGAGCTTACAAAAAGTCCTGCAGGTGCCCATCAGTGGACACCAAAGAAAAATGGACAAAAAATAAAAATGGTTCCTGATGCACATAATAAAAATGTTCTTCATCCTCCAATGATGCAAACAACTGATATTTCAATGAAAGTTGACCCTAGTTATGGGCCTATTACAAAACATTTTCATAAAAATCCCAAAGAATTTCATGATGCATTTGCTAGAGCTTGGTTTAAATTAACACACAGGGACATGGGACCAAAAATTTGCTATCTTGGAAATGATGTTCCAAAAGAGCAATTAATTTGGCAAGATCCGATTGATAAGCCAAATTATAAATTAAAATCTAAAGATATTAATGATTTAAAAATAAAAATATTAAAATCAAAAATATCAATCTCTGATTTAGTATCTACTGCCTGGGCTTCTGCTTCAACTTTTAGAGGCTCAGATAAAAGAGGTGGGGCTAATGGTGCGAGAATAATGTTAGAGCCACAAAAGAATTGGAAAGTAAATAATCCTTCTAAGTTATCGAAAGTCATTTCGTCTTTAAAGAAAATTAAAGATCAGTTTGATGGTAAAAAGAAGACTGTTTCAATGGCTGATTTGATTGTTTTAGCTGGAGGGACAGGAGTTGAAATGGCCGCTAAAAAAGCTGGACATAAAGTAAATGTTCCATTTTCACCAGGAAGAGGAGACGCTAGACAAGATCAGACAGATGTTAATTCATTTGGATTACTAGAACCACAAGCAGATGGTTTTAGAAATTATTTAAATGGAGATAAATCAATTGTGTCGGCAGAAGAAAAGCTAATCGATAAAGCTCAATTAATGGGTCTTACGGCTCCAGAAATGACAGCATTAATTGGAGGAATGCGTGTATTAGATACTAACTTCGATAATTCAAAACAAGGAGTTTTTACTAAAAAACCCGGTGTACTTACTAATGATTATTTTATTAACTTATTAGACATGAACATAACATGGAAAGAAACAGATAAATCTGAACAAACATTTGTTGGAATAGATAGAAAAACTAAAACAACAAGATGGAAAGGAACTAGAGTTGATCTTATCTTTGGGTCAAACTCACAATTAAGAGCATTAGCAGAAGTTTATGCGTGCGATGAGTCTCAAGATAAATTTATTGGAGATTTTATTTCAGCATGGGTTAAAGTAATGAATTCTGATAGATTCGATTTAAAATTAAATTAAGACAAATATAAAAGCGGAACATAAAAAATGGCAATAACAAGTTTTGAGGACTTTTATGAAGTCCCTAACCTTAATTTTGATATTCTAAGATTAAGAGAAGATTTAGATAGGATATTAAAGATTAAAGAATTTAATACTCCTGGAGTTTCACACTTTGGAGCTATATCTATAAATCAAATCCCTAACGATGAGAGATCTATAAAGGGAAACAATATAAGAGGGAAATATTGGACTATTCCTGACGATAGCGGCAAAGAAGTTTCAAGAGATTTCGATATAGAAGAATCTAAGTACACTCAGGTAGTGCCTGAATTTGAAAATACGTATTTTAAAGATGTATATGATACTTTAAATAAAAGATTTAAGTTGGGAAGAGTTAGATTGCTATTAAAAGAGCCAAGATCAACTTTAAGCTGGCATAAAGACCCTGAGTGCAGACTTCATATTCCTATAATAACAAATAAAGGCTGTTCAATGGTTATTGAAAATGTTGCCAAACATCTGCCAGCAGATGGTAAAGTTTGGATAACAAATAATACCAAATACCATAATTTTTTTAATGGTGGAGAACAGGCTAGAGTCCACTTAGTAGCATGTGTTTTAGAAAGTCCATTTAACGTTTAAGAATAAGATATTTCATAAGCTCAACTTAAAGTTAAGAAGATTATTTAATTGATCCCCAAGTATCTTTAATATCAATCCAACCTTTAAAATTTTCTGATTTTATTCTACACCATCCAGTCTCACATTTTTTAACAACTAAAACTCTACCTTTTTTAATCTTAGCTAAAGGTTTAGAAAAACTCGACGGTTTCGTAAATAATATTTTATCTTTTAAAGGTATAATAGAATTTATAGGTTTTAGTTGTGATCTATGTATCCATCCACTATTATTTTTTAGATCTATAACTCTTCTCCAGTTTTCTTTTTTATCAATTTGTTTTATTGGTAAATTTATTTTTTTATAAACATATTTAATGGGGGACTCGAAACTCGGACCATATCTTACATTAACTTTATTTTTTTTCAAAGATAAAAAGACCTCTTGTGAATAAGTAATTGAAACCCAAAAAATTGAAATAAAAATTAATAATATTTTTTTATAAAAGATTTGTTTTGACATTTTTAAGTTTTTTAAATTTAACTTTTCTGAAATTTAAATTGAGCAGATCTAAAATTAAGATACTACCATTTAAATTTTTTCCAATATTTAAAATTTTTTTTAAAATTTCATTTGCTTGGATTGTGCCAATAATACCAGCAACTGGCCCTAAAATTCCCTCATATTCACAATTTAATAAATCATCTGGAATTTCTTCATCCTGAAAAAAGCTTCTTATACAAGGAGTTTTTTTATTCTTAAAATCAAATGTAAAAATATGTCCATCAAATTTACTGATAGCTCCGGTTACTAAAAATTTTTTTGATGTTTTACAAAAATCATTAATCAAAAATTTAGTTTGAAAATTATCTGAACCATCCACAATATAATCATATTGTTTTATAATTTTGTTATAATTATCTTTATTTAATCTTAATTTGTAACAATTAACTTTTGTTTTTGAATTAATTTTATTTAATTTTTTTTTGGCAACTTTTACTTTTGATTTTTTCAAATCACTAATATCATAAAGACTTTGACGATGAATATTGGATAAATCAACATTGTCAGAGTCAACAATTCCTAATAGTCCGACTCCTGCTCTAGTTAGGAATTCAGCGACAGGACACCCCAAACCTCCCATACCAATAATTAGTACTTTAGATTGAATAATTTTTTTTTGACCTAATGTGCCAACATCTTTTAATATAATTTGTCTCGAAAATCTTTCGATTTGATTTTTATTCAACTTTGCGTTCATTTACCAGTTGAGCCAAATCCACTCTCGCCTCTTATTGTTTCAGGTAAATTATTGACTTCTTCTAATTCCATCTTAATCACTGGAGATAATATCATTTGTGCAACTCGATCACCATTGTTTATAATAAAATCTTTATCTCCGTGATTATAAATAATAATTTTAATTTCCCCACGATAATCACTATCTATAGTTCCAGGAGTATTTAAAATACTTATATTATTTTTTGCAGCTAAGCCAGATCTAGGTCTGATTTGAATTTCATAATTCTCAGAGAAAGCAACTGATAATCCAGTGGAAACCAAATAAGATGTTTTTGGTTTAACAGTTATAGATTTTTTTAAAAATGCAACAAGATCCATTCCAGAAGAACCATTAGTTTTGTACTCTGGTAGTTTAACTAAAGGATCTAACTTTTTTACCTGTATTTTGACCATTAATTAATTAGAGCAGAGATTCTATCTACAATTTGTTCTGATATTTTTGATTTCTTTTTTAATGAAAGCTTTTCTTTTTTATTTTTAGGATTTTTGTAGTGGATAGTTACTTCATTATAATCTGAGTCAAAACCGCTATCTTTTTTTGACACATCATTAGCTATAATCCAATCACAATTTTTACTTAATAATTTTGTTTTAGCATTTTTATTTAAATCATTAGTTTCAGCACAAAATCCTATAACAAGTTTTGGTCTCATCGAATTATGATGAGCAACATAATTTAATATATCTATGTTTTTTTCTAGGTTTATAGTTAGGTTTTGTTGTTTTTTAATTTTACTTTGACTTCGCTTATTAATTTTAAAATCTGCCACTGCAGCTGAAAATATAGCTATATCAGTTGGTAAACTTTTTTGAGTTGCTTTAAACATTTCTTCAGCAGTTTCGACTCTTATTAAATTTATATCTTCATCTACATTTAAATTTGTAGGACCAGATATTAATGTTGTTTCAAAACCCCTTTTGGACAATGACTTAGCTATCTCATAACCTTGTTTACCACTAGATTTGTTAGTTATGTATCTGACGGGGTCAATATACTCTTTTGTTGGGCCTGCTGTAATTAAGGCTTTAATTTTTTTATTTCTAGATTTGTAACATAAAAAATCATGTATTTTATTAAATATATCACCTGGATCAGACATTTTACCCTCACCAAATTCACCACATGCCATATCCCCTATCACTGGCCCAATAAATTTATATCCATAGCTTTTTAAAATTTCTAAATTATCTTTGGTGGACTTATGATTCCACATTCTAACATTCATTGCTGGGGCTAAAAAAATCTGTTTGTTTGAGGCAAGAATTACAGTTGATGCCAAGTCTTCAGAAGAACCCTGGCTAAGTTTGGAAATAGTATTTGCAGTTGCGGGTACTACAATTATTGTATCAGCCCATCTAGATAGAGCTATATGATCCATTTCGGTTTCATTTTCTACACTAAAAAGTTTATCATAAACTTTACCTTGTGATAGAGAAGCAACTGACATAGGTGTTACAAATTTCTTAGCACTTTTAGTTAAAATAGTTTTTATCTCAGCGTTATTTTTTTTAAATAGCCTAATTACTTCAAGACTTTTATAAGCAGAAATTCCACCACAAATAATAAATAGAATTTTTTTGTTAGTTAAATCTTTCATTAAACGAATTAAAATACCAATAGACCAAAAATTACAAGCACTAATATACCAATAATTGATTGGTTTCTGAACGCAACCATTTCTAATTTTTTAGTATTTAAAGCTGTATAAGAATTTGAATTTTGTGGAATTTGTCCACTAGCTAAATAAGTAAGAGCCTGGTTTGCTTTATCCATTATTTCAGGAAATTCTGGCAATTTTTTAATTACCTCAGATGTATTTTCAAGTGTTTCAGTTATAGTTGTCATTGGATTTTTTGTTTGTTTTAACCAGTTTTCAAGAACAGGTTTTGATGTTGTCCAAATATTTGTGTTAGGATTTAGTTTTCTTGCAACTCCCTCAACTACTACCATCGTTTTTTGTAACATAAGAAGCTGAGGTTGAGTTTGCATATTAAATTTTTCAGTTACATCAAATAATTGCTTTAGTAGTTTACCCCCGGAAATATCTTTTACTGCTTGACCAAATATTGGTTCTCCAATTGATCTTAATGCTTGAGCTAAATCTTCAATTGGGACTCCTTTAGGAACTAGTCCTGCAATTAAATGTACCTCAGCTACTTTTCGATAATCCCGTTGTATGAAGCCAAATAGTATTTCTGCTAAAAATCTTTTACTCATTTTATCGAGTCTTCCCATAATCCCAAAATCAATAGGAACAATATGACCATTATCATCAATAAATATATTTCCTTGATGCATGTCTGCATGAAAAAATCCATCCCTTACTGCATGTCTTAAAAAATTTTGAATAATATCCTCAGCAATTTTTTCAGTGTTTAAACTTCTTTTTTTAAGTTCTTCAGTTTCTCTAATAGAAACACCATCAACCCAATCAAGAGTCATAACATTTTCACTAGTAAAGTTCCAAAAAATTTGTGGAACCCTAAAACCAGCATCATTTTTAGTATTTTCAGCATATTCATTTGCAGCCGCAGCCTCAAATCTAAGGTCCATTTCGAGGTTTGTAATTTCTTTCAATAAAAAGACAACTTCAACTAACTTTAGTCTTTTTGTTTTTTTTATGAAAGACTCTACTAAAAAAGCAAATAGCATAATTGCATCTATCTCCTCATTAAAAACCTTTTTAATTTCAGGACGTAAAATTTTAATAGCTACATCTTTTATTGTTCCATTGTCATCAATCTTAGCTTTATGTACTTGAGCAATAGACGCTGCAGCCACAGGATCACTTAAATTAATAATAGAATTAAAAGTATCTTCTCCAAGATCATTTTTAATAATTTCTTTTGCTTGAGTCAAAGAAAAGGGTGGTAACTTATCTTGAAGATTTTCAAGTTTTTTTGAAAGCTCAATTCCTATAATATCTGGTCTAGTAGCCAAAAACTGTCCAAGTTTTATGAAGGTAGTGCCCATTGACTCAAGTGAGCTAGATAATCTTTCACCTTCATCTCTTTTTATCTCTATCTGATCTTTTGAAGAAAAAGAAAAGGATAAAATTTTAAACAAAATTTTAACTGTGAGAGGAGGTTTTTGGAATTTGGAAGTAATATTGAGAATATCAGATTTAGCAACTTTTCTACCAAGTTTAAATAGAGTAATAATTCTCTTTAACATTAAATTTTCCAACCAGTATGTATAGAAACAATACCTCCAGACAAGTTTCTATATTTACACTCTTTAAAACTGTTTTTTTTCATTAAATCAATTAATTCGTCTTGATTTATAAAGTCATCAATGCTCTTAATTAGATATTCGTAAGGATCCTTTTTCCCAACAATATATTTGCCTATGGAGGGTATTAGTTTTGAATAACTTTTATAAATAAAATCTAAATTAGGATTTTGTATTTTTGCAAATTCAAGGCACAAATAACGTCCTCCAGGTTTTAATACACGATAGGCCTCAGATAAAGCTTTGCCTAAATTTTTTGTATTTCTGAGTCCAAAGCTAATTGTATAAAAATCAAATGAATTTTTAACTATAGGAAGTTTTTCAGCAGGAGCAATAATCCAATTGAGGTTCTTGAATTTTGATAATTTTTTTCTACCCTTTTTAATCATGTTTTGGTTGGGATCAACACAAGTTACTTCAGAATCTTTATTGACATGACTTAAGAACAGTTCGGCCAAATCACCTGTCCCACAAGCAACATCAATTAATTTTTGACTTGGTGAAGGATTCATCATATTTAATAGACTTTTTTTCCATAATCGATGAATCCCTAGCGACATAAAATCATTCATCAAATCATATTGATCATACACTTGATCAAAAACATTTTTTACTAATCCTTTTTTATTTTGTAAAAATTGTTGCATATTTATAAATTATATATTCAATATAGTATTAAATGCCAGAATTACCAGAAGTAGAAGTTGTTAGACAGTCTCTAAACAAAAAAATTAAACAAAAAAAGGTAAAAAAAGTAATAGTTAGAAATAGAAACCTTAGATTTAAAATCCCTAAGAATTTTGCAAATTTTTTAAAAAATGAAAAAATATTAAAGGTAGATAGATTTTCTAAATACTTAATTTTACACTTATCTAATGGTCAATATTGTTTGTTACATCTAGGAATGTCTGGAACAGTTCATCTGCTATACAATGATAAAAAAAACTCTGTTACAAATACGAGCTTTTATAATTCTCCCTCTTTGCCAAAAAAACATAATCATGTTGAAATAATTTTTGAAGATTTAAAAGTTATTTATAATGACCCAAGAAGGTTTGGTTTTTTTGAGATTTTAAAGAATTTTAAATCATTAGAAAAAAGATTTTCTCACTTAGGCCCTGAACCATTCGATTCAAAATTTAATTTAGAATATGTTTTTTCATATTTTAAAAATAAAAAAAAAAATATTAAGAATTTTTTATTAGATCAAAGCTTTGTTTCAGGTATCGGAAATATCTATGCAAGTGAAATTTTACATTTAAGTAAGATTAATCCACATAAAATAGTGCGTTACTTAAGAAAAGAAGATTGTAAAAAAATTATTATTAATTCAAAAAAAGTTCTCAATAACTCTATTCGAAAAGGTGGTTCAAGCATTAGAAATTTTAAAAATACATCTGGTGAACAAGGAAACTTTCAAAAAACTTTTAAAGTTTATGAACGAGAAGGATTAAACTGCAAAAGAATAAAATGTAGAGGAACAATTCACAAAAAAATGATTTCTAATAGATCGACTTTTTTTTGTAAAAGATGTCAAAAATGATTAATTATTTGATTGACCAACTTAAATTCTCAAGTTATACCCCTGCGAGTATGGCTAATACTAAATCAGCAATTAAAAGAATAAGAAGAGTTTTAAAACAAACCTCAGTAAATAAGGCAAGGAAAAGTAGATATAAAAATGCCTTAAAAAAGATGAGTCTTTTAATTGATAGCAAAAAAAAGTCCGAAGCATTAAAATTCTTACCTAAGTTGAATTCTGAGCTTATGAAGATTGCTAAAACTGGTTTAATAAAAAAACAAAATGCATCTAGAAACGTTTCTAGAATAACAAAAAAAATTTCATTACTTTAACTTATTATATTTCTAGTTGATTCAACTGAAGGCATACGCATTATGTATGTTTAAATCATTATTATTTACAATATTTAGATAAAGTAAATAAATTTAAATTTTATTCAATCTTAAATTTAATTTTTTTAATACTTAAAAAAAAATTTTGTCAAACAATATTTTTTAAACTGAGAAATTTTACACAATCATAGATTTTATTTTTTTTGGATTAAAAGAAATTTTTTGTTGCAATATTTTGATTATGGTCCTAACTAAACTTTTCTCATGTTATGAATAATTCTTTTACAAAAAAAAATTTAAAATCTGAAAACTTAGATTGGAACATCGTACAATCTGAAATGAAAAATAAATTAGGTCTAGATATTTATGAAAGCTGGATAAAAAAGATTAATTTTGTTGAGGAATTTAACAATTACATTCTATTATCTGTTCCAACAAGATTTATTCGTGATTGGATTACTTCTAGATATTTGGATCAAATACTTAAGATAGTTAAAGAATTTAAAAAAGATGTAATTAGAATAGAATTCAAAATAGTTGAATCTAAACTAGACCAAAATGAAAAAATCGAAAGAATTCATAAATTAAGTTTTAAAGAAAACGTTTCATTTATAAAAGACTCTTATCTTCAATATAATAGAATAGATCAAAATAAAAGATTTGATAATTTTATTTCTGGGTCAAGTAATAAATTAGCTCTAGAAGCATCATTAAAAGTTTCAAAAAATGTTTCCTATTATAACCCGCTTTATATTTATGGAGGTGTTGGAATGGGTAAAACACACTTATTAAATTCAATCGGCTTAAAGTTAAAAGAAGAAAACAAGGTAATGTTTATATCTGCTGAACGATTTATGTATCAGTTTGTCAAATCTTTAAAATCTAATGAGATGGTTAAATTTAAAGAATATTTTAGAAATACAGATGTTCTTTTAATTGACGATATTCAATTTATGAATGGCAAGGAAGCTATGCAAGAGGAATTTTTTCATACCTTTAATGCATTATTAGATAAAGGATCTCAAATAATTGTATCTGCGGATAGAGCCCCAAATAAACTATCAAGAATTCAGGAGCGAATTAAATCTAGATTTTCAGGTGGTTTAGTGGTTGACATACAAAAGCCAGACTTAGAATTAAGAAAAAGAATTGTAGAAGAAAAAATTATTGAATTGAACAACCATTATGCTGATCAACTTCAAATTTCAAGTGAGTTACAAGATTTTATAAGTGCAGAGATAACAACAAGTGTAAGAGAGTTAGTTGGTGCAATTAATCGAATAGTTTCATATTCAAGAATTTATAATAAGTGCCCAACTTTGATTGAAACAAAAGTTATTTTAAAAGATTTATTAAATTTAGGAGAAAATAAAGTCACTATTGATTTGATACAAACAATTGTGTGTAGATACTTTAAAATTAGTAAAAATGAAATGTTATCCTCAAGAAGATCAAGATATTTAGTTAGACCCAGACAAATAGCAATTTATTTAACTAAAATTTTAACATCAAAGTCTTTACCTGAGATAGGACGTGAATTTTCTAATAGAGATCATACAACCATAATTCACTCAGTTAAAACAGTTGAAAAACTAAAAGAAAAAAATTCTGATATGGTCAATAATATCAATAAGCTTAAAAATCAAATACTCTATAATAATAAAATTAATGAAATTTAGTGTTAATCAACATGATTTACAACAAGCTCTGGGCTATTGTCAGGGAGTGATAGAAAAAAGAAGCACTCTTCCAATATTGTCAAATATTTTACTTGATGCAAAAGATTCCAAATTAACTATTACGGCTACAGACCTAGACTTAATATTTGTTCATCAAATAAAAGATGTTGAGATAATAAATGAAGGGAAAACAACAACAACCTCTTCGATCATGTACGATATTGTTCGAAAGTTTTCTTCTGGAAAAAAAATAAATTTAACACTTAATGAAGAAAAAAAACTGCATTTAGAGTCAGAAAAATCAATATTTAATCTAAATTGTATTAATTCGTCAGAGTTTCCAATAACTGATGAGAATTTTAATGATAATAAATTCTCAGTTCACTCAAAAAAATTTTTAAAGTTACTTAATAAGTGTAAGTTTTCATTGTCAAATGATGAAACTAGACATTACTTAAGTGGTATCTATTTACACCAAACCGAGTTTGATGATAAAAATTACTTAACTGCAGCTGCAACAGATAGTCATAGGATGTCTATCTCTAAAATTAGATTGGAAAATAAAATTAATTTTGAACCTATCATACTACCAAAAAAAACTATTTTTCAACTGTGTTCATTACTTGATAATTACGACGGAGAAATAAAAATTTCAAATCTAAAATCAAAAATAAAATTTGAATTAGATAATAGTATTTTAATCTCAAAATTGATTGATGGAAAATTTCCAAACTATGTTCAAGTAATTCCAAAAAATAATCAAAAAAAACTAGAGATTGAATTAAAATCATTTCTTGGATCTGTTGATCGTGTAGCATCGGTATCCCTGGATAAAAAAGATGGTGTTAAATTTAATTTAAGTAAAGATACTCTTGATTTATCAGTAAATAACGCAAACAGTGGAGATGGTAAAGAAACATTAATAGTTAAATTTGAGCACAACTTGGAAATTAGTTTTAACTCAAGATATTTAATAGATGTTGCATCTCAATTAGATGGAGAAAAAATAGAATTGTATTTCAATGATACCGGATCTCCTGCACTAATCAAAGATCCTGGTGATTTTGATAGTATTTTTGTTGTAATGCCTATGAAAGGTTAATTTAACAAATTTAATTCCTTATAGATATTTTTTTCTAAAAGTTTGATAAAATTTTGTTTATCTAAACCTGGTTTTATTGGCTCGAGAATTGAAATAGTAATACTCCGATTAATTTTTTTTACTCCTTTCTTAGGCCAAACATATCCAGAATTGATAGCAACTGGTTGACAATATATTTTTAAGACCTCATAAATTCTGCCTGCGCCCTTCTTAAAAGGAGGTCTTTCCCAAGGTAAAACTCTTGTAGATTGAGGAAAAATGATAATTGGTCTATCCGAGTCATGAACAACTTTTGAAATATTTTTAAAAAAATCTAAATTTTCTTTCGTAACTTTGTCTCTTTTAATTGAAATTGATCCAATTTTTTTTAAATACCAACCAAATAGTGGAATAGACAAAAGTTCTTTTTTTAATATAAAGACTGGTGAATTAAAAATTGTTTGTAAAAAAAATGTTTCAAACATAGATTGATGTGATACAGCAATAAAAAACTTTCCATTTTTTATAATATTTTCTTCTCCTTTAATTAAAATCTTTGTTGAAAGAAAAAATTTTAAACAAAATTTTGACCAATGCCCCATAAGTTTTCCTCCAAATAGTGCTAAATTTTGAGGTAAGATAAGGGTAGGTATAAAAATTATCGATATTATAATTATTCCAGTAAAAAAAAAGACTGAAAACAAAATATTTCTAATCATAATTTTTATAAGTTACATCAAATTATTAATACTTTGTCTTTTACTAATAACTCTAATTTTAGAGTTTTTTATAATTACCTCAGCTATTTTAGGTCTTAAATTATAGTTTGAACTTAACGACATTCCATATGCCCCAACATCACAGATTATTATCAAATCCTTTTTATTCAACTTTTGAAATTTTTTGATGGTTGAAAACTTATCTGTACTTTCACATATAGGACCAACAAACTCGTAAATTTTTTTTGATTTTTTATTATTTTTCTTTACAGGAAGAATTATATGTTTTGCATTATACAATGCTGGCCGCATTAAATCGTTCATAGCTGCATCTAGTATTACAAAATCTTTTTTATATCCCTCTTTGACATATATTACTTTAGATATTAAAATTCCAGAACTTCCAATTATTGATCTACCTGGTTCAAAAATTATTTTTGAATTAAATTTTTTAACAAATTTTTTAATACTTAGTGAATATTTTTTAAAATTATAATGTTTGTTCTTTTTTTCATAGTCTATTCCCATCCCACCACCTAAATCAATATATTCAAATCTAAATTTACTTTTCTTAATGATCTTTTCTATAACTTTTAACATTTTTTCATAAGGTCTATTTTCAAGTATTTGACTTCCAATATGAACACTTAAACATTTAAGTCTTAAATTTTTTGAATTCTTTACATAATTAACTAAATCTAAAAAAGTTTTTTTAGAAACACCAAATTTATTTTCTTTTTTTCCAGTTGAAATTTGACTCAAGGTATTTGCATCTGTATTTGGATTAAGTCTTATACCAATATTAACTATTTTTTTTTTTAATTTTGCAATTTTTTCAATTTCTAAAATCTCACTTCTAGACTCTGTATTAATTAAAAGTATTTTTTGATTAATAGCATAACTAATTTCATTTGTAGTTTTACCAACACCAGAAAAAACAATCTTATTAGGCTTAATACCTGATTTTAGAGATCTCATTAATTCACCAATTGAAACAACATCAGCTCCCAATCCTAATTTACCAATCTCCTTTAATAAAAATTTATTTGAATTAGATTTTACAGAAAAACAAATAATAGGATCTACATTTTTAAAACTATTTTTAAAATTATCTATATTTTTTTTTAGATCTTTATACGAGTAACAATATAGAGGTGTATGATATTTTTTTGCTATTTTTTCAGCTTTTAAACCATCAATTATGAAATTATTTGCTTTATATTTCATAACACTACATTTAGTTTGATGTTCTGAGTCTTTTTTTCATTTTCATTGTAAATCGGGTCACCTTTTTTTCCACAGGAACTAACTAAAATAAATAAAAAAAATGTTATTAATACTTTTTTAATCATAATTGTTTTTTATATTTCAATATCATTTTTTTAATATTATCAAAAGATGTTCCACCATACGATCTTTTAGAATTGATAGAATTCCTTAGATCAAAGACTTTTAAAACGTCTTTTGTTAATTTAGGTTCAATTTTCTTTAATTCTTCTAAAGTTAATTCATCTAAATTTTTTTTATTTTTTTCAGCGTAATTAACGATATTAGCAGTTTTTTGATAGGCTTTTCTGAATGACATTGAATGATTTTTTACTAAATATTCAGCCAAATCTGTAGATGTGACATAGCCATAATTTACAAGCTCAAGCATCTTTTTTTTATTTGGAGTAAAGTTTTTAAGTACTTCGTCAAAAATTTTAAGACAATTTTGTATAGTATCATTAGAATTAAAAACAATTTCTTTATCATCTTGAAGATCTTTAAAATATGATAAAGGCAATCCTTTTAAAATTGTTAGCATAGAAAATAAATTTCCATAACTAATTCCAGACTTTCCCCTTAAATATTCTAAAAGGTCGGGATTTTTTTTTTGTGGCATAATTGAAGATCCAGTTACTAATTTATCTGATAAATTAATTAGTCTAAACCCTTCAGAATTCCAAATTATAAGCTCTTCACTTATTCTTGATATATGCATTGAACATACAGATATACTGTATAAAAAGTCTAAAACAAAATCTCTGTCAGAAACTGTATCTACAGAATTATTTGTTGGTTTTTTAAATCCAAGTTTTTTTGTGGTATAATTTCTATCAATATTAAATGATGTACCTGTCAGTGCAGCAACACCGAGAGGGTTTTCATTTAAATTATCTAGGTTACTTTTAAACCTTTGTTTGTCCCTATTGAACATTTCTACATAAGCCATCAAATAATGTGCAAAAGAAATAGGTTGTGCATTTTTAAGATGAGTAAAACCAGGCATAATAGTATCTATATTTTTTTCTGCTAGTTTTAACGTATCTTTTATGATCACATTTAATAAGTCATTAATTTCTAAGGTAGAAGTTTTAATCCATATTTTAAAGTCTGTTATTACTTGATCATTTCTGGACCTGCCAGTGTGAATATATCCTGCTTCTTCACCGATTATTTGAAAAAGTCTTTTTTCAATATTAATATGAATATCTTCATATTTTTTATTAAATTCAAATTTTTTATTTGAAATTTCTTTTCTAATTTTATTGAGTCCATAAATAATCTTATTTTTTATTTTAAATGAAATAATTTTTTGTTTAAAGAGCATTTCAACATGTGCAATGGACCCAGTAATATCTTCTTTATAAAGTCTTTTATCAATATCAATTGAATTTCCAACTTTCTGAAAAAGAGATGAAGTATTAACCTTAATTCTATTGCTCCATATTGCCTGGTTGTTTTTATTTTTTGACATGATAATTAATTATACCTTTTTAATATGAGATTTTTAATAATATTTATCTTTTTATTTTCAAATTCATTAGCTGATGAAGCAACTGTTATTAAAAATCTTGTTATTAATAAAGAATTAAAAAGATACGACAATTTAACGTTTCTTGATGCACAAAATAAACAAGTAAATTTGAGTAATTATAAGGGAAATTTGATTTTATTGAATTTTTGGGCATCCTGGTGCGCACCATGTAAAGAGGAAATGCCATCACTTGACCTTTTGCAAGAACATGAAAATTTAAATAATTTGAAAATATTTCCCATAAATATTGGAAGTGACAATTTAGAAAAAGCTTCAAATTTTTATGAAATCTTGGAAATAAGAAATTTAAAATTATTCTTTGACTCTCCTTTCACTCTCGCTAAAAAATTTAGTTTAAGGGGCATACCTACTTCAATTTTGTTTAATAAAGAAGGGTTTGAATTTGCAAGAATTGTTGGTTCAATAGATTTTAAGGATGCTGAATTTATTCAATGGCTGAGTAATTATAATTAATCTTTAAAAAAATAAGCAAAACCAACTAAAGCAATTATTGCTATAAATTGTAGCAAAACTCTTAACTGCATTAATTTATTTGAGTATTTTTTACTTGTCTCTCCACCTTTAAACAAAGTTCCAATTCCAAGCAAAAGAACTATACCAACTGCTATTAATAAAATTATAGATATTATTTTTACTAACATTCCTGAAATCATTAAAGTATTGTATGATGTTTTATAAATAAAAAAACATAAATAACTTAGTATGACATTTTGTCTAGATTCAACAATTATAGAGCCACAAGATAGTGCAGAAATTAAAAATGCGATTATTTTGCTTCACGGTTACGGAGGTGATGGAAAAGACATAAGTATGCTCTCATTAAATTGGAGAAGGCACTTGCCTCACACGATTTTTATTTGCCCAGATGGCCACGAACAATGTCCCATAAATCCTTCGGGTTTTCAATGGTTTGATTTAACAAAAGATGATCCAAATTATATTTTAGATCAATCAATAAAAGCAGAAAAAAAATTAAATACATTTATTAATCAAGTTAAAGATAAATACAATTTACAAAATAAAAAAATATGTTTATCTGGATTTAGTCAAGGCTGTATGATGTCTATAAATTTAGGTTTAACATCTGATGAGGAATTTAGTTGTATAGTTGGTTTTTCAGGAAAAATTATTAATCAAGGAGATTTAAAGTTACGAAAAAAAGTTTCGACAAGTACTCTTTTGATTCATGGTGACGCTGACCAAGTTGTCTCACCGAATTTCATTCTAGAAGCAAAAGATTTTTTTATTAGAAATAATATAGAGATAGATACACATTTAATCAAAAATTGTGATCATCATATTCCTATTGAAGCATCAAGTATAGCCTTAAATTACATTACAAAAAAATTAATAACTTCTCGATATTGAAAAATTTTTTTATTTAAGTTAAACTTCTTTTATGAATAATTTTATTGAAAAAGATGCATCATTAGAAAAGTGTCCATCATTAGTTTTAAATGCTGACTACAGGCCCTTAAGCTATTATCCTTTATCATTATGGTCTTGGCAGGACACTGTGAAGTCAGTTTTTTTGGATAGAGTAATTATAGTAAGTAACTATGATAGGGTTGTTAGAAGTCCATCATTTAATATGCAATTACCAAGCGTTATAGCTCTTAAAGATTATATTGTTCCACAATCTAAACCAAGTTTCACCAGATTTAATGTATTTCTCAGAGATAAATTTTCATGTCAGTATTGTGGTAGTAGAGATGAGCTTACTTTTGACCACTTGTTACCAAGATCAAAGGGTGGAGAGACCCACTGGGATAATGTTGTTACAGCGTGTTCTTCATGTAATGTAAAAAAAGGAGGTAAATTGTTAACTACCTCTGGAATGAAACTCTCGCAATACCCTTTTCAGCCATCTACTGAGGACTTACATCGTAATGGAAAAAATTTTCCACCAAATTATTTACATAAAAGTTGGATGGACTATCTATATTGGGATGTAGAGCTAGAGGCTTAAAATTTAAATTTTTTCTGAAATATTAATTGCTATTTTAGAGCCAGTTTTAATTATTTTATCCATTATAGAATAAAAACCCTTTTTAGTGGCTCCTTTTTCATAAGCTATATCTTTATGATGCAATTCATCCTCTCTAAATTTAATAATTTTTTTCTTAAGAACCTTTTCATCAGAACCTAGCTGATTAATTTGGTTTTGATAATGTTCATCAATAACTTCTTCAACTGAAGCTGTACACAGCATTGCAGCTTTTTTTCCAAGAATAGTAGAACCAAAACCAAGTCCAACACCTAATAAATCCCACAACGGTAGAAACTTTGTAGGTTTAATATTTCTTTTTTTAATTTCATTTTCAAAAAATTGACAATGTTCTATTTCATGAATTTTCATATCTTCAATTGTTTTTTTTAAATTTTCATCCTTAACAAATGTATTTAGGGCTAATAGCTGGCCTTCATATATTTTAACAGCACCACGTTCACCAGCATGGTCAACTCTAATAAATTCTTCAACTTTATAGCTTGATTTTTTCATATGTATTATAAATTTTAATTAACATAATAGTTATTATTAAACTAATAACTATATTAATACTTGTAAGAGATAATCCAAAAATTCTAAATGTCACATCTTTACAGCTAATAGTTTTTTCATTTAATAATTGCAATAATTCAGCTTTAGAACGAACATCAGAAGTATTTTTTAAATTGCAAACTGCCGATTCTTCAAAAAAACCTTGTTCTATTCCAAAGTGATAAAATGAAATTGAAAAAGAAAAGATGAATATTAGTATTAACAATGAAATTATGAACTTTTCATTCTTTTTAAACATATAATTTATAGATATTAAAATTATACTTAATCCGTAAGGGATTCTTTCTATTATACATAAATTACAAGGCTGATGCCCAAGAACATATTCTATAAAACTAGCAGAAATTATTGAAAGTAAGCTTATTACAAAAACTACTTTTAAATAAGACTCGACTTTAAAATTAAACATAAAATTTTGAAATTAAAAAAATTATTATAACAAATGTAACTATTAATATTCCAATAATTGTAAACCACCTAGAACCATGTTTTTCCATGAATTGTGAAAATAAATACCCAAATTTATATGATAAATAAGAAACAATAAAAAAGCGTAATCCTCTAGATATCAAACTTATTAAAATAAAAATTAGGACATTAAACCCAATTAATCCACTAGCAATGGTAAAAACTTTATAAGGTAATGGAGTAAAACCCGCTAAAAAAAGTATACTAAGCCACGCATAAAAACCATCATTATTTATCAAATTATTCTTTAAGTCAAAAAGCTTCTCTTCGTAACCATAAAAAGTCATTACTTGTATTCCAAGATCAAAAAAGAAAGCTCCTATAAAATAACCTAATAAACCTCCTAAAACTGAGAATATTGTTGTAATAAGAAAAATTTTAAAGAAATCATTTTTCTTAGAAATAACCATTGGTATTACCATTACATCTGGAGGTATTGGAAAAAAGGAACTTTCAACAAAAGAGACTAATGCTAAATAATATTTAGAACTTTTATGTGCTGCTAAATCTAAACACTTTTTATATAGAGTATTAAACATTTTTTGGTTTTAATATAATTTTAGTTCTTATACTATTTAATAAATTAATAAACAATTATGGGCGAATGGCGGAACTGGTAGACGCGCACGACTCAAAATCGTGTTTCGCAAGAAGTGAGAGTTCGATTC
>MDTB01065511.1_pt1 | contig 18245 bp, 12 predicted proteins | sample 811161 | NCBI WGS metagenome assembly MDTB01 (sample SAMN05326650, study PRJNA326480) | marine metagenome | isolation source: seawater | place: Mediterranean Sea | collected 2009
ATAATTAAGTGCATATGGATCAGTACAACCAGTAGCAAATTGACAACTACCATCATCATAATAAGCAGTGGAGTCATAATTAAGTGCGTTTATATCTGTGCAACCATAAATCAAGCCATTTGGTAATATTATATCATTTTGATCTCTTAGAAGGATTTGATAACCATCATTTGCTGGAACAGAAAAGCTATATTGAGATGAAATTCCAATTAAATTAACAGATCCAATTGGTATTTTTGAACCCACAAGTGGATGATTTGGTCTAATGTAGATATTACTATTTTGATTATTTGATGAAAAATCATGAATTCCAACACCAAAAGTTCCACCGGATTGTGAAAAAACTACATCATCAATTCTTATCAATTGTGACTCTGTTAATTCTCCAATCATTAATGGATTAATTAAATTTGGTATAGGTAAGTTAATATTATTAGCATGTATTGTAGGAGAACTGTTGACGTTAACTTGTAATAATCCTCGATAATAAGATAATTGCCCAGTTACTGTCAGGCTATCTCCTCTGTTGACATTAGACAAATAGTTCGCATGATAAAGAGATATTCCTCCAGTTGCATCTTGTAAAAATCTTGCTTGGCCTAATTCACTTCCGTTTGTTACAACTCCTTTTACTGTTACAGTTGTGCCAATAGATTGTGTTCTAGCAGTTGATATATTTGATTGTGAATATGAAACATTATATAATAATAATGAAAGGAATAAGGTACAAATTTTGTCCATGTTGTATTTTTTAAAAATTCAGCATAATTAATAAAATTAATCTTAGTAAAAAAATTTTTCATTATAATTAATTGTTATGGTTTAGATACTACTTTGGACAATTATGTTAACACAACAAACCCAACAGAATACATAAACGCAATAACTAAACTATTGCCATATGTAGTTGGTAAAAAAAGACCAATTGAAGAGCAAGAATATGTTGAGCCAATCACAATAGTTTTTAACATTGATGAAGAAGAGAAATAATACTTTTTGTTGCTAATTTTCTTACTTTTTTATCTAAAAATAATCCTACTTATTGTAAATCAATAAGTTATGAGTAATACATCACTTTCTGTAGTAAAAGTAAAAGAAGAATAAAATGCCCTTTTGGGTATTTTATTTTTAGTGCTCCTCCTCTCCTTCTTTTAGTGGTTCTGTTTGAGGAATAAAATCTTCAGCTGCACCTGGCTTAGAATAATCATAAGCCCATCTGTGCACATGCGGAATTTCTCCTGGCCAATTTCCATGTATCCGTTCAATTGGTGTAGTCCATTCTAAAGTATTTGCTTTCCAGGGATTAGCATTTGCTTTTGTCCCCTTAAATATACTATAAAAGAAATTAAATAAAAAGAAAAATTGAAAAATAGCGCCAGCTAAAGCAAAGAAAGTAATTACACCATTGATATCTATTAAACCATCAAACATTGGAAAAGCACTATTCGAATAATATCTTCTTGGCAAGCCGGCTAAGCCTAAAAAGTGCATTGGGAAAAACACCCCGTATGCACAAATAAATGTTCCCCAAAAATGAATATACCCAAGGCTTTTATTCATCATTTTGCCATACATCTTAGGAAACCAATGGTATACTCCTGCATACATGCCATATATAGCAGATAACCCCATTACAATATGGAAATGACCAACTACAAAATACGTATCATGCACGTTAATATCTAATGCACTATCACCTAAAATAAGACCTGTTAGCCCACCAGTAATAAAAGCAGAGACAGTTCCTATTGCAAACAACATCGCGGGTGTAAAACGAATATTCCCTTTCCATAAAGTAGTTATATAATTAAAAACTTTAATAGCAGATGGTATCGCAATAAGCAAAGTTGTAAATGTAAAAACAGATCCTAGAAATGGATCCATTCCGGTCATAAACATATGGTGCCCCCAAACAATGAAAGATAAAAACGCAATTAATAATAATGAAATAACCATAGCCTTATAACCAAAAATTGGTTTACGACAATTAACAGATATTACTTCTGATATAATTCCTAATGCTGGTAATAATATAATATAAACCTCTGGATGCCCTAAAAACCAAAATAAATGCTCAAATAAAATAGGCGAGCCTCCAGTATTATGTAAGACTTCTCCATTAATAATAATATCGGATAAATAAAAGGACGTTCCAAAGCTTCTATCCATAATTAAAAGTAGTGCACAAGAAAGCAAAACCGGAAATGATAATGTGCCTAATATTGCAACAATTAGAAGGGCCCATATCGTAAGTGGCAATCTTTGCATACTCATTCCCTTAGTTCGTAAATTTATTATTGTCACTATATAATTCAAACTTCCTAACAATGAGCCAACAATAAACAAAGCAATGCTTATTAACCATAGGGTCATTCCTAAACCTGAACCGGGAATAGCTTGAGGAAGTGCTGAAAGGGGAGGGTATATTGTCCACCCACCAGATGCAGGGCCAGTTTCAACAAACAAAGACCAAAGCAGAACTACTGTTGCTAAAAAGAAAAACCAGTAAGAAAGCATATTTAAAAAGCCAGAAGCCATATCTCTTGCACCAATCTGCAATGGGATTAAAAAGTTAGCAAATGTTCCTGTAAGACCTGCCGTTAACACCCAAAATACTAGTATAGTACCATGCATAGTAACTAACGCAAGATACATACTTGGGTCTAAGACACCATCTGGAGCCCACTTCCCTAACAACATCTCTAAGATTGCATACGATTTTCCAGGATTGGCTAATTGTAATCGAAACAAAGCAGACATACCCATACCAATCACTGCCATTATCATCCCTGTAATAAGAAACTGCTTAGCAATCATCTTATGATCCATGCTAAAAATATACTTACTTATAAATGTTTCTTTATGGTGCTCACTCATTCTGTTTTTATTTTGCAGTTAACATATTCTTTAATGTGTTTTGTTGTGCTATCCAACTATCATATTCTTCCCTTGTTTCTACTATAAATTTCATTTGCATATTATAATGTGCTGCACCACAAATTTTATTACATAACAAAACATAGTCAAAATCTTCCCCCTCTGACTGCCTCATCTCTTCAGTAGTTTTTGTTGGGGTAAACGCAAATTGAGTTACCATACCAGGAACACAATTCATTTGTACTCTGAAATGAGGTAAAAATGCAGAGTGTATAACATCTTGAGATCTAAATTTTAATAATACAGGCTCATCTTTTATTAAATGAACCTCCGTTACAACAACATCATCATTTGAATTTTGATCTGATAAATCAACTCCTAATTGATTTCTACCTTTTACCAGTTTGTAATTAGCATTACCCAACTTATTATCCTCTCCCGAATATCTTGCAGTCCAACCAAATTGCTTAGAATATATTTCTATAACTTTTGAATTAGTTATATCTGGATTCATTGCTTGATTCCATACTTGTAATCCATAAATAATAACACCTGTAAGCACAATAGTAGGTATAACTGTCCATACAATCTCCAATTTATTATTATGCACATAATAATAAGCCTTTTTATTTTTATTTCCTCTATATCTAAAACAAAAATAAAAAAGTAATGGAGTAAGAAAAAAGAAAACAATTAAGATCATGCTCATTGTAAAACTCATCAAACCATCAATCAACAATCCATGTTCAGAACTAGCTGGTGGTAATATGTGATGATCCCATTCTATCATTTGCCAAATAACAAAACCTATAAATAGAATCATCCCAAAAATTAATAACTTACCTTGAGTGTCATTATCCGAATCAGTTACTTCATTAACATCAGTGTTATTAATTTCTGATAAAAGCTCTGAAACCCTTAAAACCTGCACTAAAGCAACAATAACTAGAAGCGTAACTACAGTAATTAAAATGCTCATCATTTGTTATATTATTAATTTACAAAATTAATAATTTTATGTGTCTAAATGCTTACTTTCATCTAAAAAAGGATGGTGTTTAATATTTATTGGTCTTGTGCTTAAATTGTAAAAAGTCACCAACATAAATAATCCTAGAAAACCTATGCCAATCCCCACATCTGTCAAAGAAAGATGGCCATGATCATGAAGTGTGCCTGGAGCAAATAGTAGATATGAATTTAACCAATGTCCTATTAAAATGGTTATGCAAACAAATATGAGACGATTCCTATTTCTTTTTGCATCTCTACTCATTAAAAGCAGCGTAGGTACAATAAAATTAATTGCTAAACTAAACCAAAAGAGGAACCTATAGTTCGGCAATTCTATCCTTTCCATGTGATAAATCACTTCTTCTGGAATATTTGCATACCATATCAACATAAACTGAGAGAACCACATATATGTCCAAACAATCGAGAATGCAAAAATAAACTTACCTAGATCATGGATGTGACTATCATTCAAATCTTCTAAATACCCTTGTTTATTTAATACAAGTGTCAACAATAATATAGATGCAAATCCAATTGTAGCCCATTCACTAAATATATACCATCCAAATAATGTGCTATACCAATGCGTGTCAATAGACATAATCCAATCCCATGCAGCGGTAGAAGATGATATTGCAAAGAAAACTATAAACCAACCCGAAACTCTTAACCCTTTCCAATATGCTTTCTCTCCTATTTCTCCTTCAGCATCTGATGCTAAAGAAATTTGCCTTAATCTTCTTGAGCAATATACCCATATAATTACATAGATAAAAGATCTAATTAAAAAAAACGTAGCATTAAGATATGGCTCTTTGCCTGCAATAATCTTATCATAATGTGGATCATTTGGATCCATCACCCCTTCTGCTAACCAATGATAAATATGGTTCCAATGTAAAACAGCAGCGATAACTATAAATAACATTACAACTCCAGTTATTGGCAAGAATGTCATAATTGCTTCAGGGACTCTCTTTATAACAGTAGCCCACCCTGCCTCTGCAACATACTGTAACGCAACAAAAAACACTGCAAAAAGAGAAATACCTAAAAAGAAGTAATTATTAAAGAGTATGCTAGTCCATGCCGAATGACTATCATTTAAAAAAGCAGATAAAAGAGAAAATACCCCTAATATAATCATTACACAAGAAACGAGTCTAATACGTTTATTAACTTGATACATACTTATTATTTTTCTTTTTTTATTGATTGAAGTTCTTGTACATACAATACTATCTTCCACCTTTCTTCTTCAGTTATTTGTGAAGCGTGAGGCCCCATTGCATTTAATCCATATGTAATGGCATGAAATAAATGCCCTGCCTTAAGCTCACTCATGCTAACACCAGGTCTTCTTTGCTGCTGATTATCATTATAATGAGGAATTGCAGCGTATAATGGATGTTGTATTGTACCTCCACCTGCCCCAAATTCTCCATGACAATGTTTACAAAAAATCTGATACAGCTGTTTGCCTTCCTCAATATTTTCAGTGTTCTCTCTAAACGGATTAATTACTTCTCGCCCTGCTAATAAATAATCTTCCAATTCTGGCCCATAATTAAATGAGCTAAGATGTCCTCTAGCGATCGTGCCTTCTACAGGCATTATTGCGTTTAAACTATCTGAGGTTACTTTATTTTCTCCATATGTCTCTAATGAAGGAGATCTATACATATTCGGCATATACTCATAACCCCTACCTCCATTATCACATGCTATAAAAAGGGTACTAAAAAGTAATATACAAATTATTCTATATTTCATCTTTTTCATGTATCTCGGCAACATTAGATTTCTTAAGCAACTCTATTAATTGACTCTTATCTGAATTATAAAAAACCTCTACTAGAAATTTATCATCAGTCGTTCTTATGTCTGGACTTTTAGTTGAGGCTCCTGGATAAAGTTTATTTCTAATTAAATATGTAATTGACATTAAATGCCCCGCAAACAATACCGTACACTCAAATATAATTGGAACAAAAGAAGGTAGGTTATGATAAAAAGTAAAATTGGGTTTTCCTCCAATATTCATTGGCCAACTTTTTCCAACTCCTGAGATCATTATATAGTAAATCAAAAGTCCACCGAAACATAATCCAATACACCCATATATAAAAGCAGTAATTGCCATTCTCGTTTCTTTTAGCCCCAAAACTTTATCTAAGCCGTGAATAGGGAATGGACTATATACTTCATTTACATTAATCTTTTGCATTCTTAAATCTTTGACTACACTAAGGACGTCCTGTTCATCATTAAAAATAGCATGTATAATTTTGTCTTTCATTTTTACTTTTTATATTCTGAACCTGATGATTTTAATATACTTTTTATTTCAGCCTGTGCAATAACAGGAAATGTTCTTGAGTATAACAGAAATAATACGAAAAAGAATCCTATTGTACCTAAAAATATACCAATGTCTACAAAAGATGGGGAGAACATTGTCCACGAAGATGGCAGAAAATCACGATGCAGTGAAGTTACAATAATAACAAATCTCTCAAACCACATTCCAATATTTACAAATATTGACAAGATAAATGTTGCCACAAATGATGTTCTAATCTTATATATCCAATATAATTGGGGAATTACAACATTACAAGTCATCATACTTGCATATGCCCACCAATAAGGCCCTGTAGCCCTATTAAGAAAAGCATATTGTTCAAACTCAACCCCAGAATACCAGGCAATAAACAATTCAGTTATATAAGCAACCCCGACCAATGAACCGGTAAAAAGGATAATGACATTCATATACTCAATATGCTTAATTGTAATATACGCTTCCATATTTACTACCTTTCTCATAATAATTAATAAGGTCTCAACCATGGCGAAACCTGAGAACAAAGCACCTAAAACAAAATAAGGAGGAAAAATTGTGGTATGCCATCCAGGTATAATAGAGGTGGCAAAATCCATACTAACAATAGAATGAACTGAAAAAACAAGTGGTGTAGCAAGGCCAGCTAATACAAGAGATACCTCTTCAAATCTTTGCCAGTGTTTTGCTTTACCGCTCCATCCAAATGCCAAAATTGTGTAAAGTCTCTTTCGCAATGGAGTGATCTTCTTGTTCATTCTATCTCTAATCATAGCAAAATCAGGAATAAGACCAATATACCAAAAGACAACCGAAACTGAAAAATAAGTTGAAATAGCAAATACATCCCATAAAAGTGGAGAATTAAAATTGACCCAAAGAGAACCAAACTGATTAGGGATAGGGAAAACCCAATATGCTAACCATGGCCTGCCCATATGTATTAATGGAAAAAGTGCTGCTTGTGCTACACCAAAAATAGTCATTGCCTCTGCTGATCTATTAATCGCCATTCTCCATTTCTGTCTAAATAACAATAACACTGCAGAAATTAATGTACCCGCATGACCAATTCCAATCCACCAAACAAAATTAGTAATATCCCACGCCCAATCGACTGTTTTATTTAGACCCCATACGCCTATACCTGTACCTATTGTGTAAGCCATGCAAATAAAACCCCAAAGCATTAACACAATAGACAACGAAAATAGAATCCACCAATATTTATTAGCTTTTCCTTCAACAGGCCTAGCAATATCAGTAGTGATATCATGATAAGTTTTATCACCAAGTATTAACGGGTCTCTGATTCTTGATTCTTTATGCATTATGATTGATTTCTTACTTTAGTTTGATAAAATACAGATGGATTTACATTTAAATGATCTAATAAATCATAAGCTCTTTCATCATTTTTTAGTTTATAAACCTCACTATCTTTATTATTTACATCTCCAAATACAATGGCATTAGTAGAACAAGATGATGCGCATGCAGTTTGTGCATCTTCATCGCGAATAGGCTCTCCAGATATCTTAGCATTTAATTTTAACTCTTGTATCTTCTGAATACACATGCTGCATTTTTCAATCACTCCTCTAGATCTTACAACAACATCTGGATTAAGGACCATCTTCCCATAATCATCATTCATATTGAAATCAAATTTGTCATTATCAGAATATTGAAACCAATTAAACCTTCTTACTTTGTAAGGGCAATTATTTGCACAATATCTAGTCCCAACACATCTGTTATATGTCATTTGATTTAAACCTTCGTTGCTGTGCGTTGTTGCAGCAACTGGACAAACATTCTCGCAAGGAGCATTGTTACAGTGTTGACACATAACAGGCTGAAAAACAACTTCAGGATTACTAGAAGGAACCTCCATCTTTTTATACATGTCTATTGATGATATTTCCTCTTCAGATGCTATACTCTTAGTCATGTCAGATGAATAGTACCTATCTATCCTCATCCAATGCATATCACGACTTTTTCTCATTTCTTCTTTGCCTACAACAGGTATATTATTCTCTGCCTGACATGAAATCACACATTCTCCACAGCCTATACAAGACGTTAAATCAATTGATAAATTCCAAAAATGCCCTGTTGCTAAATCATGTTCATCATAAAGGCTAATCTTATCAGCTGGTAAATCTCCTTTAAAAGTTGGATATGTTGTTCTATCATTTCCTGCAGAAGGGTCTTTTATATAATCTGACAAATTAGTTTCCTTAACCATATCTCTTCCCATCATAGTGTGATGCAATTGAATACAAGCAAACTCATGTTCTCCTTCTGCTTTTGTAATGGAGACTGTTTTACTATTGCTTAATGGGAATGCATTTTTACCAATTTTTTCTCCCACCTTACCGCAATTTTCTCTTCCATATCCAAGAGCCATTCCAATCGTTTGAGATGCCTGACCAGGCTGAATTAAAACTGGAACGTCTTTGATAGTAACATCTCCATTATTTATATCAACTAAACTACCATTCATAGCTCCATTTGATACATGCCAATTTTTTAAACCTAATTCTTTAGCGTGAGCAGGAGATATAGTTATATAATTATCCCAAGTAGCTCTAGAAATAGGGTCTGGAAATTCCTGCAGCCATGGATTGTTAGCTTGTGTGCCATCACCTATACCAATTTTCTGATAAAGCACTAATTCAATTCCATTAACCGCTTCATTATTTAATAATATATTATCATTTATACCAACAAAAGGTTTAATCTTAATATCTTGATCTTCAAACGTAAAAAATCCATCATGTAATGATTGCTCCCAATTTACCCCTTTCTCTTTCCAAAAATCTACTAAATAAGAATAGTAATCTTCTTTATCAATCCAATTTAATAAAGTGTCTTCAAACTGCCTAGTATTGAAAAGTCTAGAAATAGTAGGCTGAAGTAAACTATATGTTTTATGTGATGGATTAGCATCTCCCCAACTTTCTAAATTATGATTCTCCGCACATACATAATCCATCATAATTGCTGTTTCATCATTATATATAGATGATGATATTTTTAACTCAACTTGTGACAAAGACTTATTAAATTCATCTGCATCATAATAATTATATGCCGGATTAACTTTGTGCATAATTAGTGTGCCAATATTACCTGATTTCATCTCTTTAATCAGGTTCTGGAGTTTACTCATATCTCCTTGTTTTAGATATGAAGGATCATCCCAAGAAATTGTTTCATTGTAGTTTTCTAGGAAATTATTAATAGAATTTACAATTACCTGCGTTTCCTTGTCATTACTATCACTTAGAACAATAGATTTTCCAAAATTTTCTTTTAATTTATTAAACACCTCTGATAATCTTTCGTCTTTAGGATTCTTATCATTATATAATGCCAAATATAAATCGGATAATAATATTTTTTGTTCTGATGGTTTAATCATAACTCTTTTATCAGCATTAGAACCGGTTAAAGATAAATTAGACTCAAACTGATAATGTTTAGACATTTTTCCTTCTTTTGGATTTCTCCCCATAATATAATCAGTAGAGAAATCATTATTAAGCCAATTCCCCAAAAAGTCAGCGCCGAAAGAAACTATAGTTTTTGCTTTATTAAAACTATACTTAGGTAATGCTCTAATACCAAAACAATGTAAATTACTATCCAGTATTCCATCGTAAGGAATAGAGTCGTAGATAATATGCTCGGCATTAGAATATTTAGCCTTAAACTCACGAATAATCTTTTTTAATGATGGACTCAGTATAGTACAAGTAAGCAGCACTATCTTCTTTGATTTATCTTGAGATAATTTATTTTTAATCTCATCATCTAACAATTCCCATTCCGTTTCAACTCCTTTTCTCAATGGATTCTTTAGTCTTGCTGAATCATACAATGAAAGCACTGATGCTTGTACTCTAGAATTAGTGCAATTTTTATTGTTCTCAATCTTAATAGGGCGTCCTTCTCTTGTTTTTACTAAAACACTTGCATAATCTAAACCATCATAAATGGTAGTAGCATAATAGTTTGCAATACCTGGAGTAATTTCTTCAGGTTTTACAACATAAGGAATTGATCTGGTAACTGGAGTTTCACAAGCGGCAAGAGTTGCAGCTGCAGTTGTAAACCCTAAGAATTTTAAGAAATCTCTTCTTGATGTAGAAGTGTTTGATAGATTCTTTTTGTCACCTAAAAATTTATCAACAGGAATTTCTTCAACAAATTCATTCTGTTTTAATTGCTCTACAATTGGATCATTATTTAGTTCTGCTATACCTTTCCAATATTTCTTTTCTTGTTTCATTATAGTAATAGATTAAACATTAATAATGACATTTACTACATTCTAACCCACCTATCTTGTCTACAGTTATTTTTTGACCTGCATATTTCTCTTTAAGTTGTTCATGAAGATCGCTATAATAACCATTGCCTTCCATTTTAACTTCTGATTCTCTATGACAGTCAATACACCATCCCATGGTTAATTCCGAATGCTGATATAACACCTCCATTTCCTCAACAGGTCCATGACATTCTTGGCACTCAAGACCTCCAACTGTAACATGCTGAGCATGATTAAAATATGCATGATCTGGCAAGTTATGTATTCTAATCCACTTGATAGGTTGTTGTTCGTAATCTGCAATATATTGTCTTGTTTCAGAATCAAAACCAACCGCATCATAAATTTTTTGAATTTCTTTCTTGCCAGAAGGGCCTTCGCTTATATATGTATGGCAATTCATACAAAGATTAGCAGATGGTATACCAGAATGTTTACTAGTTCGTGCTGAAGTATGACAATAGTTACAATCTATACCGTTAATACCTGCGTGTAGTTCATGAGAAAATGCGATTGGCTGTTCAGGCTGATAGTTTGTTGTAACACCTATGGAAAGAAGTGCATCGAAAGTAAATTTCATAACTATAACAAAAGTTACAAATGCTAAAGAAATTACACTTCTATTTTCTGCTAAAATTAACTTCCCTTGCTTAATTAAAGTCTCTGCAGGAGTTTCTGTGGGCTGATTAAGCTGCTTTTTTAGCTGATTCTTAGCAGAAATAAGAAGAAATATAAATACTATTAATACTCCTGTGATTATTGCTAAAAGAAGGCTTGTACTTATCCCTTTATCATATGAATCATTATCTGAAATAGTTGCAATCTGCTTCTCTGGTATTGGAGGATTTTCTAAATACGCAAAAAGAGAATCATAAGTCTGATCATCAAAATAAAAAGAAGGCATAGCTACTTTATTATACTCTTCATAAATAGCAATAGCATCAGCATCTCCAGAAGCTATTAAATCAGAAGATGCATTTATCCATTTTTTTAACCAAATTGGATCTCTTCTTTCAGTAATTCCATTCAAACCTGGACCAATCAATTTGGCATCGGTCATTAAATGGCATGACATGCAATTAGTTTTGTAGATTTGCTCTCCAGTTTCTTGAGCAGAAAGGCTTAATGAAAATAAAACGAACACTACAAAAAGAATACGGCTTAGTGCCAAAATGTTCTTCAAACTCACTTTATCTAATTTTTTCAATCATTTTTTCGAGTGCAAATTTATAGGTTTTAATCTAATTGTAAAGTCGTGAGTCAGATTAATTAAGCTAATTTATAACAGTTCTAAATAGTGTCTATTTTATACAAAAAAAAGACAAGAATAATGAGGCTTATATTTGTTTCTTATATTTGTAAAATATGTTGAGAAAAATATTTTATTTCTTCTTATTTTTTCCTTTTTTTACTTTTAGCCAAAGTATAGATACGCTACAAAACTCTAGCGCCAAAATTGAAATGGAAGAAAAAGTCAAAGCACTACTAAATAGACATATTAAGCTAAATAACCAAAAAGGATTAATGGGTTGGCGCTTACAAATCTTCTCTGATAATGATAGAGAAAAGGCACAGAAAAAAAGAAAACAATTCTTATTAGATTTTCCAGAAATAGTAGCTTATTTGTCTCACAAAGAGCCTTACTTTAAGGTAACCATTGGTAATTTTTACACTAAACTAGAAGCAAAAAAAGTAAAACAGGAGATAAGCAAAAAATACAACTCTTATATCGTTCCTTCAGAGATTGTAATTGACAATTAACCCAGTTTTCTTTGGATTTCTTTTTCCTCAAAGCCTTCAATAATATCGCCAACTTTAATGTCGTTATATTTTTCTATTGAAAGCCCGCATTCGAACCCTTTAGCCACTTCTTTCACATCTTCTTTGAATCGTTTAAGGGAAGAAAGTTCCCCGGAATAAATAACAACTCCATCTCTAATAATTCTCACTTTTGTATTACGGCTTATTTTACCTTCCAACACCATGCAACCAGCAATAGTGCCAACTTTAGATATTTTGAAAATATCTCGGATTTCAATACTGCACACTATTGCCTCTTCAATATTAGGAGACAACATACCTTCCATTGCTTGAGTTAATTCTTCAATTGCTTTGTAAATTACCGAATATAAGCGAATGTCTATTTGCTCATTTTCAGCAAGTTTCCTAGCTTGTACAGAAGGACGCACTTGGAAGCCTATAATTACTGCCTCAGAAGCAGAGGCCAACATTACATCTGATTCTGAAATCTGACCCACTGACTTGTGAATAATATTTACATTGATTTCTTCAGTAGATAATTTTTCTAAAGAATCCGACAAGGCTTCTATAGATCCATCAACATCACCTTTTACAATCACATTCAATTCTTTGAAATCGCCAAGCGCTATTCTTCTTCCAATTTCATCAAGAGTAATATGCTTTTGAGTACGTACACCTTGCTCTCTTTTGAGTTGCGTTCTTTTTGTTGCAATCTTTTTTGCTTCTTGCTCATCATTCATTACATTAAAAGCGTCTCCTGCCTGTGGAGCACCATTGAGCCCTAACAGAACAGCTGGAGAAGCTGGACCTGCTTTTTCAATAATATTACCCCTTTCATCTAAAAGCGCTTTCACTTTTCCACTAAAACCTCCAGAAAGGACATAGTCTCCAATTTTCAAAGTGCCATTCTGAACTAATATAGTCGTTAAATAACCTTTACCTTTATCCAAAGAGGCTTCAATAACTGTACCCACTGCATTACGATTAGGGTTTGCTTTTAACTCTAACAATTCTGCTTCTAGAATTAGTTTCTCCAATAGCTCAGCAATACCATCACCTGTTTTTGCGGATACATCTTGGCTTTGGAATTTTCCTCCCCAATCTTCAACCAATAAATTCATCTCAGCCAACTCACCTTTTATCTTTTCTGCATCAGCAATTTCTCTATCAACTTTATTAATCGCAAAAACTATAGGAACACCTGCGGCTTGCGCATGAGAAATAGCCTCTTTTGTTTGCGGCATCACTTTATCGTCAGCAGCTATTACAATAACTACAATATCTGTAACTTTTGCCCCTCTTGCTCGCATTGCGGTAAATGCCTCATGACCAGGTGTATCTAAAAATGAGATATGCTTTCCATCTTTTAATGTTACTTCATAAGCGCCAATGTGTTGCGTGATTCCACCTGACTCTCCTGCAATCACATTGGTGTCTCTAATGTAATCGAGTAGAGAAGTTTTTCCATGATCCACATGTCCCATAATGGTAACAATAGGTGAGCGGGTTTGCAAATCTGCTTCCTTATCTTCAATTACTTCAATTGCCTCTTGCACTTCAGCCCCAACAAATTCCACTGAAAATCCAAATTCTTCAACTACAATTTGAATGGTATCTGCTTCTAGCCTTTGATTCATAGTAACCATAAGCCCAAGTGCCATAAGCGCAGCAATGATTTCTGTAACAGGGACATCCATCATTGTAGCTAATTCTTGAGCAGTAGCAAATTCACTAATCTTAACTACTTTGTCGGAGGCTAATCTTTCTACATTTTCTTGCTCAGCAATTTCTCTATGAGCAATTCTTTTTTCTCTTCTGTTTTTAACGGATGTTTTCTTTCCACCTTTTTGTAATTTAGCTAAAGTCTCTCTTACTTTCTTTTGCGCTGCTTCTGCGTCAACCTCAATTGGTACGGACTTTTTCTTTCTTGCTTTGTTTCCCTTAAACCGATCTTGATTAACTTTTTTGGTAAGTCGTTTTCTTTTTTTCTTTCCCGCAACTCCACCCTCTGAAGAGGTAGCAACTGGGGTTCTCTTTTTGGGAGCCAACTTATCCAAATCTACTTTCTCGCCTGTTATTTTTGGCTTTGATAAAGTTTCTGCTTTGGCCTTAATTACTTCTTCTTTTACTGGCTTGTCTTCTTGCTTTGGATTTTCTGATTCTTGTTTTTTTTCAGTTAAATCAATATTGGTAACTGGTTTAACATCAATTGTAGGAATTTCTGTTTTTATTTTTTCTACCTCCTTAACTGACTTCTTTTCTTCTGCCATACTCAACTTATTAGCCGCAATTTTTGCCTCTAATTTTGTTTGTTTAGAAGCTTGAAACTGATCAACTAGTAGCTGATAAACATCATCAGCAACTTTTGAAGTGGGCTTGAGTCCATGATGCCCTTTTTCTGCTAAAAAGGTAAGAATTCTATCAATTCCTACATTTAACTCTTTTGTGAGCTTATTTAATCTTATACTTTTTTTATCTGACATTTTTATTTTGAATTATTCTTCTTCGGTTTCAAATTCACTTTTTAGCACTTTCAACACATTCTCAACTGTTTCTATTTCAAGATCTGTTCTATTAACCAAATCTTCTGCATCCAATTCTAAAACGCTTTTGGCTGAATCGCAACCAATCGATTTCAGTTCATCAATTATCCAACTCTCTATTTCATCAGAAAACTCTTCTATTGCCACATCATCCATCATATCATCTACATCTCTATACACATCAATTTCATAACCTGTAAGCAGGCCTGCTAATTTGATATTAAAGCCACCTTTGCCAATAGCTAAAGAAACTTGATCGGGCTGCATATAAACATCTGCTGTTTTGCTTTCTTCATTAATTGTAATTGAAGAAACTTTTGCAGGAGATAGCGATCTGCTGATTAAAAGTTGAGTGTTTTCTGTGAAATTAATCACATCAATATTTTCATTTCTAAGCTCACGAACAATACCATGAATTCTAGAGCCTTTCATACCGACACAAGCTCCAACAGGATCAATTCTATCATCATAAGATTCAACAGCGACCTTAGCTCTTTCTCCAGGCATTCTCACCACTTTTTTTATTGTGATGAGTCCATCAAAAACTTCAGGGACTTCTGTTTCAAAAAGTCGTTCTACAAATTCTGGTGCAATACGCGAAAGAGTAATAAAAGCCTTGTTATTTCTTAATTCTGCTGAAAGTACTACTGCTTTGACAGTTTCACCTTTTCTAAAGAAATCTCTTGGGATTTGATTGGTTTTAGGCAGAATCAAATCATTCCCTTCATCATCTTGCAACAAAATTTCATTTCTCCACACCTGATAAACCTCTCCCGTTACAATTTCTCCAATTCTATCTGTATATCTTTTTAGGATTTCATCTCTGTTCAAATCTTGAACCCTTGCTGCCAAATTTTGACGAATAGAAAGAACATGCCTTCTGCCGAATTCTTTTCCGAAATCAATTTGCTCAGACACTTCTTCTCCGACCTCATAATCATCCTCAATTTTCAATGCATCTGACAGGGCAATTTGCTGAATTGGATTTTCCACCTCTCCATCTGCTACAACTTCTCTATTTTTCCAAATCTCCAAATCTCCCTTATCTACATTGATAATAACATCAAAATTATCCGCTTCCTCATATTTTTTTGCCAAAACAGACTTAAAAACATCTTCTAAGATGTTCATCATGGTTTCTCGATTTATATTTTTTACTTGCTTAAATTCGGAAAACGATTCAATTAAATTTTGTATATCCATTGTTAAATTTTAAAATTTGACTATTAATTTTGTTTCTTTTATTTCTGCTGAAGAAATGATTTCTTCCTGTATTTTTAGTTGTTTTTTATTTTTTAATTTGTTAGTTGTTTCCAAAGTAATGTCGCCATCATATGCTAATAACCTTCCTTTTATTTTTTTGCCGTCTGTTAATTTTACTACTACTTCTCTCCCAATATTTTTAAGATATTGTTCTTCTACTAAAAAGGCTTTGCGTAGTCCAGGTGATGAAACCGACAAATGAAAATCTTCAACCTCTCTATCTAATTCTTCTTCAATAAAGCGACTAATTTGCAAGCATTCATTTATTGATATTCCTTCTTTTTTATCTACAAAAACATGGATATCATTTTTTACACTTAACTTTACCGAAACCAAAAAACCTCCCAATTCACTAACTTTAGCTTTTGCTAATTTTATTACCCTATCTTCAGCTATCATTTTCTTGTATAAAAGATGGGGCTGAACGCCCCATCCTCATTTCATCTATGTTTTCTATCGGCAAATATATAACCTTTTTACATTTCTCGCAAATTATTATTGAAGCACTACTCTTTTGCTTACAAAGGAGTCTTTAGTTCTTATTTGAACCATATAGATTCCTCTTGGATAGCTAGATAAATCAAGCTGTTTGTTGTACTCTCCAATAAATGCTTGTTTGTTTTCTTGAGTAATTAATTTACCAAATGCATCCACAATTATAATTTCAAAATTATCTAATTCCTCTGCAACGAATACGATATTGAAGATTCCTCTTGTTGGATTAGGGAAGATATTCAAATTATCTGCAAGATCAGTATCTCCTGTAGTAATTCTACTTCCTGACAATGTAGTAAAGTATTTAAATGAAGAGAATCCAGATTTATTAGAACCAGAGGCATTACACATTGTTTGTACCCTCCAACGATAAGTTGAATTTGGATCAAGGCCTGTAATATTATGTGAATTTGTATTTACTGTATCACGTATATTAGTTCCCCATGCCGCTCCTAATTTTAGATATTGTACTCTATAACCCCAAGCTCCTGCTAGTGCATCCCAAGTCACAGTAGCAGATGATGATGTGATATTAGATGCATTAGAATTTGTTGGTGCGCTACAAGCTGTTAATGTTGTTAAGTTCTGTATAGTTGACCAAGAAGATGAAGAGCTTGTGTCATTAGAACATGCAGATCTTACTTGCCAATCATAAGTGGTTGTAGGGCTTAATCCTGTTCTTTGTCTTGATGTTCCAGTAATATGAGTCATCAATGTCCAAGAAGTTGTTCCTTGAGGCCTTATCCTTAAATCATAATGATGTGAAGCACTAATCGCACTCCAATTCATAGTAGCTTTTGTGAGCTGTATGTTGGAAGAGTATAATCCATTTGGTGCACTTAATGAAATAATAGTTGCTGTAATTGTAGATGAAGTTGCAGTACATCCATTAGCATTGGTTATTGTTAAGCTATAATCTCCTGTTGAAGTAGCGGAATATGTAGATGAAGTAGCTCCACTTATTGATCCATTAACATCTGACCATTGATAAGTATAATTTCCTGTCCCTACAACAGATAAATCAACTGAGTATCCTGAACATACTGTAGTATTAGTTAAGGTATTTATAGTTACAGTCAATGCTGCAGGTTGAGTAATTGTTACACTTTTTGTAGCAGAAGAACCACAAGCATCAGTAACAGTAACCGTATATGTACCTGTTGACAAGCTACTCAAATCTTCTGTAGTTGCCCCATTACTCCAGCTATAAGTGTAATTACCTGTTCCACCACTTACGGTTAAATCAATCGCGCCTGAGCTACCACCATTACATAACACATTAGTCTGAGAAGTAGCCAAACTAATATTACAACTATTTGTTGTAAAGTATTTAAATGAAGAGAATCCAGATTTATTAGAACCAGAGACGTTACACATTGTTTGTACCCTCCAACGGTATGTGGAATTAGGATCAAGACCTGAAATATTATAAGAATTTGTATTTGTTGTGTCAACAACATTCGTGTTCCATGCCGATCCTGATTTTAAATATTGTACCCTATATCCCCAAGCACCAGAAACCGCATCCCAATTTAAAGTCGCTGCACTTAAACTTACCCCTGTCTCTGTAAAATTAACTGCTGTAACACATGGAGTCAAT
>MDTB01007793.1_pt1 | contig 18243 bp, 13 predicted proteins | sample 811161 | NCBI WGS metagenome assembly MDTB01 (sample SAMN05326650, study PRJNA326480) | marine metagenome | isolation source: seawater | place: Mediterranean Sea | collected 2009
AATTTGGGCAAGCAAAAAATCTAAAATTAAAGATTTTAAAGGTCTAAAAGGAAAAACAGTTAACATTGGTAACCCAGGTTCAGGACAAAGAGGAACCATGGAAGAGCTAATGAAAGCTATGGGAGTTGATAATAGTTTCTTTAAAACAACTACTGAATTAACTTCTTCTGAACAAGTTAAAGCGCTTTGTGATGGTAAAATAGATGCCTTCGGATATTCAGTTGGGTTTCCAAATGGAGCTATGGAGCAAGCTGCTACTTGTAAAGCTAAAGCAAGTCCTATTAACCTAACAGGTGCACCTGTTCAAGGTTTAATAAGTGGGGCTGACTATTACGCTAAAGCAGTAATTCCTAAAGGAACATATTCTAATCAGAAAAAAGACGCTACAACATTTGGTGTAAAAGCTACTGTTGTTACAAGTGCGGACGTTTCTGAAGAACTTGTATACTTAGTTACTAAAGCAGTTATGGAAAATTTTGATTCATTCAAAGCTCAACATCCTGCATTTAGTTTCTTGGAAAAGAAAAATATGATTAAAGATGGTTTATCTGCTCCGCTACATCCAGGTGCAGTTAAATACTACAAAGAAGCAGGATTAATGTAATCTGACTTCATAATTAAATTAAAAAGGCCCAATATTTTTTGGGCCTTTTTTTTTAGAATAATGTATCTTAGCTAAAATGAATCAAAACATTGAAAGTAAGATTAAAGATAAAATTCAAGAAGATATTTCCCCTACGCGTAATTTAACCGGATTACATTTAAAAATAGTTTTTGGAATAGCGATTCTTTGGACTTTATTTCAACTGTGGTATGCATCCCCATTTCCATTTTGGTTTAATTTTGGAATGTTTAAAGGTTTGCCTGCTAGGGCAATACATTTAGGATTTGCATTAACTTTGACTTTTCTAATTTTTCCAATGGTAAGAGGAAAAAGAATTACTATATTTGATGTGCTTATTAGTATTATTGCAGCGTTCTGTTGTTTATATATTTATTTTTTTTATGATGATCTTGTTAATAGAGGGGGAATACTTTTAGTAAAAGACATATTTGGTTTTAAAGTTCCTGTTGAACTTATTATAGGAGCAATAGGAATAGTAATATTATTAGAAGCAACAAGGCGTGCAATAGGTTTGCCCTTAGTAATTATTGCTGTTTGTTTTCTTTTGTTTTCTTATTTCGGAAAGCATGCTCCAGATATTATTTCTCACGGAGGACTTTCTATTAAAAGATTGGTCGGTTTTCAGTGGTTTGATCAAGAAGCAATTTTTGGAATACCTATTGGGGTTTCGGTAGATTTTATATTTTTGTTTGTTCTATTTGGAGCTTTATTAGAAACAGCTGGGGGTGGAAAATATTTTTTAGATTTAGCTTTTGCAATGGTAGGAAAGATGCGAGGAGGACCCGCTAAAGCTGCAATTCTAGGATCTGGAATGACTGGGATGATTTCAGGATCATCAATTGCAAACACTGTTACTACTGGAACATTCACAATTCCTATTATGAAAAAAACTGGTTTTTCTCAGGAGAAAGCCGGAGCCATTGAAGTTTCTTCTTCAGTTAATGGACAGATTATGCCTCCTGTTATGGGAGCAGCTGCTTTTGTAATGGCAAGTTTTATTGGAGTCACTTATTTTGAAGTTGTTAAACATGCTTTTTTGCCGGCAGTAATTTCGTATATTGCTTTGTTTTATATATCCCATCTTGAGGCTCTTAAACTTGGATTAAAGGGCATGGAAGATAGTGACGTCCCTCATTTAAAGAAAACATTTTTATCTGGCTTACATTTTTTAATTCCAATTTTTGTTTTAATTTTTCTTCTTGTTTATATGAGATATACCGCGGGCTTTTCAATCTTTTACGCAACAATTGCTTTAATATTAGTTAATTTAGTAAGTAGAATTATCAAAAATCCAAATTTCAAAATTGGGTTAATTGATTGGTACAATCAAACTATTGTAGGTCTTCAAAAGGGAGCAATAAACATGGTTGCAGTAGGTATAGCTATTGCAACAGCAGGTATTATAGTTGGAGCTGTGGGATCAACAGGATTGAGTACTAATTTAATTATTGTTATCGAAACTATAGCAAAAGATAATGTAATCATTTTAATACTGCTAACAATTATACTTTGTTTGCTTCTAGGTATGGGCCTACCAACCACTGCCAATTATGTAGTTGTAGCATCTCTTATGTCTACAGTTCTTGTAGATGTTGGAAATGCCTCTGGATTTATTTTTCCATTAATTGCAGTTCATTTATTTGTTTTTTACTTCGGTTTAATGGCTGATGTAACACCTCCGGTTGGTCTAGCATCGTATGCGGCAGCTGCAATTTCTGGTGGAGATCCGTTGAGAACCGGTCTACAGGCGATTTGGTATAGTTTAAGAACAGGCATTTTACCAATTGTGTTTTTATTTAATCACGAACTTTTACTAATCGGAGTAGATAACATTTGGAAAGCATTATTGGTAATAACCACATCTTTAATTGGAATTTTGGTTTTCACTGCTGCAACTCAAAGATGGTTCATAAATAAATTAAGGTGGTACGAAATAATAGCTTTCTTAATTATTTCTTTGTCTTTCTTAGCTCCAGATTACGTTTTAGGTAAATTTTATCCAAAGTTTAATGAACAAAAACTTTCAGCTGAAGATATTCAAAGTTTATCTTTCGATCCATCTAAAGAGGTTCATATTAAAGTTACTAGAGTAACAGAGTATGGAGATAGATATAAATTATTTGTCATTGAAAAAGAGAAATTTGGAAATCAGTATAATTTAGAAGAATATGGAATAACACTATACGAGCAAAATGATCGAGTTGTTATAGATAAATTAAATTGGAAAGGAGAAGCCAAAAAATCTGGAATACAGATTGGTGACATAATAAGTAATTTTAAAATTGAAAATCCAGAAAGACCAAATAAAGCAATCGTTTATCCTTTTGCAGGAGTTTTTTTAATTATTTTTGGATATTTAAATTATAGAAGAAAAAATAATTAAGCTTTTAGGATTTTCCAAACACCCGAAGCTGTAGCCACTATACTTCCAGAACTGCTTATTTCACTAGTTATAAATACTAGTGTGTTAGTTTTTTTTTGTATTTTTACCTTTGTTAAAAGTTTTTGACCCAAACTAGCTGCTGTAATAAATTTCATATCTAGCGAAATAGTTACGCATCTTTTATTTCCTGAAACTTTATGTGCCGCATTTCCCATTCCTGTATCAGCCACAAACATAAGAAAACCTCCATGTGCCATTTTCGCAGTGTTAAGATGTATTTCTTTTACCTCACAATGATATTCATAATTAGAATCATCTATTTTTTTTCCAACCAACCCACCTACGTGAGCAGAGTATCCAGATTTAGTCTCGTCCATATTTCCTTTTATCATACATCGGAGATAGTTGTGAAAAAATAACTGCAGATAAAATTATTACTATACCTAAGACTTTAAACTCATTAAGAAACTGATCTAATATTATCCAAGCAGCTATAGACCCAAACACTCCCTCTAAAGAGAAAATAATTGCGGCAGGCGCTGGAGACAAATGTTGAAGTGCAAGAATTTGCAGCATGAACGCTATTCCACTCGATAAAACGCCAGCATAAATTAATTCACCTAACTCAAGGGATATAACTTCAAACGAAACATATTCAAGAGCTAACACTGGTATAAAAGAAAATAATGCAGCGGTAAGACACTGAAATGTTGCAATCGTTATAGGAAAGTTAAAAATTCTTAAAAATTTTGAAATATAAACAATATGAAATGCCCAAAAAAAAGCGCCAATTACAACTAAAGAATCTCCAAATCTCACTCTTAAATTGTCTAGCTCACTCAGTAGCAAACCGCCAATTAAACACAACACCACTGAAGGCCAAACTGATTTATGGATTTTTTTAGAAAAAAGAAAATAAGCTATTACTGGAACTATAACAACATACAGAACAGTAAAGACAGCAGAATTTGCTACATCAGTATATAAAAGAGAAATTTGTTGAAAAATATTTCCACCTGCTAAAAAAAATCCCATTAAAAACAAATAGGGTATAATAATTTTAAAATCTAATTTAGTTTTTTTAATTTTTTTAAATTCAAAAATAAAAAAAAAAGGTAATAGAGTTATAAATCCAAAGAATAATCTCGTAGCTGAAAATGTCCAAGGACCTATATAGTCCATTCCCATATCTTGAGCTACAAAAGCGGTACCCCAAAGAAAAGAACAAACAACCGCACAAGATAATGAGAATACTTTTTTATTCATTTAAACTGCTAGTTTAAAAGCAAAGTCCTCTCCTAAACTTTCACTTAAATGAACGCAAAATCTAGCACCTTCTGCTCCATCTATAACTCTATGATCATAAGAAAGTGAAATGGGAAGAATTTTTCTTGTTACAATTTGACCTTTAATTTTTAAAAACTTTTCATAGGTTTTTCCAACCCCAAGGATAGCAACTTCAGGAGGATTTATAATAGGAGTAAAAAAATTTCCGCCTATTCCTCCAAGGCTGGAAATTGTCATCGAACCTCCAAAAAAATCTTTTTTATCTATCTTAAGTTCTCTACAAAGCTTGCTAACTCTTTTTAACTCCTCTCCAATTTTTTTAATATTCATTTTGTCCACGTTTCTTATTTTGGGAACCATCAATCCATGAGGAGTATCTACTGCTATACCAATATGAAAATACTTTTTATATACTACTTTATTATTTGTATCCAGAGAAGCGTTAAAATTTGGATATTTTTTTAGTGCATTAACAACAGCTTTCATAACGAAGGCAAGAGGGGTTACAGAAATTTTTTCACCACTGTACAAATCTCTTAGCGATCCTCTAAAATTTTCAACTTCAGTAAAATCAATCTCCTCATGTTGAGTAACATGTGGAATTTCAGTCCAAGACTTGACCAGTTGGTTACTAGCAATTTTTTTTACTCTAGAAAGATCTTTGATTTCTATTTCACCAAATTCATCATGCTCATATTCATTATTTATGGTTATCTTTTTTTCTTTTTTTTCAGTATTATGAAATTGTTTTTTTACAAAATTTTTAACATCTTCTTCGCTAACCCTTCCACTCCTTTGAGATCCCTTTATTTCAATAATATTAGTTCCAAGTTCTCTTGCAAACTTTCTTACTTTTGGGCTGGCTGATTTACTCTTTTTTTTGTCCATCTAAATTATAACTTTGTTGGGAAAATTTTTTCATTGTCAATTTTATATTTTTTAAATGCCTTTTCAGCATCCTTTGTCCCAATCAACTGCTCATTAGCTAAAGCACTTAAGGTGTAAGCAACAATATGCTCCTTGTCTACTTCAAAAAATTTTCTTAAATTTTTTCTTGTATCGCTTCTTCCATACCCATCAGTTCCTAAAGAGTAAAATGGTTTTTGCAAAAAAGGTCTTATTTGATCGGCAAAAGACCTTACATAGTCAGAAGCAGCAATAATTGGACCATCACTTTTGGTTAAACATTTTTCTACATAAGATTTTTTTCTTTTTTCATTAGGGTTAAGTAAATTCCATCTTTGTGTTTCCATTCCATCTTTTCTTAGCTCATTAAAGCTTGTAACGCTCCATACATCAGAGTCGACACTGTATTCTTGAGATAAAATTTTTGAAGCTTCTATGACCTCTCTTAGAATAGCTCCTGAACCTAATAATTGAACCTTTGTTTTACCTTTATTATTATTTTCTTTGAACAAATACATACCCTTAAGAATTTTATCATCTGATCCTTTGGGTTTTTCTGGATGAGAATAGTTTTCGTTCATTGCAGTGATATAATAAAAAATGTTTTCTTTTTTTTCATGCATTCTTTTAATACCATCACGAAGTATAACCGCCATCTCATACGCAAACGTCGGATCATAACTTACACAATTTGGAATATTAGATGCCATTAAATGACTGTGTCCATCTTGATGTTGCAATCCTTCACCTGCCAAAGTTGTTCTTCCTGCTGTTGCTCCGATAAGAAAACCCCTTGCTTGCGAGTCCCCTGCTGCCCAAGCAAGATCTCCTATCCTTTGAAAACCAAACATAGAATAAAAAAGATAAATGGGTATCATTTCGAAATCGTGATTGGTATAAGATGTTCCTGCTGCAATCCAAGATGACATAGCCCCAGACTCAGTGATCCCTTCTTGAAGAACTTGTCCACTTTTATCTTCGTGATAAGAACTTAGCTGTTCAGAGTCCACTGGTTCATATTTTTGTCCTTCATGAGCATAGATTCCCATTTTCTGAAAAAATCCTTCCATACCAAAAGTTCTAGCTTCATCTGGAATTATTGGTACCAATCTAGGGGAAATATTTTTATCTCTTGAGAGATTAGTTAACATTCTGACCAAAGCCATAGTAGTAGACATTTCTTTTTCTCCAGTAGATTTCATAAAATTTTCAAAAATATCTTTAGAAGGAGTTTTAATAGCTTTTGCGAAAGAAGATCTTTCCGGTATATAACCACCCAATTTTAATCTACAATTTTTTAAGTATTTAATCTCTTCCGAGTTTTCATTGGGTCTATAATATTCAATGTTTTTAACTTGGTTATCTGTTAAAGGCACTTGAAATCTATCTCTATAATAAAGCAAATCTTTCTCATCCATTTTTTTCTGTTGATGTGTTGTGTTTATACTTTCTCCAGATTTACCCATACCGTAACCTTTAATCGTTTTAGCTATTATAACAGTTGGAGAACCTTTGTGTTTGACCGCCGCATCATAAGCTGCATAAACTTTATGTGGATCATGACCGCCACGATTTAATTTCCAAATATCTTTATCCGTCATTGTTGAAATTAACTCTTTGAGCTCAGGATATTTTCCAAAAAATTTTTCTCTTACATACGACCCACCTTTAGCCTTGAAAGCTTGATATTCACCATCAACACATTCGTTCATTCTTTTTATTAGAAGGCCAGACTTATCCTTTGCTAACAACTGGTCCCAATAAGAACCCCAAATAACTTTGATTACATTCCATCCAGAACCTCTAAAGCTTCCCTCTAATTCTTGAATGATTTTTCCATTTCCTCTAACTGGACCATCTAATCTTTGTAAGTTACAATTTATAACAAAAATTAAGTTATCTAATTTTTCTCTAGCAGCTAAACCGATTGCTCCTAAAGATTCAGGTTCATCCATTTCACCATCCCCTAGGAAAACCCAAATTTTTCTTTTTTCATCTTTTATCAAACCCCTGTTGATTAGATATTTTAAAAATCTTGCTTGATATATACCCATGATCGGACCCAGTCCCATTGACACTGTTGGAAACTGCCAAAAGTCAGGCATAAGCCATGGATGCGGGTAAGATGACAAACCACCTTTACTAACTTCTTGCCTAAACTTATCTAACTGAGAGGATGAAATTCTACCTTCTAGAAATGCTCTTGCATACATCCCTGGAGCTGAATGGCCTTGAAAGTAGATTAGATCACCTCCAAATTTATTGTTTTTTGCTCTCCAAAAATGATTCATTCCAACATCATAAAGTGTTGCTGCTGATGCAAATGTTCCAATATGTCCGCCAATCTCAGAACTCTTTTTATTAGCTTTCACAACCATTGCTGCAGCATTCCATCTTATATATGCTCTAATTCGTTTCTCTATATTTTGATCTCCAGTAGACTTAGCCTCAGACTCTGGTGGAATAGTATTAATGTAAGGAGTTGTTCTTGTGTCTGGCAGAACTAGACCTGACTTATACGCTTGATCAATTACTTTATTTAACAGATAACTTGCTCTAGAAGCCCCATCATTTTCAATAACTGAATTTAAAGAGTCAATCCATTCATTTGTTTCAGCAGGATCTATGTCATCCTTTGAAGCAGGTTCTGCAAAAATTTTTTTTACTTGTTTTAAAGGTTCTTGTAAATTTGTGTTACCGTTAACTTCTAATTTTTTTTCCTCTACTTTTTTTTCTACCTCAGGCTTTTCATCTTTCTCTACTTTTTCACTTACTGCTTGCCCGTTTTCTATAGTTGCCAAAACACTTCCTTCAGAAACCCTATCTCCTATTTTAACTTTTAAATTTTTTATTTTACCCTCGGAGGGAGAGGGAATCTCTACACTAGACTTATCACTTTCTATAGTAACCAATGGATCATTTTTCTTAATTTGATCTCCAGGTTTTACTAGTATCTCGATTACCTCAACGTCTTTAAAATCACCTATATCTGGAACTGAAATGTCTTGAGCCATAAAATTTATTATAAACTGTATTATAGATTACTAAAAATGATATGATCAATAAATGTGAATATTGAAGCAATTTTCGTTAACAAAGTCAATTTACGACACATTTTACCCCATTTTTTGTCACCAAAATTTTATAAAATAAAGTATGCGATGGATTATTAATATATTATTAAAAAGGAAGCCTTTTATATTTAATAGAAATACAGCAGTTCAAAAAATTTTATTAAAAAAGTATTTTTTAAGGTAAATTTATTAAAGCTGATGAAGCTTTTAGAATAAATACCTTTGAAAGAATTTTGATGAAAGCATTGAGTTAATTTATCTTTCAATACACATAGCTATGCCCATGCCACCACCAATACATAAGGTTGCTAAACCTTTATGAGCATCTCTTTTGACCATTTCATGAATTAAAGTCACTAGTATTCTAGTACCTGATGCACCTATGGGGTGACCAAGGGCTATTGCTCCTCCATTTACATTAACTTTCTCTTCTGGAATACCCAAAGTTTTAATCACTGCTATACTTTGAGCAGCAAATGCTTCGTTTGATTCTACTAAATCTAAATCTTTAGCTGACCAACCAGCCAACTCTAATGCTTTTTTTGAAGAAGGAATTGGTCCTGTACCCATTAAAGAAGGATCAACACCACAACTAGCCCATGATTTAATAGTTGCGATTTTTTTAATATTCTTTTTTTCTGCCTCATTACTAGACATCAACAAAACGGCAGCAGCTCCATCGTTTATTCCAGAAGCATTTCCCGCTGTTACAGTCCCTTCTTTTTGAAAAACTGGTTTAAGTCTTTGTAAAGTTTCCATATTTGCATCATTTCTTGGATACTCATCTTTATTAAAAACAATTTCATTTTTTTTAGATCTTACTTTAAAATCAACTATTTCATCTTTAAATTTATTTTCAGATTGAGCTTTTGATGCTTTTGTTTGTGAATTAAGAGCAAATTTATCTTGATCTTGTCTAGTGATTTGAAATTTTGTAGCTACATTTTCTGCAGTCACTCCCATGTGATATCCATTAAAAGCGTCCCATAAGCCGTCTTTAATCATTGTATCTACAAGTTCTGTATCTCCTAATTTTTTTCCATTTCTAATATTCACAGCATGAGGAGATGTCGACATGCTCTCTTGACCTCCAGCAATAAGAATTTTTGAACTTCCTGATAAAATACTTTGCAAACCAGAGGCAACTGACCTTAGCCCAGAGCCACAAACTTGGTTAACTATATATGCTGGTTTTTCTTTTGGTATTCCGGACATTATAGCAGCTTGTCGAGCAGGGTTTTGACCTGTTGCTGCAGTCAATACCTGACCCATTATCACTTCGTCAATATCATTTGCGCTGATACCAGATTTATTTATAATCTTTTTTATTACACATGACCCCAGTTCATGACCAGATACGTTTTTTAGACTCCCGCCCATAGCACCTATTGCAGTTCTAAGTGCTGTTGTAATTACTACTTCATTTTTAATAGACATAAATTTAATCTACATTTTAAAGGACAAATTGCAATATTTTATGTCTTTCTTTTGTTTATCAAAGTCGCAGTTATTGCCAAAACTATAAAAATAAATGTTGCATTTGTAGACGTAAAGAAACTTCCAGAGGTTTTAAATGGAAATATCTCAGCAAAAAAAAGCATAAAAAAAGGCACTTCGAATTTTCTAGGAATCATATAGTCTCTAAAAAGAGCTCCTTTAAAAATGTAGAACCAAACAATTTTTGATATTATAAATATAAATATTAAGAAACCAACTATTCCAAGTTCTGTTAAAATTTCTAAATAATAATTGTGTGGATGGGTATTGCAGGTACCTCTCTCGCTAGCTTTTGGCGTGGGACCTACGTATATATTTTTTCTTTTAGGACAATTTAATCTAAATGCCCTTACTCCTCCACCTATATATTTATTCATCAGCCAGGTGTCATAAAAAGATTCAAACTCATCAAAATGTTCAGGTAAATTAGTTCTATCAAATTTATAATCTGTAAATAGGTTAACAGGATTGACTACTTTCATAATGATAAAAGTTTGCCTAAAAAAATGTTGAAAATTTATCTTAATCTCTTTACTATTAAAATACAGTGTAGCAAAGATTAAGCCTGAAACTATTGTAATAAACAAAATATACTTCCTAAGTTCCTTCTCACTTATCATAATTAAAAATATCGTAATCATAAACAAAACAAGAGGTATTCTGTTTCCAGACACAAGAATAGCAACGAATATTAAAGAAAAAGAAAAAATTAACAAAAAATAAGAAATTAATTTGCTATTAATTTTTAGAAAAACTGGAAATAAAAATAATAAAAATAAAGAAAATCTCTGAATATAACTTCCTGCGATTAATTCTTCATGAAAAGGTCCAGATAATTTTCTCGGAGTTGGGCTTTCAAAGCCAAATATATCTACACCTACGAAAAACTGAAAAATTACATCCAAACATACAAATAAACAAAAAAAAGATGAAGAGAAAAAAAACCAACTAAACTTTAAATAATTTTTTTCTATGAGAAATTTTAATATTAAGTAAATAAGTAAATATCTCATAAATGCAACAGTTTTAATTAAAATAGTAAAATCATAATTCTCATCCCCAGCTAGTGGCATACCAGGTAAATAAATATATTCTCTACCCCCAAAATAATAATTTTCTACGGTATTAAAAACTCCAGTAAAAAGTAAAAAAATAAAAAAAACTATTACAAGTTTGTCTGTACCAGAATATTTTTGCTTGAAAATTTCTTTACCAAAATAAATTAGATTTACTATTATAAATAGTATTATGTTGACATTTAAAGCAAGTGTCCCAATTATTAGACTTAAAGGTATTAATGAAAATAAAAAATTAACAAACAAATACTTATTATTGGATTTACTAATAATTTGATTCATTTTCTTGTTTTTTTTTAATTTAAGTGCAAACCTTCCTCAACAATACTATATTTATTGTTATTTATTTAGGGTTATTTATTTGATAATTGAAAGTATAACCGCGCCTGTAGCTCAACTGGATAGAGCGCTTGGCTACGGACCAGGAGGTTCTGGGTTCAAATCCTAGCAGGCGCACCATAATGATGATTAAAAATTATAAATTACATTTTCTTATAATTATATTTTTTTCAATTACATTAAGAATTTTATCTGTTGAATACTTTGGAGACAGACAAGTTGATAATGAGTGGAGGATAATATTATTTAATTTAGAAAATAATTCTATTCTTGGCTTTAGAGAAGTTCAAGGACAAATATTTCCTAATATTTTTATGCCACCTCTTTATCCCTATTTTCTTTATTTAATAAAAATAGTAAATCCATTTGATGATTTTTTTGTAAAAATAATTCTTTATATTCAAATAATTATATCAGTTTTAGCAATAATCTATTTTAAAAAAATATTACTGATCTTCTTTAGTAAAACTGTAAGCAATTTTGGAACTTTAATTTTTTCTTTATTTCCACTTTTCATTTATGGAAATTCACAGATTTCATCAATCTCACTTCAAGTTTTTTTTATAGTAATATTTTTTTACTATCTCCTTAGAATTATTATTAAAAAAAAAAGTAAATATTTATTTTATTTTTCATTATGTTCTGCATTTCTCATGCTTTTAAGAGGTGAGTTTTTCATAATATATATTTTAACTTTAATATTTATTTATTTAATGAATAAAAATTTTAAAGATATTATAATTTTATTTTTTGTCTCATTAATTTTAATTTCACCATATTTAGCTCGCAATTATTTAATTTTTGAGAAAATAACTATTACTAAGTCATTAGGATTTAACTTATGGAAGGGAAATAATTTATATTCTTTGCCGGAGGGAAATGAAAAAATTTATGACAAACATATGCAAAAAAATATAAATGAAATTACATTGGATAAAAAATATGATTACAGTGTTGATGAAGTTTACAAAATTGAAGCTATAAAAAATATAAAATCTGATCCTTACAGATATTTGATATTGTACTTTAAAAAACTAGTAGCATTTATTTTTATTGATTTTGAGTCTACTTATCCAAGTTATTACAACTTATTTCATATAATTCCAAAAATTCTAATTTCACTTACTTCTTTTTTTGGATTAGTTTTTCTCGCAAGAGAAAAAAATATATTAAATTATTTTAGTTTATTTTATTTATTTAATATTTCTTTGTTCGCAGTATTTTTTATTCTTCCACGTTACTCTCTCGCGTTACTACCTGTTCAAGTAATTTTAACTTGTTATTTAATAAAAAAATTAAAAACCAATATTTGAAATTAACTCTTCTATTATTTTTTTTGATGAATATTTATGTTTCCAATTTGGATAATGTTTTTTAAATTTCTTCATACTTGAAATATACCAAACGTGATCACCAACTCTATTTAGTTTTTCATAGTTTTTCTTAATGTTTATTCCCGTAATTTTTTCTATTAATTCAAGTGCCTCAACCACTGAACAATTTGAAAATCTACATCCACCAACATTATATATTTCTCCTTGTCTTGGTCTCTTAAAGAAATTCCAAAAACACTCTACTAAATCACTACTATGAATGTTGTCTCTAACTTGTTTGCCCTTGTAACCAATGATTGTATATTTTTTTTTAGTCAAAGAGGCCTTAACTAGGTAAGATAAGAATCCATGTAATTTTGCGCCTGAGTGATTTGGGCCGGTTATACAACCAGCTCTAAAACAAGCAGTATTTAACCCAAGATTTTTTCCAAATTCTTGAACCAAAAGATCACCATAAGATTTTGAAACACCAAAAAAACTGTGAGTGTTGTCGTCTATTGACATAGTTTCATCTATTCCTTGGTAGTATTTATTAGTTCTAGGTAATTCAAATCTAGTCTTTTTTTCTATCAATTTTAATTTATTGGGATTGTCACCATAAACTTTATTTGTAGACATAAAGATAAAAGTTGATTTAGGACAATATTTTTTAGTTAGTTGTAGAAGATTTAAAGTACCTTTTGCATTAACATCAAAATCTACTAATGGATTTGTAGCGGCCCAATCATGTGATGGTTGTGCAGCAGAATGAATTACAAGTTTAATATCTTTTTTATAATATTTGAACAATTTTTTAAGTTTAGAAGCATTTCTAATATCAATATTAAAGTGTTTATAATTTTTAAAATCTTTTTTTAATTTTTTTTTAATCCAAACTGTATCTCCATCTTTCCCAAAAAAAAATTTTCTAAAATTATTATCAATTCCCACTACTTCAAAGCCTTTTTTACAGAAGAATTTCACAGATTCAGATCCCACTAAACCCGTAGATCCAGTTATTAAAACAATACTCATTTAAAAAACCTTTGAATGCTTTTATTAGTGATCATCCAAAAATAAATATCGAAAACAATCTGATTAATATTTTTTTTTGGCAACCAATTATAAAATTTTGATATTTTCTTATTATTTGAGACATAATAAGGAATATCATAATTAGACGTTTTAATTGTTTTTGCTATATTAATTTTATTTCCTGTTACTAATTGACATTTATACGTTAAATCTTTCAGAGAAATTTTATTTTTAATACCACCACCTATATTAAAAGTTTCATTTTTAATTTTCGAAAGATTTTGAATTTGTATTAAAATAATTTCACACACATCATCAATATGAATCACATCTCTAACTTGATTTCCATAGCCTCCGAAACCAACGTATTTTATCTTTTTTTTTGCTAAATGTTTACCGATCCACATAGATACGAAACCTTGATCTTGTTTTCCAAATTGCCACGGTCCAGATATAACTCCAAATCGATTAATAATGTAACCCAAGTTTTGAGTATAATTATATTCCTTAATCAATTCTTCAGAACTTAATTTACTTAATCCATACAAAGACTTTACACCAGATGTATTAAAATTTTCATCAATTAAAAAATTTGTTTTAATTTTATTTTTTAAATTTTCTTTACCTATAATTTTTTTTATAGCATCAATAGAATAAACTCTACTCGAGGAAAGAAAAATAATATTTGATTTATCTCTTATACATTTTTTAACGCTATTATATGTTCCAATAAAATTTGTAAAAATAACTTTATCGGGATTGGTTTTCGAAGTTTCAACTGCTGCTTCAGCACAACAGTCGATTAACAAATCATATTTGGGTAATTTTTTTATTTTATTATCGTTTGAAATATCGATATTTAAATTATTTATATTATGAAATTTAAGCCTTTCTTTATTGATTTCTGATCCTTTTCTATAAAGGTTATCCAAAGTAGAAATCTTAACGTTTTTTAATTTTTCCTTTAGATAAATAGCTAAATTTGATCCTACAAAACCACATCCACCTGTTATAAGTATTCTCATATTGAAATATTTAACCTATTAATTAACAAAAATAAAATTTTATGCTTACTATTTTAATACCTGTAAGAGACGAAATCGAGAATTTAAACAATATTGTACAAAAATTTAATGAAAACCTTGAAAGTATAAATTATGAGGTAATTTTAGTAAATGATTTTAGCTCAGACTCAACATTTGAGGCAGCAAAAAAAATTTGCGAAATAAATAAAAACTATAAAATATTCAATAATAAAAAAAAAGGTTTAGGGGGTGCTTTAAACCTAGGAATTGAAAAAGCCAAAGGTAAATTTATTTGTATTGTAATGTCAGATTTATCTGATGATATTAATGACATCATAAAGTATTACAATATTATGGTTGAAAACAATTTAGATGCTGTTTTTGGTTCAAGGTTTTTAAAAAATTCTAAAATAAACGACTATCCTTTTAAAAAATTAATTTTAAATAGGATTTTTAATATTTTTATTAAAATTATTTATTTTAAAAATTATAATGACTATACAAATGCTTTCAAGATATATAAATCTGAAGTTTTAAAAAGTTTCCTTCCTCTATTTTCTGAAAGTTTCAATGTTTTTTTAGAGCTACCGCTTAAATTTATCAACAGAGGATACAAGTATAAAGTTATCTCTATTAACTGGTATAATAGAAAAAAAGGCAAGGCCAAATTCAATATCAAAGAACTTAGATCTAAATATTTATCTACACTAATTCGTTGTTACTTAGAAAAATATTTGATAAAAAAGTAAGAATGCATTTATCTTTACAAAAAGCGATTATATTTTTTTTTATATTAGTATTTTTAATTTTAATACTATTTGCAATAATTTTATAAATAGGAAAAACATAATAAAACAAATCCAAGAATAATTCTATAAATAACAAAGACTATTAAATCGAATCTTTTTAAAAATTTTAAAAAAAACACAATCGTAAAATAAGAAAAAACCCCCGATAATAAAATTGCTATAAAATTTATTTGTTTAATACTAATATTTTCTATTTCATGTAAATTATAAAAACCATATAGACTGATAACAAGAAGTACAGGTACAGATAATAGAAATGAAATTTTTGCAGAATCAACTCTATTAAATCCCAGAAATCTTCCGAAAGTTATTGCAATTCCAGATCTGCTTACACCAGGTATCAATGATAATGCGTGAAATAACCCGATTATTATTGCGGACCTTAGATCGAAATTATCTAATTTTTTTGAGCTTTTAGACTTATCACTAATGAATAATAAAATTCCAAAAATAAGAGTTGTCCAACCAATTATCTTTATTCCTCTAAGATGATTTATTATTTCAAATTTTACTAAAAATAAACCTAAACTTAAAACAGGAATAGATGAAAACAAAATTAAAAAAAAAAGTTTTTTATATTTGAAAAAATTTTTAATTTCATGTCTAAAAAAAATGATTACCGCTACGAATGAACCAATATGCAAACTGATGTTGGTAAGCAGGTTTTCTTTGGTAAAGTTTAAAAATTCGGAGACTATTATTAAATGGGACGATGAGCTTACTGGTATAAATTCTGTAATTCCCTGGATTAAAGAAAGAACAATTATTTCTAACATAATTAATTTTTATAAAATTTTCTGTTGTTTTCCAAAGCTATTATCAAAACACATATCTGTTATGCAAAAAAAAACTCAATAGATACTGCATTTTTATCAAATTGGGTAAGTATTATTTACTTAAATATCATTTATTATATGTTAATTTTATCCTAAAAGTATCAATTAATTATGTCTGAAAAAATGCTTAATTTTACAAAGATAAATAAGGAGACTCCTGTAAAGAGGAAAACTACAGACAGAAAAAAAGATTTTCATGAAATTTATAGTGAATTTATTCATGATAAAGCAAAAGAACAATCAAGCAGATGCTCACAATGTGGAGTACCTTTTTGCCAAATTCATTGTCCTCTTCAAAACAACATTCCTGACTGGTTAAAACTAACTGCCGAAGGAAGATTAAAAGAGGCATATGAACTTTCCCAAAGCACCAATAATATGCCAGAAGTTTGTGGTAGAATTTGTCCACAAGATAGGCTTTGTGAGGGAAATTGTGTAATAGAACAATCTGGTCATGGAACAGTTACTATTGGATCAGTAGAAAAATATATTACTGATACCGCTTGGGAAAAAGGCTGGGTTAAACCTATAAAAATTAAAAAAGAACTAAAGGAAAGCATAGGTATTATAGGCGCGGGTCCGGCGGGTATGGCTTGCGCGGAAGAAATGAGAAAATACGGATATAAAGTAACTATATACGATAGGTATGACAGACCAGGAGGATTATTAATTTATGGAATTCCAAATTTTAAATTAGAAAAATTTGTAGTTGAAAGAAGAACAAAACTACTTAAGGAAAGCGGTATTAAGTTTGTACAAAATTTTGAAGCGGGTAAAGACAAGACCTTAGAAGAACTTAAATCAGAACACGATGCAATTCTAATTGCTACTGGAGTCTATAAAGCAAGAGAGATAGAAATTCCTGGTTCAAACTTAGAAAATATTTTTCCCGCAATGGATTTTCTTACCGCATCTAACAGAAAAGGCTTGGGAGATAAAGTAAAACTTTTTGATAATGGTATTCTAAATGCTGAAGGCAAAGATGTCGTTGTAATAGGAGGAGGAGATACTGCGATGGACTGTGTAAGAACTGCAGTGAGACAAAAAGCAAAATCAGTTAAATGTTTGTATAGAAGAGATAGAGCCAACATGCCAGGCTCAGCTAGAGAAGTTGGAAACGCAGAAGAGGAGGGGGTTGAATTTATTTGGTTAACTGGCCCTAAATCATTTTTAGGTGAAGAAAAAGTAGAGGGAGTAGAGGTAAGTAAGATGAAACTTGGAGAACCTGATGCCTCAGGTAGAAGACGGCCGTTTCCAGTTCAAGATGGTGAATTTAAAATTAAAGCAGATTTAGTTATTAAATCTTTGGGTTTTGATCCAGAAAATATTCCAAAATTATTTAATAGTGAAAATCTTGAAGTGTCTAAATGGGGAACTATTAAAATTGATCTTAAATCAATGCAAACAAATATTGAAGGTGTATTTGCTGCAGGCGATATTGTAAGAGGCGCATCTTTAGTAGTTTGGGCTATAAGAGATGGAAGAGATGCTGCGGAACAGATAGAAAAGTACATACGTAATAAAAGAGAAAAAAATAAAAAAACAATTGCAGCTTAATGAAAAATTACCTTAAAAATAAAAAACTTTTAATTAAAAACAACTCCTATGATAAAACAATGGAGCACGAGGCATGTGGGGTAGGTTTAATAGCAACAACTAATGGAAAAAAAAGTCGCAAAGTCGTAGAACATGGAATTGAGGCGCTTAAAGCAGTTTGGCACAGAGGAGCAGTTGATGCTGATGGAAAATCTGGAGACGGAGCCGGTATAAAAATAGAGATTTCCCCAGATTTTTTTAATCAAAAAATTTTAAATACAGGTCATGAGCACGATCAAGATAAAAGAATTTGTGTAGGTATGATTTTTCTACCGAGAAATGATTATGCCGCCCAAGAGAAATGTAGATCCATTATTGAGACAGTTTTATTAAAACAAAATTATTATATATACGGTTGGAGACAAGTCCCTGTTAATCCTAAGGTTTTAGGCTCAACGGCAGAGTCAAACAGACCAGAAATTGCACAAGTTTTATTCAGAAA
>MDTB01145066.1_pt1 | contig 18241 bp, 24 predicted proteins | sample 811161 | NCBI WGS metagenome assembly MDTB01 (sample SAMN05326650, study PRJNA326480) | marine metagenome | isolation source: seawater | place: Mediterranean Sea | collected 2009
AACTTGGGATGAGTGTGAATGTATCAAAGTTTTCTATAACACTTTTATCAGTGCAAAACTGGGTCTTGTTAATATGATACAAGATGTTGCAGAAAAACAAGGCAATATTAATGTTGATGTAGTTGCTAATGCTTTGCGAGATAGCACACAGAGAATTATGGGTCGAGCATACATGAAGCCTGGTATGGGAGATGGCGGTGCTTGTCATCCAATAGACAATATCGCATTGAGATATATGGCACATAATTTACATCTGGGTTATGATCTGTTTGCTAGTATTATGGAAGCGAGAGATAAGCAAGCACTTAACATGGCATGGTCTATACTTAATCAAGGCGAGAACATTCATTTCACTTCGGATTCATATAAGCCCCATGTTTCCTATACAGAAGGTAGTTTTAGTTTGCTAGTGCAGTATTTCATAAAAGAGAGAGGTGGTAATATTGTTGAAGCGAAAGATGCAGATGTGATTGTTGTTGTTCATGAAACTGATGAAGTGCCAGAAGATTTTAAAGGTATTATTTTTGATCCATGGAGAAATCATACTGGCGATAATGTAATTAGATACGGAGATACTAGATGAAAAGGCTTTGGGAAAATATCAAGTACAAATACAAAATGTGGAAAAGAAAAAGACAGTATAAGAAGCGTTTGAAAGAATTAAAAGAAAAGGATCCTTTCATATATGATTAAGTGGGGTATATCAGCAGGTTCACACGATGCGGCTTTGGCGGTTGTTGATGATGAAAAGATTTTGTTTGCTAGTCATGCAGAACGATTTAGTAAAATAAAAAACGATTCTCATTTAAATTCTGGTATAATACGAGAAGCATTAAAACACGGAAAACCAGACATAGTTTTTTGGTATGAGAATCCATTGTTTAAAGCAACTAGACGATTGCTTGCAGGACAAAAAAACATATGGTTAAATCCAACATCTTATTGTAGAGCATACGGTATTGATGCGCCAGTAAAATGGGGCAATCATCATGAGAGCCATATGGCCGCTGGATATCACACTAGTAAATTTAAGAAATCTGCTACACTTGTTATTGACGCCATAGGCGAATGGAATACAACAACAATATGGAATCAAGATAAAAAAGTTTGGTCTAAAAATTATCCAATTTCATTAGGTCTTTTTTACTCAGCATTTACTGAGAGAGTTGGATTAAAACCTAATTGCGATGAATATATTTTAATGGGTATGGCCGCTTATGGAAATTCAGAAAGATATTATGCAGAAATTAAAGAGATGTGTGAATCTCGTTACAATTTTCACAAGGGTGTCAGGTGGTGGAAATCAGAATTAAAAGAAGAAGATTATTTTGATGTAGCCGCGGCAGTTCAAAGAGTATATGAAATCTATTTTCGTAATTTATTAATAATTACAAAGAAGAAGACAGGACAATCTAATTTAGTTCTTATGGGCGGTTGTGCATTGAATTGTTTAGCAAACAGAATAATTCCAGAGTATTTTAATTCTCATTGGATTATGCCTAACCCTGGAGATGCCGGTTCGTCATTGGGAGCCATCTTGGCAAAAGCGAATTATAAGAATTGGTCGTCAATGGCAATATTTCCTTTTACTCCTTATCTAGGATATAACATTGATAAGAAATATCCAGTAAATGATTTAATAGAATTGCTATTGATAGACAAAATAGTAGGTGTTGCAAATGGTAAAGCAGAGTTTGGTCCTAGAGCGTTGGGTAACAGAAGTCTACTTGCTGATCCGAGAGATCCAGATATAAAAGACAAAGTTAATAGAATTAAACAGAGACAAGAATTTAGACCATTTGCTCCTGTTATAAGACAAGAAGATGTTGCACAATATTTTGATGTGGGAAATACTTTTCAATCTCCATATATGCAACAAGTGGTGACATGTAAAAATCCAGAACAGTTTCCTGCGATTGTTCACAAAGATGGCACTAGTAGAGTTCAAACTGTCGAGAAAAGCGAACACGCTGGATTATATAGTCTACTAACTAAATGGAAAGAAGAGACTGGTTGTCCAATGTTGTTGAATACTAGTCTGAATATAAAGAACAAACCAATTGTCAATGATGAAGATGATGCAATGAAATTTGAGAAAAAGTATGGCGTTTCTGTCTTATAAAATACCCGTAACTTGGAACAAAGAGTCATATGAAGATTTAGAATATTTTCATAAACCAGTTTCTGATAAATTACTGAGATTGTGGCGCTCAAGAGGCTATAATCATCTCACAGTTAATGGTTTATTATATGATCAGAGTGCTGGAAGAAAGATGCCAATCTTTACTAAAACATTAGATGAAGAGTTTTGTTGGTTAAAAAATAAAGGGTATGCTTTTTATAAAATGGAACAAATGACTATCATGCCCTCTCATGTAGATCGTTATGAAATGTATTCAAAAGTTTTTAATGTTAGTAGCAAAAAGATAGTAAGAATTTTAGTCATGTTAGAAAATTGGAAATCAGGACATTATTTTGAAATTGATGGAGAGGCCCAAGTTAATTGGAAAGCAGGACAATGTTATCAGTGGACTTGTCAATCACATACTGCGGCTAATTTAGGAACTGAACCGAGATATACTTTACAGATAACTGGTCATGTTTGAGCGAATAACAGAATTTGAAAATATGTTGAGTGAGTACACGGGCGCACCATATGTTGTTGCTACTGATTGTTGTACTCATGCATTAGAATTATGTTTCAGAAGAAAGAAACCAGAACATGTTACATTCACTTCTTTTACATATTTAAGTATTCCAATGATGCTACATAAGATAGATCAGCCCTTTGGATATCTTGATCATGATAAACAAGTATGGGAAGGTGAATACAAATTTCATAATTCAAACATTTGGGATAGTGCAAGACTATTGACTCCCATGATGTATAGAGAAGGACAGATGCAATGTTTAAGTTTTGGATATGATAAACCTTTAGAGATTGGAAGAGGTGGAGCAATACTACTAGATGACTTTGAAGATTATTATATATTAAAACATATGTCATATGATGGTAGAGATTTAAATATTAGTCCTTGGCAAGAACAGAAAAATTTTATTCTTGGATTTCATTACAAAATGACAATAGAAGAAGCAGAGATAGGTATGAGATTATTGAACGAACACTTACCTACATGTTCAGAGAAAGATTATCCGGATTTAAGAAATGTCAGTATACACAAATAACGATTGGGATCCATTAGAACATGTTATTGTTGGCACAGCAACAAATGCCCATTGGCCAACACACTGTCCTGTTTTTAGAGCGACTGAAGAGACAACTAAATGGAAAGATACTCCAGTTCCTTCTGGTAAAATACCAAGAATAATTGAGATGGAAGCGAATGTTGACTTAGATGCTATTGCAGAACTTCTTAGATTGTGTGGTGTAAAAGTAGATAGACCAACAGATTTAGACTTTGCATCATTTGATGGCATGTACAACTATTGTCCTAGAGATAGACTTTTGATTTTAGGTGACAAAGTTATTGATGCTCCTATGATGTTTCCTACAAGAAAAAAAGAGATTGAAGCATTGACAACTTTCATTGATGCTGATATAATAGGTTGTGATGATCCTGAAGCAATGTTTGATGCGGCAAATATATGTCGCTTGAATAAAGACCTTTTATATCTTGTCAGTGAAAGCGGTAATTTAGCGGGCGCAGAATGGCTAAAGAGAAAGTTTCCAGAATATAATGTTCATGTATTATCGGATTATGGTGGAGTTCATATAGACAGCACGATTGTACCAGTGAGAGAAGGTTTAGTTATCCTGAATAAAGATAGAATAAAAGAAGTGCCAGAGCCACTAAAAAAGTGGGATAAAATATGGATAGGAAAAGACGATTTGAGAGAAAGAAAGTTTGTAGATTATCCATACGCTAGTAATTATATTGCACTAAATATTTTGACACTTAGAGATAATTTAGTTTTATGTGATCCCAATCAAACACATCTCAGAGAGAAACTTGGAGACTATAACATCATGTCTTTGGGAGTAGATTTAAGGCATGCTAGAACTCTTGGTGGCGGACATCATTGTGTAACTTTAGATTTGAGGCGTGAGTCATGAAGATATTAGTGGGCGGAGATAGTTGGACTGCTGGATATGATGTCGATGAGTCAGAAAGATGGACTAGTCATGTTCATGGTGCTACTATAACAAATGTCGCCAGATCTGGTAATGATAATAAATCAATAGCAAATGCTATTGAGCAAGAGCATGTGCGAAATAAGGGCGGCTTTGATTTGATCATTGTTGTTTGGAGTTCAATGTCTAGATTTAAAGGACACTTTGTTTCTCCTAAAGAACATAAAAAATTGAAAAATGTTTCATTGAGAGATATGATAATGGATTTTGGACAACAAGTTAGAATCGTTGAAGACTTGTCAACTCCTGTTTTACATTGTACTGTCTTTGGAGATAATTTTCCATTTAATGTTGAACATTATCACCCAACATCGATGCTAGAATATCTATCAAGACTTTCTGGATATGAATGGTATTTAAAAATACCTTTCTATGAGTCCGGTATGCTTAGTAAAGACAACGAAGAATTTACAAAAACTTTTGCTGACAAATATTTTCAAGATGATTGGAAGTATGCTATTATGGAGCGTGAGATGATTATTGTTGATAAATGTTTTGATTATTTTTTACCCTGTGGTCATCCTAATCCAGAGGGGCATAAACAATGGAGTCATGTGATAAATGAACGAATTCGGGAGTTATAATTTTCTTTCTTGTTATGATGGCAAGAAAGAGACAATATTTTGGAAAAACGGAATAGTAAAAGGAGAAACTTACTATCTCAATAATGATAAGATCAAAATTTTAAGACAGACTATTCCAGAATTTGATGATGCTTATATACTTTTTAACATGGGTTACAAAGTTGATTACGACTGGAACAAAGTTTTAACACATATAAGAAAAGCAAAACCAAAAAAATTGATAGTGTTTAATGACGATGCTCACACTTCTCTTGATCCTGAATATGGGTTTTCACCTAACTTGACACATGAAGGTATTGTTATAAGTGATATAATCGCAAAATTGCGAATTAAAGATTATGTCATATATGATTGTGAGTACAACACCAGCATATATTATGAGGATATCCCTAGATCGAAATTACGCTACTACGATATATTTACGCAAACTTGGGTTGGCGGTGGTTTCGATGATTATGAACCACAAGAAACTTTTGATTGGAAAGTTTGTTGTACAAACAAGAAACCAGATATTCATAGACTTCTAGCAGTAATGCATTTATGTGATGATCCAAGTTTTAAAGGAACATATCATGACATGCCTAGAAAACCTGAAATGGAAAAGATGATATCGTATACAAACACACATCAACATTATAAGCCTCCCCAACCAACCTTTATGATGTTATCTGAAGAGTATAAAAACAAAATTCTCGATGAGAGATTTCAGATTTTCACAGAAGCATATCTGAATAATGATTTATTTTGGGATTCAAATGATCATGAAAAGATTTCAGGCGAAGATCAGATTAAGACTATAGAAATAACAGGCAATTCTTTTCTTACGCTTGTGGCAGAAACGCTATGGGACACTAGAACACAGTTTTGGTCAGAGAAGACATTAAAGCCCATGTATATGTTGAGACCATTTATTATTCTTGCATCTCCTGGTAGTTTAAGTCTTATTAGAAGACTGGGATTCAGAACTTTTAGTCAGTGGTGGGATGAGAGTTATGATGAAGAAATAGATCATGGAAAAAGATTTGAAAAAGTCATGAAGATTGTTGATGATATTAGATCATTGTCTGATTACGATTTACATGATATGTTGATCGAAATGAAATCTGTTTTAGATCACAATAGAAAACATGCCATAGAAGAATTACATAAGGTTTATCTCATATGACTTGGTGGTTTTACGGTTGTTCATACACCGCTGGACATGAGATACATGATGCCGCAGTAAAAGATGAAGACGGCACATTGCACTGGCTTATAAAACCAGAAGATGTTCTTGAGCGAAATAAGCAAGATAGTTGGGCAGGAACATTATGTAAATTACAAAATGTTGAACTATGTAATAGAGCGGAGTATGGAAGTTCTAGTGGTCAGATGATGGTAAAATTTTTATCAGATATACAACAAAACAAAATTGATAGACAAGATATTGTTATATGGGCATCAACTTTTAGTAGAAGATGGTTTGATATTCAAGATAAAAAATCTAAGTCATGGGTTCCTAGAAACTTAGAGTGGTGGGGAGGTAGCAGTCAGGATCATCTATTAGAAACTTGGTCAGATACCCATTTATTGTATAGGTGGTTCCAAGATTTATATCAATTTGTTACGATATGTCATCATGAAGGTTATGAATGTATGATAATACCTTGTGGTGATCCAGTGCAGATGGAACTTGAACTACTTACAGAGAAAATAGGTATAAAAAATGAGAACCTATTGAAGATTTCAGAATATATAACTAGTAGAATAAAGACAAAGATAGTACTCTTTGAAGACATGAAGTCATTTAGTACATATACAGGAGATTTAATGGACGCTGACGGCGGGCAAGAATTCGCTAGTAACTGGTACGAACCAGGCGGACATCCTACAAAAAAAGCCCATGATTTGTGGGCAGAACGAATATATCAATCATTAAATGAATAAATAAAATTATGAGTAGTAATATTATATTTTTTCCGAAACACAAAATATCTTCTCCTACAGGTTATCGTATTAACCTTTACACGGAAGAACAGATTGATATAGTCTTGTTTTGTATAAATATGACATTAGATCGAAATGATCCTAGTAGATATACAAGGAAAGATTTGAAATCACTTGACCCCGAATATGTCATTTCTAAAATGACTCTCTGCCTAGATAGCACATTCTTATCAAAATCAGCAAAGGAGCAAATCAGAAAAATAATTCATTCTATAGAAATCATCCCACTTTCGGTATTAAAACAGAACTACAAGTGATTGGCGGGTACGAAGTTTGTACCTTTTTTTAAACTAGAACAGGGAAATCAACCGCATGGCACGAAGAAAAAGTCTACAAGTTGTAGATAACTCTGATAATGAAATGCGTGAACCAACAGAAAATAATAAATGTAAGATCCAGATAGACGATCTTAAAACAATAGGAGCATTAACACAAACACAAGGACAATTCTTTTCACAGTATGAGCAAGGTGCCAAAGCAATGTTATTACATGGTTCAGCAGGAACAGGAAAGACTTTCATTGCAGTATATAAAGCACTAGAAGAAGTATTAAAAACCCGCAAATTAGATAGAGTCGTAATAGTACGATCAGCGGTACCCTCCAGAGAAATAGGACACTTACCAGGAGACCAAGACGAAAAAACCGCAGTCTACATGCAACCATATGTAGATATGTGCGAAAAGTTCTTTCCAAGAAAAAACAACGCATTTAAGCGACTACTCAATCAAAAATCAGTAGAATGGATGATAACATCGTTTGTCAGGGGAATAACGCTTGACAGAGCCGTAGTTATTGTCGATGAATGTCAAAATATGAATGATATGGAGTTAAATTCTATCTTGACAAGAGTGGGGAATAATAGTAAAATAATACTCTGTGGAGACTTTAGACAATCTGATTTATACAAAAGAGGAGATATGTCAGGATTACAGAAATTCACTGTTATTGCAGAAAGCATGCCATCTTTCAGAATTCTCGAATTTTCGACAGGTGACATTGTTAGGAGTCGATTTGTGCGAGAATATCTCGTTGCCAGACAAAAATATGAAGAAAATTATGAATTAACCGCTTGACATTTGCTAAAATACCAGTTATAATACTCGTATGTTTAATCATGTTGATATTGGTGAATTACCTCGGCTAAAACGCAAGAATGTCGATGGTAAGAGATTGTATGTTAATGAGCAGGGTAACAGATATCCTTCTGTTACTACTGTTCTTGGTGTTCGCAACAAAAAGAGTATATACGAGTGGAGACAGCGTGTCGGAGCAGAAGTCGCTGATCAAATATCGAGAAAAGCGTCTACTCGAGGCACTAGAATCCACAAGTTATGTGAAGACTATCTAAACAATAAAGAACTTCCCGAAATGTCTCTTTTAGATTTAGATACTTGGAAATCTTTCAAACCAGTTGTGGACAGAATCGATAATATTCATGCAGTAGAACCTTTCCTATACAGCGATCATTTACAGATGGCTGGTCAATGCGATGCGATTGCAGAGTTTGATGGAAAACTGTCAGTCATTGATTTTAAAACATCAAAAAGAAAGAAATATCACAAAGGAATATCCAATTATTTCGCTCAATGTGCCGCGTATGCGATCATGTATGAAGAAAGAACAGGTACTCCGATAGATAGAACTGTGGTTTTAATAGCCGTTGATGGCGATGATCCACAGATTTTTATTGAAAATCGTGATAATTATACAGATTATTTGTTAGAAAGTAAACGAATGTTTGACAACAATCTTTATGATTGATAAATAATATGCTCGGTGATGTAAATTGAAAGGTAAACAGGACGAGGGTGCGATTCCCTCCGCCTCCACCAATTTTATCCTTATAGACCCGATTATGGGGGCGAACAGGATCGACTGGTACTTATTAGAGGATACGGAGAGCCGGTGAGCAAACAGCCGTATAAATGTAAGACAACAATAACTGCAAACGATAATTTTGCATATGACGATTACGCTTTAGCGGCGTAAGATCAGTCGGGGTTCGGGGACGCCTAGCAACAGAAGTCCCCATTTTTTACTCTAGCAGAAAAGGTAAAGGCTATGATTAAGAACTTTTTACTAGCGGCAACTTTAATATTGCCACCCAGTATAATTTCTGGAAACATAAGTGTTACTGATGAAGCGAAAGACAAAACGCATTTAGAAGAGATAACGATAACAGCGGTGAAACAAGAAATGCCATTAGATCCACAAGAGGTATTCTGTTTGGCTCAAAATATATATCATGAAGCCCGTGGTGAAACTGAACACGGAATGATTGCAGTAGCAAATGTTACTTTGAATAGGGTCGATGATCCTAGTTTTCCCGGTTCTGTTTGCAATGTAGTATATCAAGCAAGATTATGGGAAGGGTTTCCCGTAAGAAATGCATGTCAGTTTTCTTGGTATTGTGATGGAAGATCCGATACTATTAAAGAAATGCCAAAATTTAGAAAGATTTATAACTTGGCAAAAGAAGTGATGCGTGGAAATTTAGATGATGTTACAGATGGTAGTACATTCTACCACGCAAATTATGTTGATCCATATTGGTCACAAAGTTTTGTTAAGGTAGGACAGATTGATAGTCACATTTTCTACAGAAAATACTGATCCAGAACCAATGAATTTTATTGTTACGGGTGGATGCGGATTTATCGGCTCCCATTTAGTTGAAACTCTTGTTATGATGGGACAGAATGTTCTAGTCATTGATGACATGAGGAACGGTAAAACTATCTTTAAAGATAATCCGCACATAAAATATGTTCATCAGGATGTCTGTAGCGTTCAGCCTACAATTAAAGAAGGAAAGTTTAATGCTATCTTTCATCTAGCAAATACACCTAGAATTAGATTAGCAATGGAGCAACCGTTAGAAGCACTAAGAAATGGGATTGATCCTACGATACATGTTGCAGAATGGGCCAGAAAGTTTAAGTGTCCGTTGTTTTATGCAACTTCTTCTAGCACGATTCATTCTGATTTTACATCGAATCCATACACTTTTGCGAAGACTGTTGGTGAAGATATATTGCAGTTATACGATAAACATTATGGACTTCATTATCATTTATTATATTTTTATAATGTATACGGCCCAAGAGAAGCAGATTATGGAGAACACAGCACAGTTATCAGAGCATTTAAAAATCAGATTTTAAAGGGAGAACCTTTACGAGTTTTTGGTTCTGGCAGAAAGACAAGAGATTTTACACATATTCATGATGTCATTGATATGCTTGTTGTTCTACTTAAAGCAGAAAAGAAACCAAGAAATGTACATCTAGGAACAGGGAATCCTTATTCGATCAGGGATGTTGCTGAAGCATTTAAACATCCTATTGTACATGAGTTTGATAAACCTGGTGAAGCACATGATACGCTTTGTGAAGAACCATATGCACCATGTGATTTTGATGTTATTGGATATATCAAGCATTGGAAAGAAGAGTTTGATGAGTCTAAAACATTTCGTAGAGTACAACAACAATTAGAAGAGATTGATACCAAGTTCGGTATTGATAGTTAGGAGAAGCAATGCCGAAATTAATAGTTGATAATGATACACAGACTCAAAATATGAGTGATGAATTCATGATAACCAAGGAGTTTAAAAACTCTGCTGAATTTTCACAGTACATAGAGAAAGTAGGAGTTCGTACAAATAGTTATATTGATGCGATAGTTGATTATTGCACAAAGCGAGGTATAGAGATTGAGACTATTAAAAAACTTTTATCTCCATCTTTAAAAGATAAGATCAAAGTTGAAGCAGAAAATCTCAACCTTATTAAAGGTTCTGCTGGAGGAAAGTTGCCTATATAATGGATTCGTTTGATGTTTACAAGATATATCTTGCTTTAAAATTACATTTTACAAACAAAAATTATGATGTTGTAAAGTATAATGGCAAAGTAAGGGCATCTGAAAAATCATTCTTGAAAAGAAACGATGGTATCTTCTTCAAAAAATTAGCCAAGAAATATACAAAAGAAGAAATAGTAGATTACTTTATTGCCACTTTTATTGTCTCTGGTTCAACGATTCACCTTTCAAACGAAGCAGACAGAAGATATGAAGAATGGAAAACGAGAAAGTCCAAAAGAGAGTACTTGTTTGAAAAAGATATCGCTAAGATCATATTAGAAATGGAAAAAAGAGAAATTAGTAATCCATTTGTTGAAAAAAATTTGCAACACCCCTTGACTTTTCAATTATACTATGCTAATATAATCAACATTGAAACTATGGTTATCACAGATAAAATTTTTAATTTTGTCGATGTAGATACAAGTGATGTTTTCTTATCTCAGAGTTCATTGACGATAACAAAATATCGACCATTTGTTAAGGTTACAGATACTATGTTGTCTGTAGCGAAAGACCTTGAAGGCTGTATAAATAGGAGTGTTCTTGATGGCCAGCAAGAAAAAGTCTCGATCTCAGTATGAGGAAGAGCATAACCGCCGTGTTCGGAAAGTTGAGTCTGATGTTAAATTAAGACTTGACAAATACAAACACAAGTTATATGATGAAAGCAGTTATGAAAGTGATGACTTTTATGATCAACCGCATATAACGAAAATAAATCGTAAACATCGTACATAAGGAGTAAAATATGTCGTTCAATACACTATCCGATCTTCGGAAATCTCGTGGCAACTTTGATAATCTCATGAAAGAGGTTGAAAAGATGTCTGCTACAACCACCACTCAATCTAGAGATGATGGCAAAGAATGGAAGCCAACAGTCGATAATGCAGGCAACGGTCTTGCTATTATTCGTTTTCTTCCAGCACCTAAAGGCGAAGACTTGCCTTGGGTTCGTCTTTGGAATCATGGCTTTCAAGGTCCCTCTGGAAAGTGGTACATTGAAAATTCTTTAACTACGCTTGGACAGCAAGATCCAGTATCAGAGTTGAATTCTGAACTTTGGAATTCTGGTGTTGATGCTGACAAAGAAATTGCTAGAAAGCAAAAGCGAAGGCTTGCTTACTACACCAATATCGTTGTTGTTAAGGATCCTGCGAAACCAGAAAACGAAGGTAAAGTTTTCTTGTATAAGTTTGGAAAGAAAATCTTTGATAAGATTCAGGACGCAATGAAGCCTGAGTTTGAAGATGAGACTCCAGTAAATCCTTTCGATTTCTGGGAAGGAAGAAATCTTAAACTAAAGATTCGTCAAGTTGAGGGATTCCGAAACTATGACAAGTCGGAGTTTGAGTCCGTTGATTCTGTTGTTGCTGATACTGATGAAGCAATAGAAGAAATCTGGAGCCAGCAACATTCTCTTGCAGAGATTGTTGATCCTAAAAACTTCAAGTCCTATGATGAGTTGAAGAAAAAACTTGACATGGTTTTAGGTTCTACTAGAACTGTTCCTTCAGCGTCAAGCGTATCTGTCCAGACAGGTGATGCCGCTGACGATCTCTTTGTTGAGTCCAACACGGCAAAAGCACCCACATCTTCAGAAGATGAGTCTGCTATGTCGTATTTCGCAAAACTTGCCGAAGACAACTAAATAGTCGTAATTGGCTTTATAGGGGGCCTAGTGCCCCCTTTTTTTGAATCGCTGACATGCATGGTATAATATTCGGTGGATTATTAGAGGATATGGGAATGGACCCTGATGCGTTTAGTATTAGGCGTTCTTCTGGTGCACACAAACTTGCCACATATTTAAGACAACATAACTATGATATCGAAGTAGTAGATTATATCCATCGTTGGAAATTAGAAGAGTTGCAAGAATTCACTAGAAAAAGAATTAGCGATAAATTGTTATTCTTTGGTTTTAGTTGCACATTCTTTATTGATACTGATGTGGTGCATGATTTCATTAAGTGGCTCAAACAAGAATACCCAAATATCCCCATTGTTACTGGTAGTCAAAATGCCGCACTAGAAAGTCTGAAGTGTGATTGGTATTGCTATGGGTACGGGGAATACGCTTTATTATCGCTTTTAGAACACTTCCAAGGCGCACCAGAGCCCGTTCATGAGAATAGAGTTATAAATGCATACGCAAATTATAAAGCGTTTCCTAAAGACGAATTAGAAGTCGAATATGAAGATAGAGATCATATTCATGAGAGAGAAATACTTTTATTAGAGTTTGCTAGAGGATGTAAGTTCAAATGCTCATTTTGTTCTTTTCCTGTTCTGGGTGCAAAGGGCAATTATATTAGAAATGCACAGGGTGTTTATGATGAGATGATGAGAAACTATGATAAGTGGGGCGTTACTCACTACATGGTTTTAGATGAAACTTTCAATGATCACAGCGAGAAAATAAAAGTCTACGCGGACGCTTGTAGAAAACTACCATTCAAACCTAAAATGACTGCTTATATTAGAGCCGATTTATTAGTATCTAAAATACAGGACTGGGATAATCTTATTGATATGGGAATAACCTCACATTTTTATGGTGTCGAATCTATGAATCATAAATCTGCAAAGTCTATAGGCAAAGGCATGCAGAGCGGTAAGATACAAGATGGACTATTGGCAGTAGATGAATATTTTAGAAAAAATGCTGGATTTTATAAAGGACATATATCTCTTATTGCAGGACTTCCACATGAAACTCTTGATACACTACGAGAGACAGTATCTTGGTTAAGTAATTATTGGTCACATCATAGTTATCATATGAATGTATTGATGATAAAAGATTTAGATAATCAACCACCTTCGCTCAATCATAATTCAGAAATGGACAAAGACTGGACAAAGTTCGGTTATAGGCGGGCAGAGTGGCAAGAAGATGATATCGATTGGTCAAAAGCAATCAATCCATATTATAAAGGTCTTTATGATTATGTACGAGATACAAAGTATTATTTAAATTGGGAAAATGATGATCTATCTTTACATGCTGTTATGAGATGGTGTGCCGAAGAATTCAGTCAAGCAAAGTTAAGAAACATTGTTGATCCTTTCATGTACGATAAATTTTTTATGGATCCTAGCGTTGAATGGAAAGATTTTATTGAACAAGAAAACATGCAACCCAGAAGAGAACATATTCTCAATCATATAGACGGCTACATTTCTAAGAAACTCTTATAAATAGCCTTATGGCTAACCCATTTGAACAAATACGAGCAAACTCTAACGATCAAAAGAAGAGTTTTGATTGGTATATGCGACAGGTTCGTTCCGTTGCTCGTAATATAACAAGTGCGACTTCCGCTTTCAGAAGTGATTTAGGATCTTTTGAATCACAGTATGATGTGGGAAGCATGTATTTGTTTGTATATGATGCTAAAACATATGGAACTACATTACCATATTTCGATAAGTTTCCCTTATGTCTGCCTTTTGAAGATGCTCAAGGTGGATTTTGGGGTTTAAATTTACATTATATACCGCTTGGCCTGAGGGCTGAACTACTTGGTAAACTTATGGAAACAGCGAAAGATAAAACACTAGATGAGAAATCTACAATGAGATATAATTGGGATTTGTTGAAAAGTGCTTCAAGATTTCCTAGTGTTAGACCTTGTGTGAAAAGATATCTTGGTTCTCATATGAGAAGTGGGTTTTTTAAAGTTAATCCGCAAGATTGGAAAGCGGCAATATTTTTGCCTGTAGAAAGTTTCCAAGGCGCAAGTAGACAAAAAGTTTACACAGACTCAAGGGCTATGATGTAATGGCATATTTTAGTACAAACGATTTTATTTCAAAGGTAAGAGAAAAAGACTTAGCGAGACCCAATCGCTTTGAAGTTTTCATTAGAAGTCCTAACGGCAGATACGGACAAGGCGGTGATAGAGATGTATCTTTATTATGCGAAGAAGCCGCTATTCCAGGTCTTGTTATGACATATGCGCCAGTAAAGTATGGTCATTGGACTGAAAACAGGTTGGCGGGTGTAGAATACTTTGGCGACAACGCACAGATGACTTTTATATGTGATAGCGATTGGGATGCAAGAGGTTATTTTGAATCTTGGATGGCAGAAAGCGTTGATCCAGTATCTAAAGAAGTAACTTTTTATGATGCTCATGTTGGAGAAATAACTATTATTGGGTTAGATAGAAAAGATAATATTGTGGGTGAGTGGACATTAGTCGATGCTTTCCCAAGATTGCTTAGTCTTACACCTCTGTCTCAAAGTGGAGGAGAAGCACCTGTCAGAATTAATGTGTCATTTGCATATAGACATTGGTATTCATATGCATTGAATGATGACAGAAGTGCTTTGGGTAAGTTCTTGAATATTCGCACTGGTAGTTTGAGAGAGCGAATAAAAGGTGGCATTCAAGATAGTATTACAAATGTTGTAGAGGATACTCTCAACAGAATATTTTAGTATAGGAGATTATAATGGCTTTACCAGTTACTGAGTTGCCTTTATTTGATGTGGATGTTTTATCTGTAGATAAAAAAGTAAAGTTTAGGCCCTTTAAAGTAAAGGAAGAAAAACTTTTAGTTTTAGGATCACAGTCTAAAGACTTTACGGATCTTGTAAAGGCTATACAGCAAGTAATAACAAATTGTTCTTTTGGAAAATTGAGTGGTGATGAGTTACCTATTTTTGATTTACAGAACATCTTTCTTAAATTAAGATCGGCATCTATTTCACCAATCTTCCAGGTGAATTTAACATGTGGACATTGTGGACATGTGTCGTTGCAAGATATTGATTTAGATAAGGTTGAAATCAAGACAAGCGAAGATCATGTAAATCCGGTGTCTATTAATGACAGTGTTTCGATAGAGTTCAATTATCCTAGTGCAGAAGATTTGGCGACATTAGCAACAGCAACAGAAGAAGCGCCAATCTGGGAAGTTGCACAAAGATGTATTCGATCTATTCATACGACGGATGCTACATTCGAGGCAGAAGATTTATCAGAAGAAGAAAAGGCAGAATATATTGAAAATCTGACTTTTGAAGAATTCAATAATATAAAAGAATTTTTTAATACAATGCCTGTTATGGAAAATGAACTTTCATTAGAATGTGAGAAGTGTGGAGAGAATAACATAATTTATATGAATGGTTACTTGGATTTTTTCGACTAACCCTTTCTCATGAGACACTGGAGAATTTCTTTAAGACTAATTTCTTACTGATGCAAGAACATAAATATTCTCTTAGTGAAATCGAAAACTGGATGCCGTGGGAAAGGGAAGTCTACATTAGTATGTTGATAGAACATTTAAAGAAGAAAGCAGAGAAGAAACGAGAACAAGGCTAATATATGTTTCAATTATTAACAAAAGGACTGGGAAATTCGATACCTACTATCGGAGCAAACAATCGACAGGAACCTAGTGTTGATGGTCCTATTCTTTTCCAAGATCAAAGAAGGCAGTCTGCATCTGCACAAAGCAATCTTGGATTCAATACGGTCTCACAGAACGCAACGAATGTTCCCACATCTACACAAAGAGCCGCGCCTAACAATGCAAGAAACACAACAACATCTAATGTTGAGAATACAGTAAAAAATATTGCGACAGATGTTCAAAGACTTGAAGGATTAGAAGATGTTGAAGAGACTCTTGAGAGAATGGATGAAAAACTAGGTAAACTAGTAAAAGCAGAAGAGTCTGAAGAAAAAGCAAGAAAATCAAAAAAACGCCAAGACGAATTACCACAAAATGTAAGTGGCGATACTCTAAAAGATAGATTCAAAGATAGCGGAATGGGAGATCGTGCTGGTCAACTAGCAGGTGCCGCTGGAGGTGCCGTAGCGGGCGCTGGTTTATTGGCTATGCTTTTTGGTCCTCAGTTAATGAAAGACATGAAAGAAAAATCCGAAGAGGGTCTAAAAAGATGGGATGAAACCATAAACAACTTCAAAAGCAAAATGGATGAAGTTTTAGGCACAGGTAATATGATTCAAGAGGCTACTGACGAAGAACAGATAGCCACAAAATTGGCATTACAATCTGGTGCCGCTGGTAAAGTACTTACAACTGGTGTTGATGCGATAACATCAAAGCCCGTTGCGAATGTTGCCGCCAAAACAGCAGGACTTGCTGCCAAGGGAACAGTGATGGCAGCCGAGGGTTTGACAAAGGTTACAGCATCAACTATTGATGCCGCAACAACTGCTATTAATCAAGCAGGACAAACAACGACAACTGACAGTCGTGGCAGACAACTCACAAGAAACACAACAACAGGAAGACTTGAAGCGAAGGCAGAAGGAACTAGACTTAGACAGGGTATAGACGATCTTGCACAAAAGGCTAATGCCGCCAAGGCTGCAACGCCAGAACTCGTAAAAGGAGCCGCGAAAGGAGCCGCGAAAGGTGCAGGTTCGGCAGCCAAAATATCTGCTATGGTTGCTCAGATGGTTGCACGAAATGGAGCACAACTTGTCGCTAAAGCATTACCTCTAGCGGGTGCTGGAATTGGTGGTGCAATGTCTATAAACAAAATGATTGAAGGAGATTATTATGGTGCCGCAGCCGCTGGTGCTGGTGCAGTATTGTCTTTTGTTCCTGGTATTGGTACAGCAGGAGCAGTTGGCGTTGGAGCATATGAGTTAGCAAGAGAAATATATAATAACCTTGAAGGACAATATCCCGAAAACGATCCCAACGCCGCTGAAAAGTGGCCAGAAGTATTGGAGCAGACAAAAGAAGCAGTTGTCAAATATGTAGCAGATGGTGTTAAGCAGTATAAAATGGATAAAGCGAATATAAAGAAATCTAGAGACTCTGGTTTATTTGATAAAGATTTAATTGGAAACAGTGAAATTGATCTCAAGATGGCAGAAACTGCCACTACTGGTGAGTTAGAATCCATCTTGAGAGATGACGATCTTAGCGATGACGATACAGCCTCTGTAAAAGCAATATTAGCAAAAAGAGCAGAAGCAATAGAACAAGGTACTACTTTATCAGTTGCACCTGGAGAAGCCGCTTCTTTAGAAGCAGATCAAGCCGCTGAGTCTGTTCTTGCTAGTAATGTACCAGCAATAGATCCTGCTAAAATGAAATCAGCCACAGATCAAGTTGAAGAGTTAGCAATGGCAGAAGCAGGCGGAAATCAACCAGTTGTTAATGTTGCTCCAGCACAAGTTAGTGTTCCAAAATCAGATGCTCCTAATGTTAGTGTGAGTGTTAATGTCGGAGATCCGATGTTGAACAAAGATCGATGGGCACACATTATCTTACCGCAACTAGCGTAACATATTCATTAAAATTTCATCAAATCCTTATCTTGAAGTTATTCTTCTATGGGTTCACAATTGACTTCGTGCCAAGGAACAGTATTACCCCATATAAAAAATCCAGTTACAAGTGCTACTGCACCACCTGTTGCAACTGAACCTGAGATAACTCCAGCACCTATTCCTGATACAGAACCTATGAGAAGATATCCACTCGTAGGACAATATTCGTTACCGTATCCATTACCTCTTTTTAAATCTAGATGTGGATTAGAAGCACAACCACCTAATAACAATAATGTTAAAAGTTTTTTCATCAAATCTTCCTATGCATAATAATTTATTTTCCAATTACCTTCGTGATCTTCAATTA
>MDTB01138868.1_pt1 | contig 18239 bp, 14 predicted proteins | sample 811161 | NCBI WGS metagenome assembly MDTB01 (sample SAMN05326650, study PRJNA326480) | marine metagenome | isolation source: seawater | place: Mediterranean Sea | collected 2009
ATTAAATAAATTATCACAGAGGAGTATTTAAATATGAATAAATCAGATTTAGTTGATGCAGTTGCAGGAAGCGCTGATATGTCAAAAGCTGAAGCAGGTCGAGCTGTTGATGCTGTACTGGATGGAATTTCAGGTGCTTTAGGTCAAGGTGACTCAGTTGCTTTAGTAGGATTCGGAACATTTTCAGTAAGACATAGAGCTGCTAGAGAAGGAAGAAACCCTCAAACTGGTGCTTCTATGCACATTCCAGCTTCAAAAGTCCCAGGCTTTAAAGCTGGTAAAGGTCTTAAAGACACTGTTAAAAACAGTTAAGAGTTTATAACTTTAAAAAAGGGTGCTTACGCACCCTTTTTTTTAATCTATAATATCGCCATTATGGAATCACTTAGAAATTTTCTTACAGGGCCTAGGCTTATATTTATTGTTTTGTTGTGCGCACTTCCTTTTGTATTTTTAGGTACAGGCTCATTGACCTCAATGTTTGGAGGCTCTTTTGGGAGCATTAACGGAGAGGATGTAACAGAGAATGATCTTCAGCTAGCATCTAATACAGCTGTCCAAAGATTTAAGAGTATTTATGGAGAAGAATTTGATTTTGATATGTTAAGTGAAGAAGTTAGATCAGACTCTATTAAGCAAGAACTAATTGTACAAAAAGTTCTTCAGGCTGAAGCTAGATTATTAGGTTTATTTAATAAAAATACCATCAGTGAAGCAAAAAAAGATATTGTTAAAACTCCACAATTCCAGGTTGAAGGTATGTTCAATGAAAATGTTTATGAAGCCCAGGTCAACTCTAGTGGATATACAAAAGAAAGTTATATTGATTTAATGGCCAACCTCCTAGCATCTGAGTTATATAGAAACTCACTTAGTGGTATAAATTTTGTAACAAAAAATGAACTCCATGAAATTGCTTCTTTGCTAGAAATGACATCAGATATAAGTTTTACAAAAATCAGTTATCAAGATTTAAAGGATAACCTTGTTAATACATCTGAAGAACTTTTAGATTATTATGATAAAAATCAAATTTTATTTTTCTCTGATCAGGAAAGACAGTTTGAATATTTAGTTCTAGACCAAATAGATTATAAAGATAATGTTGAAATCCCAGAAGGTTATTTAGAAAATGCATATAAAGACTATTTATCAAATTTTGATAGCAGCGCTCAAACAAGAATTTCTCACATTATGATCGACAAAAATAATTACGAATCTACTTCGGAGGCTTTTGACCAAATTAAAAAGGTTCAAGAACTTTTGATTAATGGAAATGATTTTTCAGATTTGGCAAGCGAGTATAGTGAAGATATTGTAACTAAAGAAAACGGTGGTGATTTAGATTATTTTGAAAGAGATATTTTTCCTGAAGAGTTTGAAGAAGGTATTAAGAATTTAGGCTTAGGTGATTTCAGCAATATTATAGACCTAGAAGATACACTCCATATAATAAAAGTTACTGAAATAAACAAACAAGAACCTTTATCAGAAGACCAGGTAACTGATGAATTAATAGATGAGCTGGTTGAACTAGAATCTTTGGCATTAATGAATGATGATTTCAGTCTTTTAGAGGATTTAATTTTGGAAAACAATTCCATAGAAGAAATAGCAGAATACATTAACAAAGAAGTTTCTCGATCTAATGCTTTTACAAAATCCAATTATGACTTTTATATAGATAATTTTGCAATTAGGGATTATTTATTCTCAGAAGACTCTCAAATCAATGAGCCCTTTGCAATTGAGCTCGAGGGTAAAGTGATTGTAGTTTCAATTAGTTTAATAGTAGAACCTAAATTGCAACCCTTTGAGAAAGTTGCTGAGGATGTTGCTGATTTATTGTCTGAAACTAAGGCGATTGAAAAACTAAAACTTGTTGAGAATGAATTTAAAACAATAGATTCCAAAGAAGACCAAGTAGATTTCATGAAGGCATATGATTTCATGTCTCAAGACACATTTATTAATGTAAAAAGATACTCCTCTCTTTTGCCTCAAGAAGTACTTACTGAAATCTTCAATAATAAGCCAAATACAACTCTCAATATTAATGCAAACAATGGTGATAAATATATTGTTGAAATTAATAATTTTAATCAGTTAAGCGAAGATGAGATAAATTCAGTCACAGTTGAATATACCAATTTTAGTCAAGAAAGATTTTCATCAAAGATGTCGGAAATTATTAATGAAGATGTTTTTGAGTCTGCGCGTATAAATTTAAAGAACATATCATTTTAGGAAAAATACTCATGATAAAGAAAATATTTTTAGCTCCATTAATTTTAATTTTTTTACACAACTGTTCCGAAAGCATTTCACCTGTAGATTCTGCAATTAAAGATGGCATCTTTCACTTTGGTAATGGCTCGGAACCTCAAGGTATCGATCCTCATATCGTTACTGGAGTTCCAGAGCATCATATTTTAATTTCTTTATGTGAAGGATTAACAATAGCTAATCCAAATGGCGGACCAAACTTACCTGGTGTTGCTGAATCATGGACAATAAGTGACGACGGAAGAGAATACATTTTCAATTTAAATAAAAACGCAAAATGGTCAAATGGTGAAGTTATGACCGCTGATGATTTTGTTTGGTCATGGATGAGAATACTTACAGCAAGTCTTGGGTCTCAGTATCCTGATATGCTTTATTATCTAGAGGGAGCTGAAGAATATCATACGGGTAAAACTAATGATTTTGAAACTGTTGGAATAAAAGCAATAGATGACCACACTTTAAAGATAAATTTAAAAAATCCCACTCCATTCTTTTTAGGCTTACTAAGTCACTATAGTACATGGCCAGTTCATAAAGAAACTGTATTAAAGCATGGGACAATTGATGATAGAAATGGTCAGTGGACAAGACCAGGAAATTTTGTCTGTAATGGACCATTTCAGCTTAAATCATGGGAATTAAATAATAAAATTGTTGTTGAAAAAAACCCCCATTACTGGGATTCATCAAAAGTTCAGTTAAATGAAATGCATTTTTATCCAGTTTCAAATGTAATGACAGAAGATAGAATGTTCAGGGCTGGACAGCTTCATTTAACTTCAACTTTACCTTCACAAAAATGTCCAATTTATATCGAAGAAAACAATCCTGATCTAAGAATTGATCCATATATGGGTCAGTATTTTTATAGACTTAATACCAATAACCCGCATTTAAATGATGCTAAAGTAAGAAGGGCTTTAGCTTATGCAATTGATAGAAAGGCTATAGTTGAAAAAGTAACAAAATGTGGGCAAATACCTGCGTATTCATTTACTCCTCCTGGATCAAATGGATACTATCCTGATACAGAAATACCTTTTGATCCTGAAACCGCAAAACAACTATTGATAGAGGCAGGTTATTCTGAATCAAATCCGTTTCCAAAGTTAGAGATTTTGTTCAACACAAATGAAGATCATCGCAAGATAGCATTGGCAATTCAACAGATGTGGGAGGTAAATCTTGGAATTACAGTTGAGCTTGTAAATCAAGACTGGAAAGTTTATTTAAGTCGAGAAATGGTTGGTGATTTTCAAGTTTCAAGAGCTGGTTGGATTGGAGATTATGAAGATCCAAATACTTTCTTAGATTTGATGCGTCCGAATAGAGGTAACAACAAAACTGGGTGGGAAGATCAAGAGTTTGATGCAATTGTGCAAAAAGCCAATTCTACAAATGACCAAGAGGAAAGGTATAAATTACTAATGGAGGCTGAGAGAATTCTAATAAATGATATGCCTATAATTCCACTCTATACATATGTCAGGGCGTATCAGCTGTCTTCAGATGTTAAAGGATATAAACCTCATATACTTGACCACCACCATCCAAAATTTATATACCTTGAAAGAGATTAATTATTAAATGCTTTCAATTTTTTTTAAAAGAATCTTTTTAGCAATACCAGTTTTATTTGCTGTTGCAAGTATTACTTTTTTCTTAATCAAGTTGGCCCCTGGTGGTCCATTTGATGCAGATAGGGCTGTCTCTCCTCAGGTTTTAAAAAACCTAAATGAAGCATATAACCTAGATGCTTCAAACTGGGAACAATATGTAGATTATATGTCTGGATTGCTAAGAGGAGATCTTGGTCCATCTTTTAGATTTCCAGGCAGGTCAGTAACTGAGATGATATCAACAGGACTTCCAGTTACATTCGAATTAGCTTTTTATGCAATTTTGATAGCACTTTTGATGGGAGTTTTTTCTGGAGTACTTGCTGCTTTAAAAAGAAATACTTTCTTAGATTTTATACCTATGGCCATAGCAATGATTGGAATCTGTGTACCAACATTCTTAATGGGACCATTATTAGTACTAATTTTTGGTATCAATTTAGAGATTCTTCCTGTCTCTGGCTGGGGACAATTACCAGGTGATAAGATTTTACCCTCGTTAACTTTGGGTTTTGCATACGCTGCATATATTGCAAGGTTAAGTAGAGGTGGGATGTTAGAAGTTCTGAATCAAGACTTTATCAGAACAGCAAGAGCAAAAGGGCTTACCGAAAGAATGGTAGTTATAAAACATGCCATGCAAGGTGGATTAATTCCCGTTGTTTCTTTTTTAGGTCCAGCAATTGCAGGTCTTCTTGCAGGATCTTTTGTTGTTGAAACAATTTTTCAAATACCAGGTCTTGGAAGATTTTATGTTGAAGCAGCATTTAACAGGGATTACACAATGATACTTGGCACAACTATATTTTTTTCAGCAATGATAGTGTTTTTTAATTTACTATCTGATCTTGCAGCATTATGGTTAAATCCAAGATCAAGAGACGCATCATGAAAAATAATTCACTTTGGTCAGATGCTTTATACAGATTAACTAGAAACAAAGCTGCGATGTTTGGAGGATTGATATTAGTATTGCTTATTTTAGCAGCTGCATTCGCACCTTGGCTTGCACCTTATTCTTACTCATATCAAGATTTAAATCTTGGTGCCAGCCCTCCATCTTCAGAACATCTTTTAGGGACAGACATACTTGGTAGAGATCTTTTAAGTAGGATTTTATATGGAGCAAGGATTTCTCTATTAGTAGGTTTTGTTGCAACAGGAGTAGCATTAATTATAGGAGTTTCTTGGGGAATAATTGCTGGATATGCAGGTGGAAGAGTTGATTCAATAATGATGAGAATAGTAGATATTTTATATGGATTACCTTTTATCATTTTTATTATTCTTCTTATGGTTATATTTGGAAGAAATTTATGGCTTTTATTCGGTGCAATCGGTGCTGTTGAATGGCTAACAATGGCAAGAATCGTTCGAGGACAAGTAATTGGATTAAAGAATCAAGAATTTGTACTAGCTGCCAAAGCAATGGGAGTTTCCAATGCATCAATGTTTAGGAGACATTTACTACCAAATATCCTGGGCCCAATTGCTGTTTATGCAACGCTAACCATTCCTCAGGTAATGTTACTTGAAGGCTTCTTAAGTTTTCTTGGTCTTGGAATTCAACCACCAATGAGTAGCTGGGGAACCCTAATAAAGGATGGAGTTGAATCGATGGAGGAATATAGTTGGTTACTAATATATCCAGGCATAACATTCACAATTACTTTATTTGCATTGAACTTTTTTGGTGACGGATTAAGAGATGCACTAGATCCAAAAACTTCAGATAATTAAAAAGCTCTAATTGCTATTTTTATTATCTGACCAGGCATTAGCGCATCATCGTCAAAGTCATTAATCTCTTTTATACTTTGGATAGTTACATCAAATAATTCTGAGATTTTGTACAAGTTATCACCTTGTTTTATTGAGTAAAGAATCGTTCTTTTTTTTGATTCAATATTTCTATGAATGTTTTTATTACCAATTGTGAGTTGTTGACCTAGTTGCAAAAAAGAGTTTTCGCTTATAGAGTTCATTTTCGCAAGATCAGAAACTTCAAGATTATAAGTTCTTGCAATACTCCACAATGTATCTCCTTCAGATACTATATACATTTCATAAGGGATAAATGTATTTGTTTTTGTTTTGCTCAGGGGTATGAGAAGAGTAGAGCCTATGCTTAACAAATCATTATTTAAATAGTTTATCTGTTTAATAATTCTAACTTCAGTATCATATTTTGATGCCAATGCCCATAAACTATCACCAGATTCAACAATATGCGATATCCAGTTTATTTGATTCGTATCTCTAAATGGGTTTTCCTCAACTTCAAATAAATAATATTTTTCAATTGGAATATAAAAAATACTTTGATCCTTTGGAGCAGATGCCCATTTTGTATAGCCCGCATTTAATTTATATAAAAGCTCTGGCTTAATATTTAAGAACTCACTTAATGTATTTACTTCAACTTGACCAGGTATTGTTATTTTCTGAATAACTGGTTCGTTAGGAATATTTGGAAGAGTTAATTCATATTTTTCATAATTGAAAACCAACTCTTTTAGAGCTATATATTTTGGAACATATTCTTTTGTTTGATTCGGTAAATTTAGCGACCAAAAATCTGTTTCAAGCCCACGTCTTTTATTTTGATTTATTCTTCTAGATAACAATGTTGGCCCAGCATTATATGCGGCCAGCGTAAGATAGATATCTTGATTAAATCTTGCGTATAAATATTTTAAATAATCTACAGCAGCCTCCGTTGATCTATATGGATCATGTCTATCCTCATTCCACCATGTTTTATTTAACTCATATAGCCTTCCAGTTTTGGGCATAAATTGCCACATGCCAACTGCGCCAGATGAAGATATTGAAAATGGATCATAATTACTCTCTATAAAAGGTATTAAAGCAAGTTCAAGTGGAAGATTTCCTTTTTCAAGTTCATTTATTACAAAGTAGATAAAATAATATGAATCATTAAGGTATTCTTCAAACTTATCAGCATCTCTTAAATGCATATTCATATAGAATAGGACTTGCTCATTTAAATAAGCTTCATTATTTGTTGGATTTTTATTTAAGAGATAGCTCCATATGTTTTCATATGTAATGACCGTATTTTCAACTTGAAGATCATTATTAATTTCAACAGATTGAACCAGTTTGTTATTTTCATAATCTTGAATAATCTCAACCTGTTGACAGCCAACAAGACTTATTAGGACCACATATATTTTTAATAATTGTCTTTCCATTCTCTTAGCGCAGTAAAAATTTCAAAGTCATCACCCGATACGTTAAATTCTTTGTTTATTTTATTCCTTATAGACATGTTGTTACACCTAAGAAATGGATTTATTTTTAGTTCTTTATCTAGTGTAGATGGAAGAGAGGGAGTTCTAGATATATTTAATTTTTTAACACGATCATATTCATCTAAAAGATCCTGATTTTCAGTATCAGCCTCAATAGCAAATTTTAAATTCGACAGAGTGTATTCGTGACCACAAAAAACTTTGGTGTGCTTTGGAAGAGAGGCTAGCTTATTCAAACTGTCATACATTTGTTTATGCGTTCCTTCAAATATTCGACCACATCCTCCAGAAAAAAGAGTATCGCCACAAAAGAGTATAGGAATATTTTCATTAAAAGAATAAAAGGCGATATGATCTAATGTATGGCCAGGAACCTCAATGATTTCAAAATCTAAACCAATAACGGAAATACAGTCAGAATCTTTAACACGTTTATTAATTTCTACTATATTATTTTCAGGACCATAAATATCCAACATTCCATTATCAGATAAATCATTTAACCCATTAGTATGATCATAATGATGATGAGTGATTAATATACCCTTAAGATCTATCTCATTATTATCAATAAGACTCTTTATTTTTGATGATTCACCAGGATCAATTACTATTGACCCTTCATTAGTTGTTACTAACCAAATATAATTATCTTCAAATGCTTTTATGGGTTCTATACTTAACATATGCAAATTCTAATTTAATTTTATGAAAACAGTAAATATTTATACTGATGGTGCGTGCAGAGGCAATCCTGGTGATGGGGGTTGGGGCGTTCTTATGGAATATGAGAGTGTCACTAAAGAATATTTTGGAGGAGAAAAAAATACTACAAATAATCAAATGGAATTAAGAGCTGCTATTGAAGCACTCAAAGCACTCAATGAACCATGCATTGTTAATTTAACAACTGATTCTAAATATGTTATGCAGGGTATAACATCTTGGATAAATAATTGGAAAAAAAATAACTGGAAAAACTCAGCAAAAAAAGATGTTAAAAATAAAGATCTTTGGATTGAACTTGATAAATATGTTTCAAAGCATAATGTAAAATGGAACTGGGTAAAAGGACATTCTGGTCATGAGAAGAATGAAATAGCAGATTTATTAGCAAACAAAGGCATAGATAATATTTAATATGGCAAAAAAATATATAGTGCTTGATACAGAAACAACTGGTCTTGAAGTAAAAGCAGGCCATAGAGTAATTGAAATAGGGGCTGTTCTTTTAAATGATAGAAAAAAATCTGAAGACCACTTTCATACATACTTAAATCCATCAAGGCTTATTGATGAAGAAGCCTCAAAAGTTCATGGCATTACCAATGCAGATCTGGAAGATAGTCCATCTTTTGATGAAATAGCTGAGGAGTTTATTCAGTTTATAGATGGCTCTACCTTGGTTATTCACAATGCCCCATTTGATATTGGTTTTTTAAATAATGAACTAAAAATGGCGTCTACTAAGTATCCTAAAATTGAAGATCTCTGTGATATTGAGGACTCTTTACAAATAGCACGTGATAAATATCCAGGTCAAAGGAACTCTTTAGATGCTCTTGCGCAGAGATTTGATGTAAAGGGTTATGACAGAACTTTTCACGGAGCTTTGCTTGACGCAAATATTTTATCTGATGTATTTATTCAGCTTACTGGTGGTCAAAGTAAATTCGAGTTTATAACTAATGGAAATACTTATAAGGAAGATAAAATAGATCATAATGATTTTGATGAGAATCTTCTGCAAGGGTTAAAGCCTATAAACGCATCACAAAATGATATCAAATCACATGAATCAAGATTGTCTGATATAGAAAAAAAATATGAAATTAAAACTGTATGGAGAAAGCTCTAGTGAAAAAAGTTATAACAAGATTTGCACCCAGTCCTACAGGAACACTTCACATTGGGGGCGTTAGAACAGCACTCTTTAATTATGTTTATGCAAAACAACATGATGGACTTTTTCTTGTAAGAATTGAAGATACGGACAGAGAGAGGTCTACTAAAGATTTTGAAAAGAATATATTAGATAACCTTTCTTCAATTGGCTTAAATCCTGATAAAAAACCTATTAATCAATCTGAAAGAAATGAAATATATTTAAAAGCTGCTGAAAAGATAATTGAATCTGGGCATGGTTATTGGTGTGATTGCTCATCAGAAGAATTAGATGAAATGAGAAGAGAACAGACAGAGGCTGGTAAAAAGCCCATGTATGATGGAAGAAGCAGAAATCTTGGATTGAAAAGGTCTGACAAGACAGTGCTAAGACTGGCTACACCAGAAAATGGCGATATTGTAGTAAATGATATTATTCGAGGTGAGATATCTTTTCAAAATAGCGAGCTTGATGATCTTATTCTGTTAAGAAGTGATGGAACTCCAACCTATCATCTTTGTAATGTGGTTGACGATTATGAACAAGGAGTAACAACTGTAATCAGAGGAGAAGATCATATCAGCAATACTCCAAGACAAATTCATATACAAAATGCTTTAGGCTATCCTGAGCTAGAATATGCTCATCTTCCTTTGGTTTTAGGAGCTGATAAAAAAAGACTATCTAAAAGACATGCCGCAACCAATCTTGAAGAATATAGAGCTCAAGGATATTTAGATTCAGCAATTATTAACACACTAGCCAGATTAGGTTGGTCAAAAGGGGACAATGAAGTTTTTTATTTGGATGATTTAATTAAAGATTTTAATATTAAAGAAGTTCAAAAGGCTGGAGCAATATTCGATCTAACAAAACTTGAATGGGTAAATTCTCAACATCTTTCAAATTTAACACTTGATGAGTTTAAAGATCATTTAAAACCCTTCCTATCAAAGATTAATATCAATATTGAAAATCATTCAAACGTAAACTTATTAATTAGTGCTATGAGATCATCTGAAAATACGTTAGCTGGAATAGCAGAGTCTTTAGCTCCTTATTACAATGATGAATTAATATATGATACAAATGCAATTGATAAGTTCTTGTCAGATAACACCATAATTCTTAATGACATTAAAGACATACTTCTTGATATAGAAGACTGGACAGAAGATAATTTAGAAAACGCATTGAAAGCTTACCAGGCTGATAAAAATTTACCTATTCCAAAAGTAAATCAACCTATTAGGATAGCTTTAACAGGGTCTACAAAGTCTCCTTCTTTAGGACTTACGTTAAGTATTTTTGGCAAGGATTCTGCTATAAAAAGAATCGAAGCATTAATAGCTTTTTTACAGTAAATAACTGCATTAAAAATTCATATATTTTTTGATACAAAATTGGACATATTATCTTGCTAATGCCTATAATAAGCTCATATTTACACATTTCATTATGGGGGATACATATGAAAATTAAAAATTATTTACTATCTTTGATGTTAGTACTTCCTTTTGTGGTTGTTGCTCAAGATAGCTCTGAAGAAGATGTCGAAGAGGTTGTTGTTGTAGGTTCACAAATTAAAGGTGCATCTATTACCGGCGCTCTTCCTGTTACTGTAATTTCATCTGAAGATATTGATCTTTTGGGTGTTGAAGATGGTACAGAATTATTAGAAAACATGACTGAACAAGGTCTTAACTATTTTTCAGAAGCAGAATCTGACTCTGGTGGTGTTAACTCAGCAAGGGGCGACGTTGGCGCATACAATATAAGAAATATGGGTGTTGGTAATACTCTAATTCTTCTTAATGGAAGAAGACTTGTTAATAACGCAGGTTATCAGACTGAGCTTCTGGGCGGAGACTATGTTCCAACAATGAGCGTTAACTCAAATTTAATTCCAACAAGTGGCTTAGATCGTGTTGAAGTTCTAAAAGATGGTGCTTCTGCTATTTATGGTGCAGACGCAGTTGCTGGGGTTGTTAACAATGTTCTACAAAGTGATTTTGATGGATTTGAAATAGCTTTAAGAAATCAAGGATATGACAATTTTAGTGCAGTAGATGACAGACTAACCCTAAAATGGGGTAAAGATATGAATGGTGGTAAGACCAATATATCTGTTATGTATGACTTTTATGACAGAGATGGTATTGCTGCTGCTGAGGACCCAAGATGGGGTGATTCAGATCATAGAAAATGGATTCCTGCAGATTCTTTATGGGCAGGAGATACTTCTTTTAGAAATTTATATTCTGGCAAATGGGCTCAGTTAGATATGCGGGGAAGAACTGATTATTCAGATAGCTCTGGTGAAATTCAAATTATCCCAATTGGAGATCCAAGATGTGCAAGGTCTGATTCTAAAGATACTGGTTATGGTACTTGTTTAGCAGTTGATACAACTTCAATGGCTAATGGAGAATATTATATTAATCCTGGTCAATTCAGAGATTACAGAGGTGAATTAGAAAGAAGTAATCTATTTGTCTTTGTAAATCATGAATTAGATGGCGGTTCAGAGTTCTTTGCAGAAATCGGTTCATATAACTCAGACTATATGAGACACAAGGAACCAGCAGGTGACTTTAGTACAGCACTTTTAAGTGTTGGCCCTAATAACTACTGGATGAATCAAATTGGTATGACAGCTGATAACTCTTCATCTAACAAGCAAGTAAGAATTGATAACTGGAGACCAGATATTGGACCAAGAATAATAAATGTTGAAAAAGAAACATACAGATATCTATTTGGTTTTAGAGGAACCACTGATTCTGGCTGGGATTGGGAAACTGCTGTTTTACATTCTAAAGCTACATCAGAAGATTTAACTGAAAATAGATTATCAAATTCTTTATTACAAGCTGGTTTAAATGATTCAACACCAAATGCAATTAATATATTTTCTGCAGATGTTAAAACTGCCTTATCTCAAGCAATTGTTGATGTTTCAAGAAATGATACTAGTGAATTAAATTCATTCGATTTTAAGATGACTAATCCAGAAGTATTTAATCTACCAGCAGGGCCTGTTGGAATGTTAGTTGGTTTTGAATATCGCTCTGAATCATATACAGATGACAGAGATCCTAGATTGGATGGAGCAATTCAGTTTACCTCAACAGAAACTGGATTAGGTTTTCCATTTGTTGGAGATGTTCTTGGATCAAGTCCAACAGTTGATACTTCAGCAAAAAGATCTACAAATTCTGTTTTTGCTGAAATGATATTACCGATTTCAAGCAACATGGAAGCGCAAGTTGCTATGAGACACGAAGATCCTGATGATACTAAATCATCTACAGTATGGAAGGCAGCTTTGGGCTGGGAGCTAACTGATGATGTTTTACTAAGAGGATCAAAATCAACTTCATTTAGAGTTCCAAACCTTATTCAGGCTAATCAACTTTATGTAACAAGAAGTGGTAATGTTGATGATGCCGTTGGTGAATTTGTTGGAGCTAATGATCCACTTGATGATAGATATCAAATTCAAAGTTTCAGAATAGGTAACCCAGATTTATTACCTGAAGAATCTGATAATACTTCATGGGGTATTGTATGGACTCCTAGTAATATTGAGGGCTTAACAATCACATGGGATGATTGGAGAATAGAAAAAGATAATACTATCGTTTTATTTGGAAGAACTAACTCAATGGTTGCAGATCTTGTTGCTAGAATTAATTATGGCCCAGAGAATTGTAGTGATTATAGTAATCCTTCAATCTTAAGGGATGCTAATCCAGGCTATTCTGCAGCAGAGATTGCTAAATTTACAGCTGCTGGTATTTGCCCTGCTGGAGAAGCTTTGAGTATATATGACGAATACACTAACGCAGCAACTAGAAGTATTGCTGGTCAGGATATTGGTATCTATTATGATTTAACTACAGATGTTGGTGATTTTAATATTACACTGAATCATTCTGAAACAACTGAGTTTACTCAACAACCTACTAATGCATATCAAGCTTTAGTTGATGCTCAAGCATCAGGAGTTATTCCATTTGATATAACTTTTGCAGGTTTTGGTAATCTTGCAGGTTTAGATGGAAATTATGTTGAAAAAACCAGTCTTAAGTTTAACTATAGAGCTGGCGACCTAGGAGTTCAATTGTCTGGACTCAGAAAAGGCGACTTCTATCAAAGTAGTGAGACTAGATCTGATGGAACAAGATATGTTATACCAAGCATGACCACTATTAACGCATCAGTTTATTACTGGTTTAATGTTGGTGATAACAAAGCTAGAGTTAAATTTGCTGTTAAAAACTTAGAAGATGAAAGAGCTCCATTAGCTGACAGATTCTATGGTTTCTTTGCAGATGCTCATCAAGACTATGGTAGAAACTTTTATCTTGATATAAAGGTTAAGTTTTAATCAAACTAAAAATAATAAAGGGAGTTAATTACTCCCTTTTTTTATGAAAAAATATTAGTATAAGATATGCCAGCATACAAAAATAAAGGTTTCTTTATAGGCTTAATAGCTTTTGTGATAATAGTTATTTGTGGAATTAATGATTTTATACCAGCTAGCTTAAGCGCTTTAGATGGAACAACCTTTGAAACTAATAAAGGAACTAAGGAAATAAATAGTCAAGCAGCATGGTTTGTATTTGCAGTTCTAATTCTGATGGCGATATGGTGGGCAACAGAAGCATTGCCTGTTGCAGTAACTTCCTTACTTCCATTAGCTCTATTTCCATTATTAAATGTAGTTAATTTCCAATCAGCAGCTAATCCATACGCTAATAAAAATATCTATTTATTTCTTGGAGGTTTTATTTTGGCATTAGGAATAGAAAACTCAGGATTGCATAAAAGGATGGCTCTTCGAATGATAATTTCTATAGGATCAAGTGGAGCAAAATTAATAGGTGGCTTTATGCTAGTAGCAGCACTGGTAAGTATGTTTGTTATGAATACTTCTACAACGTTAATGTTGTTGCCTATTGGCCTCGCTGTCTGTTCCGTTATTGCTTCAACTATTCCAAATATTACTGATCAACAAAAAAAATATTTTGATACAGCATTAATGATAGGTATTGCCTATGCAGCAACTATTGGCGGTATGTCAACAATTATAGGAACAGCACCAAATTTATTTTTTGTAACATTTATGAGTGATCAACATGGAATTGAAATCGATTTTCTTAGTTGGATGAAGTTAGGTATACCTATTGCATTCGTAATGTTGATATCTGCATGGATAATCCTTACCAAATATGTTTTTCCAACAAATTTTGTAGCAACATCAGAAACAAAATCTAAACTAAATCAAATGCTTGCGGATCTTGGACCTTTAAATAAAGATGAAATTAAGATTTCTATAATTTTTGGCTTTGCAGTTTTAGCTTGGATGACGAGTAGGGTGATAAGAGATAATTTTGGGATTGGTATAGAGGATGCTGGAGTTGCAATTATAGTTGCTATATTGTTATTCGTAATTCCTTCATCAATAAATAAAAATACGGATTTAATGCAATGGGATAAAACAACCAAACTACCATGGGGTCTTCTTATACTTTTTGGTGGTGGCCTTTCATTAGCTTCACAAGTTGATGGAACAGGTTTGGGTATATGGATAGGACAAGGATTAACTATTTTAAAATTTGTCCATCCATTAATTTTGGTTTTAGCAATAGCAACTATGATAATTTTTCTAACTGAGATGACAAGCAATGTTGCAACAACAAGCACATTTCTTCCTGTTATTAGTGCTCTAGCTTTAGCAATTGGTGTAATCCCTGTATCTCTTTTAATTCCTGTTTGTCTAGCAGCCAGTTGTGCATTTATGCTTCCAGTTGCAACACCTCCCAACGCAATTGTTTATGGTTCTGGAAAATTTACTATTGCTACAATGATGAAAGCGGGTTTTTTCCTTAATCTAGTTGGTATATTAGTAGTTACTCTCTTTTCTTATTATTTAGCTCCAATGGTTTTTTAAATGAAGTTACTTACCATATTAATTTTTCTTTCTTTTAATTCATTTGCTCAACAAAGTTATATAGATTATGTATCGCCATACCATCCAGTAGTCGGAAAATCAGGTATGGTCGTATCTCAAAACAATCTTTCTTCAGACATAGGAATTGAAATCTTAAACAAAGGGGGAAATGCGGTTGATGCTGCCGTAGCAGTTGGCTTTTCTCTAGCCATTACTCTACCCAGAGCTGGAAATCTTGGCGGTGGTGGATTTATGCTTGTTTATTTAAAAGAAAAAGATGAAATTTTCTATATTGATTACAGAAGCAAATCTCCATTAAATTCAACAATTGATAATATCTTTGATTTAAATGGTAAAACTATTAAACCAAAAAATTTTACAAATGATATGTTTGATACAACAAGATATGGATATAAAGCTCCTGCAATTCCTGGAACTGTGGCTGGTTTACTAGAGGCGCATGAGAATTTTGGCAAATTGCCACTAGAAGAAGTTTTGGCTCCTGCGATAAGGCAAGCAAGAAATGGCATAAGAGTATCTTATGATCTTGAAAAAGCAATTGATGATACACATCAATTAAAAAAAGATCCTGAGTCATTAAGAATTTATTTTAAAAATGGAGCTGCCATTAAAGAAAATTCACTATTTAAAAGACCTGATTTAGAGAAGACATTTCAGCTGATAGCAACCAATGGAAAAAAAGCCTTTTATGAGGGTGATATTGCTAAAGAGATGGTTGAGGCAATGAATGCTAATGGTGGGTTGTTTACATTGGAAGATTTTAAAAATTATGAAGCAAAAATCAGCGAACCAATTGTTGCCTCTTACAGAGGAAATTTAGTTTTTACTGCTGGGCCTCCATCAGGAGGAGGCATAACTCTTTTAACAGCTTTAAATGTATTGAGTTTTTATGATCTAGAAAAATATAACAGTGATTCTGCTATTACATATCACTTAACTTCTGAAGCTCTAAGAAGGGGGCATAACAATAGATCTCATTTTGTTGGAGATCCCGATTATTTTGATGTCCCTGTCAAAGAATTATTATCCAAAGAAAGAACCATTGAACTTGCAAAAAGCATTGATATCAAAAAAGCTAGTAAATCTACTGCAGTTAAACCTTTAGAACTTATCAAAGAAAGTCGTGATACAACGCATTTTTCCATTATTGACAAGGATGGTAACGCTGTCTCGAATACATACACACTTGGTTATTCATTTGGATCAGGAGTAACAATTCCAAATACTGGTATTTTAATGAACAATCAAATGAATAATTTTGCATATAGGTATGGAGATAAAAATATACGAGGTCGTTCAGCGAGCACAGGCAATAGATTTGAGGCTGGAAAAAGTCCAATGAGTACGATGGCACCAACTATGGTCTTCAATCAGGAGGGTGATCTTATGTTGATTACAGGTTCGCCAGGCGGGTCTCTAATACCGGCAGCAATATTAAGAGTTATTACAGGCGTGGTTGATTTTGATTTAGATATAGGTCAAGCAACCATGCTGCCAAGAGTTCATAAAGACTGGCCTACAACAGGTATTTTATATGAGAGAACATTAAATTCTGATGTTGTTAGAATTATCAATAAAACAATTGGTCATAAAATGACACCAGAGCACACAATGGGAAGTACTCAAAGTATCCATATTATAGATGGAACTAACTATGGCTTTGCTGATCTTAGAAGGCCAAATGCTTCTGTTTCAATTCAAGCTAATTAACTTTTCTGTATTCTAATGGAGGCTTTCTATCTCCTAATAGTGGCTTGTATACAAAATTATTTCCAACACGTTCATTGAGTTCAGCTTTAGCATCTTCAATGATAGATGGATTTGAATATATCTCTATAGCACTCTTTGCTAATGTTTTTGCAGCTAGCTCAGTACCTTTAAGTCCTATCGAGGTTCCTCCTGAAGCAACTGCTTGCCAAGAGTGTGATGCGGTTCCTGGAACCCATGTAGCTGCTCTAAATCCAGCTGTTGGAACATTCCAACTAACATCACCAACGTCTGTTGATCCGTATCCGTGAGAAGTTTTAAAAGCTCTTACAGTTTCTTGCGATCCTATTTGATTATCAGGCTCAAAGAAAGTTTCATACATAATTGAAGCATATTTATTTTCTTCATCGTTATATTTGATACCTCCGATAGATTCTAAATTTTTATGAACAATTTTTTGAAGAGTATCATTGGGTAATAACGAAAAATTTCCATGCATCACTTCATAAGTCATTTTAGTATCAGTACCCAGAGCAGCTCCATTTGCAGTATTAACTACTCTTAAAAATAAATCATCAACGACAGACATTTTTGGATGTCTTACATAGTAATAGACTTCGGCAAGATCAGGCACAACGTTGGGAGCTAATCCACCTTTCGTAATAACATAATGTATTCTTGACTCCTGTGGTATATGCTCTCGCATCATATTCACCATATGATTCATTGCCTCAACCCCATCAAGTGCTGATCTACCTTGTTCTGGTGAACCAGCGGCATGAGCTGAGATACCCCTAAAAGTAAATTTGGCTGATTTATTTGAATTAGATGTTCTTGAATTTGCGCTGTTGCTGTCATCTGGATGCCAGTGAAGAACAATATCTACATCTTCAAATAAACCCTCTCTAACCATATAGACTTTACCCGAACCACCTTCTTCAGCAGGAGTTCCGTAAAATCTTATTGTTCCTTGAATGTTATTCTTAACAATCCATTCTTTAATTGTTACAGCAGCCCATGCTGATGCAGCACCAAATAAATGATGTCCACACGCATGTCCAGCACCATTAGAATTATTAGCAACTTCTTTAAATGGAGAAGTTGTTTGAGCTAATCCAGGAAGGGCATCAAATTCACCAAGAATTCCTATTACAGGACCTCCGTTATTAAATTCCGCTATAAATGCTGATGGCATTCCCGCTAAGTCTTTTTTGATGGTAAAACCCTCATCCTCAAGAGATTTCGCTAATAATGCTGAGCTATTTTCTTCTAGATAGCCAAGTTCTGCATAATTCCAAATTTGAAGCGCTACATTTTCAAACTTTGTTTTATGTTTATTAATACTGTTTAAAATATCATCACTATAAATAGTGTTAGTTAATAAAGTTAAGACTAATAAACTAATTGATTGTTTTTGAAATAAACCTTTCTTTTCACCCATTCTTCACTCTCCATTGATTTAATAATAGATTCATCGG
>MDTB01196459.1_pt1 | contig 18236 bp, 12 predicted proteins | sample 811161 | NCBI WGS metagenome assembly MDTB01 (sample SAMN05326650, study PRJNA326480) | marine metagenome | isolation source: seawater | place: Mediterranean Sea | collected 2009
AAGTACTACGTACCCGTCCTCACGAACTGCACGGATGGCCTTGTTTAAATTGTCGGTCGATAAATGTTTGTCTAGTCGTTCGTGCTTACTTATTTGGATTTCATTCATCTAACTCTTTCCCATCCAGCTCATACCCTCTCCCCGAACCAAAAAAGAGCGTTCATCCCATACACCGGGGCGTGTTACCGGCATGACACCACTTTCCACAGCTACGTCGAGGGGATTTGCGCGAGTCTGGAGCGGTAGCGCTACGCGCTCGTGTACTCGTGCAGATTCATAGACACCCATCATAATCTCTGTTGCAGCCCGCCCATGTTCGGCTTTTCCATAGTAGTCTTCGAAGTTGCCTTCTATCCAACGACAAATACCATAAGCTTGGTCAACAAAGGCGTTACCGTAGCCATGCTCTGATTTATCTGTTGGTTCGAAATGTTTCCATCCATTAGTTGATGCGTTCATATAGCGCAATGTATTGTCATTGACAATGATCATACCGTCGTCACCGTAGATATGGGCTCCAACTTCGTAGGTATCATTTAGTTCGTTTTCTATTACACCTTCGATACCGTTAGCGTAACCAATAATCCCCGCACAGCGATCTTCAACGCGATGTCCGAAAACGTAGTGGTCGGTGTGTCGCTCTACTGATCCCATCACCCAATCAACTTTGGGATCGCCAAGAGCGTAAAGTTGAAAGTCGATACAGTGAGTGCCCGTATTCATCATTCCTGCACGGATAGCAGACCAGAGGCGTCGGGGTTGTCCGATTACTCCTTCACCAATCATTTTACGAGCTTCACGCCATGAGGAGTAAAATCGACGTTGGTGTCCGATGGCAAGTTTCACGTCGTTGCGTTGAGCTGCAATAATCATAGCGTCTGCCTCACCCAAGGAAATAGCCATTGGTTTTTCGCAGAGAACGGCTTTAGGTCGACGGGCGCATGCTGCGATACTCATCTCAGCATGTTGAGGATCCCAAGAGCATACACTGACAATATCCAATGTCTCCTTGTCAAGCATTTCTCTATAATCAGCGTATTGCTTTGGCACGTTAAAATCTGATGCGTAACTTGAGGCGGCTTCCGGATGGGAATCAGCGATGGCTACAATCTCAGTATGCTCGCATTCATCCCAACCGCGTCCGTGTTCGCGTGCAATGCGACCAGAAGCTATTACGCCAACACGATATTTGGCAGACATGGTCAGGTTCCTTTGGTTTATTTAGTGGAAACACGTTTTCAAGTAATTAACGTAAAATAAATCCTCCATCAATACATAACACAAATGAGGGAAGAATGACGCCAGAAGAAAAATTCATTTTTGACCTTGAAGGTTATCTAGTTCTAAAGGGAGTATTGAGTTCTAGCGAAGTGGATGAAATTAATGCCTTAGCAGATTCTGTTTGGCCCGGCGATTATCCTGAAAACGGTTTGCGACGTACTAGCCAGGTCTCAAAATGGGGATCGGCTACTCAATCTTTGATGGACCATCCTAGCATTGTGCCTTATCTCAAAGACCTGCTAGGACCTTTTGTACGAATAGATCATGATTACAGTATTTTCATGCGTAAGAACGGTCAGGCCGGAGGTCTACACGGCGGACCGACGATGCAAAGTGGAGTCCAGGCCGCAGATCATTGGTATCGCTATCATGATGGCGTAATGCGGAATGGTCTGACGGTGTTTACTTTTTGTCTGACCCATGCCAATGCTGATGATGGCGGTTTTGGTTGTATACCAGGGTCTCATAAAAGTAATTTTACCGGATATATTCCGGATACGGTAAGAAAATGGGAGCAAACGGCTCATTACGTAAGGCAGATAGAGGTTGATGCAGGTGATGTAATTATTTTTACGGAGGCTTTGGTTCACGGTACTGTTCCTTGGAAAGCAGGTCATGAGCGAAGAAGTTTGTTGTACAAATACAGTCCCGGGCATTCCTCTTGGTCTGAAACGTACTATGATAAAAAAGATTATCCGGCTGCGACTGACCAACAGCTCCGGCTGATGTCACCACCATCCATCGGTGGGCGCGCGGAAACATTTTAAAAACGAGTCCAAAGGAATGTAGAGTATGAGAATAACTGATATAGACGTATTGCTGATAAATTCTCCAAGCCGAAAATGGACTATAGTGCAAGTTTTTACTGATGAAGGCCTCGTTGGATTGGGAGAGGCGACATACTCAAATAAGGAACCTGTTGTTGTCGAGGCTATTCGGCACATGAAGGGAGAATTAATTGGAGAAGATCCGGCACGCATTGAATTTTTGTGGCACAAGATTTATCGGCAGTCATCTATCGGCGGAATATGGCGGATGGCTGGGCCCGTGTGGATGAGTGCATTGAGTGGAATTGACCAGGCGCTTTGGGATATTAAAGGTAAAGTTTCGGGGCTGCCCGTTGTTGATTTACTGGGCGGGCGGTTTCGCAACAGCGTAGAAGTGTACACTCATTTTTGGGGTAATTCGACAGAAGAGAGTGCGGCCTCTGCATGCCGTAGTGCTGAAAATGGTTATACTGCCTTAAAGGGAAGTGCTTTGTCCGGTGACGGTTACCGATTTGATCAATATTTGGATGATGGACGACCTAAAGAGACGGCGGAGCATTTTGCTGCAGTACGTGAAGCTGTAGGACCGGATATAAAGTTGTTAGTGGATTGTCACGGTCGCTTTACGGTTGCCAACTGTATTCGTTTAGCTCGCGAATTGGAACAGTACAATTTGTATGCATTTGAAGACCCCGTTCCCCCGGAGGACTTGAGTGCATATCCCAAAGTGCGTCAAGCAATATCTATCCCGGTTATGGGTAGCGAACGACTTAACACAAAGAGTCATTTTCGTCAGTTGCTCGAATTAGACGGCATTGATATTGCCCAACCCGATTTAATGTATGCGGGTGGAATAACAGAAGTAAAAAAAATAGCAGCTATTTCTGATACCTTCCATGTTCCTATTTCGTTACATAATACCAAAGGTCCGGTGGGGATTGCTGCTGCTGTTCATTTAATGGCTTCTATACCGAACGTTGCTCCCATGGAACTGGTTACTAACGTAGACTGGAGAGACGAGATTATAAAGAGTCCATTAAAGATAGTTGATGGTCGAATACATATCCCTGAGGGGCCTGGTTGGGGAATAGAATTAGATATGGGGGGGGTAGAAAAACACCGATGGTACCCAGGCGATCCCCGATAGAAAAATGGTTTAATTATATTCTGATGTTACATCCGAGTTACGTTTAAGTGAATAAAATCGATGGCTCGGTAATACTCAGGAATCAGGCTTGATTTTTATAGCCAAGAGAATTATGGTTCATTGTGTCAATTGTCTCGAAATAAATTTTTGTGTGGTAGGATGAGTAAGAAAATCAAACACGTTGTCTTGAACGGGAAGCAATAGTTGGGAAGTAATGCTACGGATTGATTCTACGGCTAAAATTCTGAGTTTGTTTGGGGCCGTACTTTGTGCTTTAGTATTGCTTAAGGCTGAGCCTGTTTGTGCACGTTCGGTTTTTATTATTGGCACGGAAGAGAAGCCCTGGTCAACAAGCGGAGTTACCCCCGGGGGAGTCATTGATTTTGTCGAGGTCTTGGATCAAGTGCAAACCCTGAGTGGATTGCCGGTTTTTAAAGAGAGTCAGAATGTGCGTAAGGATTGGATTATGCCCTTACGCTTAGATCCAGATTTGAATATTTCCCGTGGTATTATAGAACGTCATGGCGATATCGATGTACCGATTCTGGCTAGAAGTGAGTTTGATCGTGATGAGTTGTTAGGAATGATAAACGGAGATCATGCTGTAGCCTATGATCGGAAGTTTGTCACCGGACGTATAGTTCGAAATAATGGTATAACAATTCGAATAGACTTGGGTGCTCGCTTTGGAGTGAATCGTATCGTGTTTTATCCTCGGATGACGGAACAATTCCCCTTTGCCAGCGATTATCTTCGTGGTTATGAAATCTTTCTCAATGATGGCTTATCAAAGAACCTCTTCGCTAGTGGTCAGCCTATATTTACCTCACCTGTGTTACGTGAGCCGGATAATCGTTCTGCCCGGGCAGACGTTGAGATAGACCCTCAATTTGTTCGTTATCTAGAGCTGAAATCAATTTCTCCTCTAGGTTTTGAAATTGATGAGATAGAATTGTACGGTAGCGGCTTTGTGCCCACAGCTCGTTACGTTTCAAATGTCATTGACCTTGGAGGTGATGCCGTGTGGGGCCAGGTCAACTGGATTGAGGCTCTGACGGGAAGTGAAAGTGATTCGAAGTTGGAGGTTCGGGTGCGCGCTGGTCGTGATTTAACACCAGATCGTTATTTTCGTACCGTGTCTGTTGACGGGGTTAATCAACAGATAGAATTAGATGCAAGTGGAGACACGCTTACGTTGGAAACCTTCGAGCGTTTAAAAGAGAATGAGCGTGGTCCGATCCGCGCAGATACGGAATCATGGAGTTCCTGGCAGCTTGCAAGAAATGGGGGTGACCTGAATTTACCAGCCCCACGTCGCTACTTTCAGTTTAGCATAGATTTTGCAAACGCTGACCTATCTGCTAGCCGGGCGATGGCTGAGCTGGCGTTTTCCTACGAAAGGCCACCAGTTGACCTAGTCATTGCTGAAATTGAACCCCCGGAAACGGAGGTAGGCGAAGAGACACGGTTTACCTATTTTGCTCGAATTGAAAATGGTAGCGGCCGTTCAGGGTTTACTAGGTTCGCTGTGGAAACACCTGCTCGTGTGACCTCAATTGAATCGGTTGAAATTTTTGATGCAGACGAAAGCGTAATAGCGGCAGCCGATTTTTCGCAGGTAGATTTGAGCAAATTGCCTCATTATAGTGCCAACCTGTCCATTGAGGCCGTTGAGGATACGCAGTTTTTATTAGGCTTGCCATTGGTGAATACGACGGGCACCCTTATAAAAACAGTTTTTCGTGGTGAAGTCTTTCGTTATGGGACTCGTTTTAGAGGAGCAGTCTATGCTGACGAAACCACAATAATCCCCCTATACACTGAGGGTGGCGATGCTACGGCAAAGGTAGCAACAAATGATTTGCTGGTCCGCGTCTTAGTTGGGTCAAAGGTCGCTGGACCGATTGACGTCTGGCCAAAGACGTTCACACCTAATGGAGATGGTATAAACGATCGCGTGCGTGTGAGTTGTACGGTGTTACATTTGCTGGATCCCACGCCAACGATAGTGTCGGTCTACGATGTTACGGGTCGAAAAGTGCGTCAATTAAGCGAGAGTCTTATGCAAAACGGCAGGATTGAACTTTATTGGGATGGTCGAGATGATGAAGGAATATTACTATCGCCAGGAAACTACATTGTGCAATCTGAGATTCATTCAGATCGCGGAGTTGATCGGCAGACTAGTAACTTAATTATTGCGTACTGACAACTTTGAGAAAATTTCGGAGGATTGTGTGATAAAGAGACACCTACGATATACGCCACTTATGCTGTGTGTATTGCTGCAATTTCAAGAGATTGTGGCCCAGAATGTGGGGTCCCGTTTTGGCGAAATAAAACGAGGAGGCCGTGTTGACTTCTCACCTAAGGGGCCGGGTGTGTTGTTTGATGCACTTGATCCAGCAGTTAAGAAGTGGTACGTGCCCCAGGAACTATACAATGAATATCGCTGGATGCAGTGGGAATACACTAACTACGCTCGTAATAGTTATCGGCGTTATGTAAACACGTCGCAGGAAGGCGATTATTTTTACGATGTATACGGTAACTTTGTCACGCGTGGTTGGCTAGTTTATGATTGGCAGCAAGATCGGCCCCAGCAGTTTGGTAGTAGCATCCTCAAAACCAATCGGTATAATTCATGGTTTGATAAGCTTGTTATAGCCTCTGACAGCAAAGGGCAGTACTATTACAGTGTCACAATTGGTGATGAGATCCGCACAACCTTAACACCGATGACCTTTTCTAAGCCAGGATTCAATGGCATTCAATGGGACTTTGCTGCAGATAAATATGCGGCAACGTTACTTTTGTCACGGCCCAGCAGGCCAGGAATATCGACTTCGCTTGATATCCCTGATCAGAAAACTAGTGCTACGAACTTATTAGGTGGTCGTAGTATTGTTCAGGTGGGTGACTTTATTGAATTGGGAGCGACTTACATCACGGCATTTCAAACCCAAACGCTTTTAGAAGATTTCAGTGGTAATCCATTTAACGGCGGCTCGCTTACTACAGACCAGAATGCACTGCCGATCAAGAGTATCGTAATTCGCTTGTCCGACGACTCTCCACAAGATGGAGAGGGAGGAGCAGCACTATTCGACGACGAAATTGTGATTCGAGATACCGAAGGTAACGTCATTCGAGGTAACCAGATAGGGTTTGAATCTATCAAAGAGGGTGGGTTTCAGCGTGTGGGTTTTGTTGCTGCCGATGGAGACGAACAGATCACGCTTACGTACGATTTTACTGATGCCTCGTACTTAGGCCCTGACCCGTCTGTCATAGACGAAGTCTCGTTTGAACTAGTAATTTCCAACGATTACAGGGTTGAAGTCACATCTGATCGTCAAACAAACATCGATTCACAACCGGTTTTCCTCACTGTTGAACGCGCCGAGGGCAATATCCGAGACAACTCAAATCAGCGTCTGTTAAAATTTAGCTACGGTCTGCCTACGGCTAACGTAATTTTCGGTTTTACAATGGAAGCAAACAAGATTTGGGGATTTGATTTTTATGGAGAATATGATTTTAACCACCGTTTTCGACAATATCCTAACGTAAACCTAAACGATCATAGGCGTGCGGTTAATAAATCCAATGCATGGATGTACAATCTCTCGCGGGTAAGCGATCCATATTTTTTTAATTTGGAAGGTTATTACATGGACGATGGGTATTCTACCCGCAGTTTCTTGGCTGGAACGCTACGTCAAGACGAAATAGACTATGAGGATGAGATCTTTTACGTATACGAATTTGTTGACGACAATGATGACCAGGATCGTCGTCCCGACTGGAACCGATTTGGTCAGCCACTTGTGGATAATGCAGTATTTCCTGGATTAGACGAAAATAACGATTTCATATCAGATTTTAACCAAAATGACACGGAAGACCGGGAAAATTTTGTGCCGGACTACGAGGAACCCTTTTTGCGTTATCACTCGGATCGGCCGGAGTTTCTATTTGGAGTTGATATGAATAACAATGGTTGGATCGATCGTTTTGAAAATGACGAACAACCTGATTATCCCTATGGCCGAGATTTGCATGGCCGAAATATCTATGCTGGATTATTCCTTACTCCAGAGGCTAGAGTGACCGTTGGCTGGTTAAACGAACAATTGATTTCGGGAGATGGACGAAACGAGAGTTTATACGCACTGTTAGTCTACGAACGGGAAATAGCCTCGTTTGGACGTATCCGACTTTACGAGAACATACGTCTTGTTGAGGATACCATACACAATAATCTATTCCAATGGGTTCAACCACCTAATTCGCGAGGGACCCACCAACGTATTTTTGACCCTTTACCTGCGCGCAACACTTTGATAAATACGACCTACGCTCAAATAGATTATACCGGCATTTCAAATCTAAACTTCATCAACAAGATCAAGTATGAGCGTTATGCTCAGCGTGAAGAATTTGGTGACCTACGTGACGTCTCGTCATTTATTGGAGCAATTAACAAGGTTGATTATACTATGCGATTTGGGCGTATAGAAATGGAACCGCGTCTTAAGAGCGAATTTGTAAGTGAAAAACCGTTTCGTCGTCGTGACCCCGCGCGAAGAGAGATTACGGAAACCCTTTTTCTTTTAACGCGCTTTCCCCTACTTAGGCACACGCACATCGAATTGGGATTTGAGCTTTCCCATTTTGAGCAGTTCCGTGATGATGAGGATGGTGTTCCATTGAGTCGCACCTTAGAGCCAGATTCTAATAGTCGGATTTTTGCTATTCAATTCGCTAATGCGGGCGACTATTTGGGCTACAAGTTACATCTGCAAACGGGGATGCGATTGCAGAAACAGACTTTCGAAATTTTACCATCAAGTACTACGAGTACTATTTTTATGACGGCATATGCCGGTTTGGAGAGATAGCTATATCTAAAGTCGAGCTAATTCGAGACAATTGACACAGTGAACCTTAATTCTCTCTGCTATAAAAATCAAGCCTAATTCCTGATTATTACCGAGCCATCGATTTTATTCACTTAAACGTAACTTCGATGTCATATCAGAGTATAATTAAACCATATATAATATAAATCATATCTGTTTTTTCTCGATGGTTGTACTTTTTCACTACTGCCTAAAAGGAGGTAGCTATGATTTACAAAGGACTTTTGAGCATTCTGCTTGTTTCGGTGCTCGCCACAGGTTCCGCTTATGGTCATCAGGGGGAAATGAAGTTTATGTTCCAATTTCCTGATCACCTCGTTCCAACGTTGGACGGAGATATGTCTGATTGGGATATTGTTGGCGAATCTTACCAGATTAATGGTGAGAATATGTTCAATCAGTTTGGAGCCCCGATGGACTTGAGCGATTTCAATGCGAAATTGATGTGGGGATACAATCTTAACACGAACAAGGCTTACTTCGGTGCATGGATCAGCGATGATGCCATAAATGACACTGAAAAATGGTCAACGACCACTGACTGGGATCACTCCGGTGGTGTTTTCCGTGGTTTTGATCAGGGCGACGACTTTGAAGAGCGGTGGGCTAGCGCTCAAGCTCAGCGTTACGATGTTGCAGCACCTGTATTCAGTTCGTCTGGGTATTATACTCGAATCATTGATGGTTCAAAGGCCTGGGCAGGACAAGACCCTTACTTGATGTGGGGCGGTGCGTTCTTACGTGGGGATGTAAATACATTTGAGCCTGCCGAAATGTTTACTGAATATGCAATGGTTCCCTTTGACGACATTCACCCGGATGGACCTGACGCGAGTATAGAACATAAATTTGCTGAGGGACAGATTGTGGGTATTGAGGTTAACTGGGGCGACAAAGACGCTGATCCGGGCTCCTATGATGATGCATATTGGTCTGGTTTTGGCGGTGTTGGTGCCTCGAAAGATGCTGATCAATTTGGTGATTACTTATTGGCTCCTATTGAGCCTGACCTTCCAAAAGCTGCTACGGGTGTAGAGGCGAGCACTTGGGGTCAGATCAAGACGAGTCTCGACTAAGCGGAGGTTTGTGTGGATGTAGGTCTAAAGGCGGGATTCGCAGGAGACTGTGGATCCCGCCATTTTGCCAGTAGGCTCGTCTTGATAAGATTCGTGTTATTTGTGTTGGTGTGTTGGGTCGGGTTTGTTGCGGAGGTCAATGCGCGGACGTGGTTCGAGTTAGGTGGTCCAACGGGTGTGATATGGTCTGAATTAGGGACACCTAATTCCATTGATGACGCTACAGTGCCTGGTGCAATTCGACCACTTAGTACGGAGAGAGACAGAAACCTGATTGCCATGATGCGGAAACGTGGTGGAGATATTACGAGTTTAGTCAGTATCTACACATTACCGGCCAATTGGGATGCGACACGCTTTTTTGCTGTCGATGGGGATATAGAAACCGCTTTCGTACATCCACCGCGCATTGATTTTTTTCGTCCCGGATTTTTTTACACTACGCCGATGTATTTCGACTTGGGTGCCCCTTTTCCTATTGGACGGGTTGTGTTCAGTACTAGAACAGGTCAACCCGAAAACAAGATTCGACAATTCCGGTTTTATGTTAATGATGGTCGAACGGAAAGTAGAGATGACAAGGGTAATATCATTTGGACGAAGGTGTTCGATGAGAAAGACAATCTTAGTGCGCGCGTAGAATTGGAGTTAACGCCCCAAATTGTTCGACATTTATATCTTCATCCTCTTGAGGTGGGGAACACGTGGGAGGTTGCTGAATTTGAAGTATATGGAGAGGGTTTTGTTCCAAAGGCCTCTTACCTGTCAGACCCGATTGATCTGGGAAGCAATGCTAGCTTTGGTCAAATAAAATGGGGGGGATATCAAAATCCTGGAGCTAAAATTTTCATTCAGACGCGGAGTGGAAATGACAACCAGCCGGAGATATATTGGCGAAAAACCGGAGTGGGCAACGAAGAAGTCTCAACAACTTCGTCAGGTCGGCCGATGACGAAAGAAGATTATTTAGCATTGCCGCAAAACGTGCGTGGCTCAATCTCTCAAGATACCGAAAACTGGAGCGTCTGGAGTGCTTACGATTTCGATAGTGGTGTTGCGGGAACCCGCCTTCTCTCGCCAGGTCCCAGTCAGTATGTTCAACTGCGTGTAGACTTCATATCCTCAGGACTGCAGGGAGGCCAGTTGGATTTCTTGCATTTTGAGTATTCCCAACCCCCTGCGGTTCGTAGTGCGGTTGCCGAAATAGAGCCTTCAGTGGTGACCCCGGCAACCTCTGTCACTTTCACGTATGCATTACGTACTCGCATTGATGAAAAGCACTCTGGTTTCAACCAACTCGAATTATATTCTCCGGCGCGTATTGAATCTGTGCGTGCGGTTCGTGTAGACCGCCAATTGGTAACTTACAATGTCGCAAAAATAAAAAGGGGCTCAGAGGCACCGAACTCCATTAGGGTGCAGTTCCCTCGTGTTTCACAGGATCAATCTTTAGTTGAAGTCGATTTTGATGCACAAGTTTTTGTTTATGGGACTGTTTTTAGTGGAATGATTTCAGATGGTGATTTAGACGAAGTGAGCCAGCAAGTAATTGCCGGAAATGCGGTTGATAATATACTTGGGGATGATGTTAAGGTGCTTACCGAATTGAATGGTTCCGTTGTTGGACCTGTAGAGATAAATCCTTCCCCATTCTCTCCTAACGGTGACGGTATAAACGATGAATTACGTGTTACATTTGCCCTATTACGTTTAACACAACGAGTGCCTTCATTAGTTGAGGTCTGTGATCTAAGTGGACGAAGGGTGCGAAATTTGTTCAGCGAACCTGGCGGAAGTGCTCGCTACCAGTTGACGTGGGATGGTCGAGATGAAAATGGTCTGATGGTGGCTCCTGGGGCTTACCTTATTCGCGTTTCGGTGGATGCGGGAACCGGAACTATGGAACGCTTACACCTAATTCATATGGTATATTAAAGATATGTCTATCGAACGAGTTTTTCTTTGTCTTTTAATTGTCTTTGGTTGCACCAATTCTCAAAAGTTATCGGTGCGTGATGGAATGGTTGCTCGCGTTGATACTTTACACATTAGCGGGAAAGACCTCCGTACGTTTGTCAAAGAAATAACACCTGGTCTCCGCGCCAATACTTTTGGTGGAGAGGCTCGGAAACAGTATCTGCGTAGTTTGTTAGGTCGCCATGTTCTTGAATTGGAGGCCATAGAACAGGGCCTACGGGACGACTCTGAAATCCAAGCAACTTTTCGTTACCAGTATAGGCAGCGTATGGTTGCAGCTTATAGACGCCAAATATTACCTAGTGAGGTGCGGATAACGAATCAAGAAATGCAGTCCTACTTTGAAGAGAGTGGACTTGATAAGCGCCGGAAATTATTTGGTATTTTGGTCGAAAAGGAAGATTTAGCAAGAAAGATTTTTCACGAACTTAAAGCTGGGGGTGATTTTGGTCAATTAGCTTCAGAATATAGTGTTGATGAACGGTCGGGTCAGCAAATGGGATTGCTAGGACCTGTTGACCTAATACAAGCGCGCAGACTTCAAATCCCGGACTCGCTTTTTATCAATTTACCGAGCGATCTTACATCGGATGTGTTGGTTATGGGTAATCGGTTTCAAATCATCCGGTTTGGAATTACTGAGGAAATACTATTTTCTGAACGACGAAATGAAATTTATGAAATTTTATATAATCAACGTTTTGATGATTTCGAACGCTCAGAGGTGGAGCGGCTTAAGCGTAAATTGGGGCTAAAAATTGTCCCGAAAGGACTGGAAATTCTTCTTGAAAAAGGTAACCTTTACACACGGTTACGTGCTGAACAACTTTCTGATGACGAACGAGAGACGGCACTTTTTACGTATCGCGGTGGAAGGGTAACTCTAAGGGACTATGTAGAGGTTTTGGGTCGTGATCTGCGTTCCCTTTCGGGTTGGGGTTTGAATGACGCGGACCAAGTTCGTCAGGTTGCCAGCGAATTGGTTTTAAGTAAAGTAATGCTATTTGAAGGTGCGCGTAGAGCAGGTATTGCAGATGACCCGAAAGAGCAAGAATGGGCAAGACAATTAATGAGGCGTCTCATTATAGAAGAATTGCGCCGTCGGGAAGTTGTAAGTAAGGTAAGTGTTGTTAGTCAGGAGGCGCGAGATTACTACGAGTCAAATTCGGCATTGTTCACAGAGAATGATTCTTTCATCTTGGTTGAGGTTTTGCTAGACTCCCAAGAGGAAGCCGAAAAATTGAAATCCGATATAGCATCAGGAGACCAAACGCTTTCATCTCTTGCTGAGAGTTCTACACAGCGGGCTGGGGCGCGCGAAGAAGCGGGTTTGATTCATATGGAAGATTATGAACGTTTGGCCATGCCTGAACTATATCAGGCAGTGTCAAATGCAGAGATTGGTGTAGTGGTCGGACCAGTGGAAGTTCGGGGTGGTTATAGCCTCTTCAAGATACTCGACCGAACTCAAGGAAAGCTCAAAGACTTTAAGGATGTGGAACGGAAGGCTACGGCTCTTGTAAAAATGGCCAAGAAAGAGCGCCGATTTGAAGAATGGATGGACGATTTGATGGAAAAATACAGTTCGCGTATAGCTATTTCGGACGTGGCTCTAGCAGAGGCATTACCAGATTCGTTTTTATCACGTATTCAGTCGGAAGAATAGGGATCAGCTCAGTGATGAGGCTATCAATTTTTTACACCAAGCTTCTGTGCCTACTGTTAATCCTTATTGCCTCAATATCCATGGCGCAAACTAGAGGATACAGTTTACGTAAAGATCGTGTGGAAGTTAAGAGCAGCAGTCATTGGGACGCATGGAGTTTTCCTCACGATATGGTTGAAATTGATTCCACTGGAGCGATTCGCTCGCGCTATTTGCGTGGATCATATAATGCTCTGTCAGATGCACCACGGTTCAGTCATGCTATTGCCAATAATCTTCGCAATCAATTTGATAATGCGTTTGAAAATGAGGGCGAATTGCGTGCTCGCGGCGGGATCAAGTTGGTTCATTCTATGCCGAACTTGGCACCGTTAGCTATAGATGGTGATATAGAAACAGCTTGGGAGCCAGATCCCAACGACGACTTACGTGATTGGTCACTTGAGATAGATCTTGGCCGTCTTGTTACGGCGAGCAAGATCGTCCTGTTGTTTGCTGAATCGGCGGATCCGTTTTTGCAGTTTCGCGTGTATACAGCCGGTGGCCAAAACCCTTTCGGCACGGCCGATCGTTCGGGAGCATTAGATTATGTTTTAGCGGGAGGCACCTCAAAACCAAATAAGACACAACGAAAGTTTGAATTTGAACTCTCACCAATAGGCGAGCACTCGTCAGGCTGGACTGGACGAATGGTCCAGTATATACGTATTGCTGTGACCGATAGTGACCACAATCGTGCCGAACAGATTTCAGAGGTGAAATACAATGCGTTAGATTCGTCGGATCGTGGAGCCGTTGAGTACGTTTGGAACATCGCTGGCGAAGAGCGTTTAGTCAGTGAAGAGCGATATGCAGAGTTGAGCGAGGACAACAGGGGGATATCCGTTATTATCGCCAAGAACGTCCCCAGCTAGCGGAGGTTGAAGTTTATAGCGTTGGTGAAAATACGTCGGTAGGATTGATTGATCGTGGCGGTAGTCTACATGACGTAAACCCAAACTCGTCTCCCGAATTAGCATTTGATGGGGACATAAGCAGTGATTGGTCTGGAGTGGTCTACGATATAACTGGGGAAACGGTGGAATGGGGCCTGCTTAATATTGATTTAGGGGCGCATTTTCGTGTTAATGCAGTTCGTTTAGTAAGCCGTGTGCTTAGTGGTGGAGATCGCCCTCTGTATGGATACTTATTGCGAGGATCGGCCGGGGAACGTGCCCCAGATGGTAGTTTTATTTGGGAAGACCTCAGTGGGGAGGAACGACTCCTAAATCAGAATACGCGTCTTTTTGCGGATTTCTTTGACTCTCGTTCTCTCCGATATTTAGAGTTTCGAAATTTAGATACTGCCAGACGCACTTTAGCCCATTTAGGGCATCGGGTACCAAGTGTTGTCTCTGAGATTCAGGTTTATTCAGAGGGATATTTACCACGCCTTGATTTGATTTCCGAATTAATCGATTTGAGGTCTGCAAAGAATCTCACGAAGATAGAATGGGATGCAAGTGTGCCGCCAAATACGCTACTTGAGTTGCGCACCCGAACAGGCGATCAACTCCGCGAGGTAAAACGCTATTTTAAAGCTGATGGGACCGAAGTCGCCAATGAAGAAGTTTATAATAAGTTGCCCACCTTTTTTAAGGGTGATATAGAAACAAAAGTTTTGCCCGGTAATGGGTGGAGCAATTGGAGCGAAGCATATTTTACTTCTGGAGCTATGGTCCTTTCGCCCAGTCCTCGGCGGTATATGATGCTTAAGGCGACTTTAAACAGTGGTGATGCTAACGCTGCTGTAACTTTACGCTCGGTGGATGTTTTATTCTCGTCACCGTTTGCGCAGCAAATTAAAGGTGAGATAGAACCCAAATTTGATGTGCCAATAGGTACCTATAGCGACTTTAATATCTTCCTTAGACCTTCATTTTCTTCTTCCGATCCTGGTTTTGACCGTATCCGGATTATTGCCCCATCGGGAGCAGCAAGTGTTTTAACTTCCGTAGACCTTGGTTCACAAAGTGATTTATTAGCTAAAACTGGAGATTTTTATAGTGGTGTCGGAGCGACGCTAACTAATCCGTCGGGAGATCAGATCTCCGTTGTCGGGCAAGGTTCTGATACGTTGACTGTTTCTTTGCCTGCTCATGTTCGATCGTCAGAGAAATTTCTACGATTCGGCATAGGCTCTACGGTATTTCAGAGTGGCTCAACGTTTGGCGTCTATGTAGGCAATTCCGAAATCCAAGAACGCTGGCAAAATGTTGATCCGGGCGATGTAGTAAGTGATGCAATAGGAGCTGGAGAAGGATTGACGGTCCTGACACCAATAGATGGCCGCCTTATAAAAATGGGGGCATTCAATTCATTGTTTACTCCGAATGGCGACGGAATAAATGACGACGCAATTTTTAAATTCTCTGTTTTAAAAATAAATATACCAGGGCTTGTAACTGTGCAATTAAGTGACCTAAATGGTCAGCCGATTCGATTGCTTGGCGAAGAAAGGGTTCGGGCCAATGGTTACTACGAAATCAATTGGGATGGACGCGATGAAAAAGGTGGTTTGGTTATTCCCGGCTTTTATATCGCACGTATTGGAGTTATTGGCCATGAGCAGGGCATAGTACAAATTGTAGGTGTTAATTATTAGAATCGGGCATGATATTTTCTAGTTTGGGAGTTCACGACATATATTAGTCTCATCGGAAAACCGCTCCAGCGGTCATTATTGTCCCATATTTTTTGCCTAAGTATTTGGCCAACCTTTATACATTTCGCTAATTCATGTCAAGAATCCAAGAGATCTTGATTTAATGTGAATTTGTTTCGTTGTCTCTGTTGTTTTTTGGCTCGGTTAAGGTGATAACATCGTTGTAGACACGACGTTCGCTGCGGATATGATTTCCCGATTTGTCAAAGATAGGAAAAACATATATGGGTTTTAATATGGCCTGCCAATGTCCATTTGGTAGTGGCTGAACGTCTACTTCTAAGTGCCCGTAATGTTTTCCTCCGTCAATAAGTATGCCATTACGCCATATTTCAGGTGAAGAAGAGTGAGCTAAGAATGCTTGGTGGGGGTTTACAAGGCCGGGTTGTGGCCCCCGCAACCCATCTCCTCCTACACCGACATCGTAAAAATGTACTATATGCTTTCTTGGCAGGCTGTTTGCCCGGTTTTCGAGTCCATGTAATTCCGATCTCTCAAACATTTCATCGTGCCCGGCAAAGACCGCGTCAACTCCGTAACGGCTAAATAGTGGTGTCAGTGCTCGCAAGGGTTGACCCGACTGGGTATCATAATGTGAATGGGGGCCTTCTGTATGTTGAAGACATTCACCGGGAGGCCACCCATGTGGCCCTACTGAATAGGGAACGTGGTGAAAGTAAACAAACGTAAACACACTATTATGCTGTGCCCGAGCAAGTTCATTACGCAGCCAGTTATATTGCTCTGAACCTACATTGAATGCGGGAGCGTTACCGCCATGCTTATCGTCCTCTCCAAGTAGAAAGAAATTGGTATCGTTTTCTGTTTGGTGTGGACTGTTGTTGGACACGTCTAAGGCGATAAGTGTTACGGGTCCATAGTTGATGCTGTGGTAGCGACCTTGATGAGTTGGGTTGGAAGCTCCGTTGGGAGGGAACTCAAAATAGCTAAGATAACGCTCAATAGCTCGCTCTGAACCAGGCTGAGTATATTGGCCCAGCCTTGGTCCTTCATAGTACTCGTGGTTGCCAGGCGTAGCAAAGAAAGGTATTCGGCTAGCAAGGCTCTGAGCACCGTCAAGACTTGTGTTATGGCGCCAAAACTCGTCCCAATCCTGCTGTTCGCCACCTGATTCGACCAAGTCTCCAGCAATCGCTACGAAATCAGGTTGGCGAGCCGCTATAACTGCTAGGTTTTGTGCATAACCACTTGTTTGATCCAGCAGGTAGGTTCGCTGGTTTCCCTGGGAATCGGGCCAATTACCTGCTGTGCCAGTTGATTCTGGCTCGGTTTCACTATCCGCATATACGATAAAACGGATACGTTCGGAAACAGTAGGGGCTGTTGTAAATTCAGACTCAAAGAAGGTTTTGCCTTGCTGCACGCTATAGCGGTAGGTCGTTGACGGGGAGAGCCCCTCGATACGAACTCGATGGCGATAGGGTGGAGCAGGAAGGCTATCTTTTTCAGTTGCCACGCCGATTTGTTCAGGAAAATGCTGTAGATTTGAAGCATATGTTGGAGAAGAGGTATGTCGGGCTATCAATATTTTCGATTGTTCTTTAGTACAAGTTACGGTTCCCGGTATTTTTTGGTTGGAAAACCATATCAATGTCATACCATCTTTAGTCGGGTTTTGAAGGTAGGGTGGCACGCGAAAACCTGACGCAGATACAGTATTTGCTGCGCAAATCATTAACAATAGTATACCTAAAAGATCTCGTATTAAGGGACACAAAGACGTTTTTCTTTGGGTAATGAGCCAAATCATCCGTATGCACCATTTGGTAAAAACCCCAATAGCTCTAAATGGCTTTCGTCAGCATTTGCGTAGACATGTTCTGGCATATTGTAATTCATAAACGGAGCATATTTGTGACCAATAAGGCGGCGCGCATAACTAATCTGAGTCATATAGCGCGTGCGTTTGCTGGTATTGGGTGCCCCACGATGCCAAACCTGATTGTTGAACATTACGACAGATCCTGCTTTACCCAGGCAAGATGTAATTTCCCTTGCGTAGCTGGAATTTTCCATCCCATTAGGAGGGTTTTTACCGAAAAGGTGGGAACCTGGAATTACCTCCGTTGGCCCATGTGAGATTTCATCAACGTCTGTTAAATAATAATTGGCTGTGAATAACAGGACGGGTAGGCGAATGTTTTTCGGAGGCTCGCCTTCTGTGACTAAAAAATGTGGAGGATCGTCTTGATGCCATGTACTTAATCCGCCGCCTGGAGGGGTGCGGAAGCTGTTGTTGTGAATTACATGCGTCGTAGTCTCGATCAAGGCTTTTGCAAATGAAACGATAGGCTCTAAACCAAATAGCGAGAGATTTGTTGGACTACGTTCAAACATCCGTGGATGTAATTCGATCGACCCACCACTAGCAGCTGGGTTTTCGGAAAGGGCTTTGTCCAGGTCTGTTCGCAAGATAGGAACCCAACCTTTCGGAAGTATTTCTGGAAGAAAAAGGTAGCCGTCCCTGTGGAATTTTTGGACCCATAGATGCAATGTCTCTTTATCTACTAAACCTATTGTATCTGTAGCATTGTTTACCACTAATACCCCCTGGCTTGCCGTTTTTAGTCGTCAGAATTTTCGACTAAACAAACATAACAGTTTACATAGTTTAGATAGTTTAGATAGTAATAAAAATTCTTATAAAATTAAAGAATAAACGACAATGTATA
>MDTB01116971.1_pt1 | contig 18235 bp, 28 predicted proteins | sample 811161 | NCBI WGS metagenome assembly MDTB01 (sample SAMN05326650, study PRJNA326480) | marine metagenome | isolation source: seawater | place: Mediterranean Sea | collected 2009
AGGAGATTAAATGTCTATTCATATTATAGGTGATTTAATGCTAGATGAATGGATTTCTGGTGATGTAAACAGAATCAGTCCAGAAGCACCGGTTCCAGTTGTCAGCAAAAGTAAAGTAGTTAGAAATGTAGGTGGTTCAGGTAATCTTGCAGTAAACTTATCCAATATAGGAAATAAAGTAAAACTATATTCATTTTTAGGTTTTGATGAAAATGGTGATTCAGTTAATGATCTATTAGAAGAACATAAAAATATTGATACTATAAATGTTATTGTAGATGATAGTGTTCAAACAACTACTAAAACAAGAATAACTGATAGCACCGGTAAACATATAGTTAGAGTAGATGTTGATAACAAAACAGATTATAGTTTAAATCTTTGGGATTTTGTGGTTGATTCCGAAGAAGGTGATGTTATATGTATTAGTGATTATAATAAAGGTGTTATTGAAGAAAGACAAACTATTAAAGCGATAGACTACTTAAAAAGTCGTTGCAAAGTTCTTGTAGACCCAAAGAATAAACCAGATTATTATAAAGGTGCATTTCTTGTAAAACCTAATATGAAAGAATACAAAGAATGGTTTGGTGAATTTTCAATAGAAAAGACTTTTCAAAAACTTGATCAGTATCAATGGAAGTGGTTAGTTGTTACAGACGGTCCTAGAGGTCTTCATGTTTTTAGAAGAGATGATTTCTTACACAACCACTTTGCTTGTTTAACAAATGGTGATGTATTTGATGTCACAGGTGCTGGTGATAGTGTAATGGCTATAATAGCAAACGGTATAGATAAAGGTGAAAATATATTTGAAGTTTGTGAAAAGGCTTGCATATGTGCTTCTCAATTAGTTCAAAAAAGAGGTGTTACAACACTTACAAAAGAACTATTTAACATATAAATACTTTCATGATAGACAACACAGTCAATGATATAACAAATGCATACAAATCTATGCAAAAATCAGGTCTTGCAAACGCAAAGACTTCTAGTGATGTTAGAAAATCAATTCCTAAAGACCAGTCTAAATTTAATGAAAATCTAAAGTTTCGTGAAGCTTTTATGAATCTCATGGATGTAGAAGATTATAAACCTACTATGGGTGGTCATAAAGAACCAGAAAAGAAAATCGATGAGAATTTAATGTCGGTTTATATCAAAAATATCTCTTGACTTTTTCCTAATACATGGTATACTTCAAGTATAACAATTAGGAAAATAATATGAGAAAGCTAAAGCAAAAAAATTACCCAATACCATTTAGAGGTGGTGAACTTTCAATTCAAGCTAATGAAGGTGCATACTGTACACCAAGAAGTGATTACGGTCCCTATTCTAGTGTAGAAGTTGCACATATTAATGAAGTTGGAGATATGATTCTGATTCCGGAATTGAAAGATCAAGCCGATGACTTCGCCAGTGATACCTGCGTAGTTCATGGATGGGTATCTGTAGAACGTATTAAAGAACTTTTAAAATCGGATGGATATACTGAAGAAAATATCAAAGGTATATTTGATAGAATTGATACAGTCGTAAACTTTAAATAGGATAAAATAATGAATGAAATAATACCATTACAATCTGTTGCAAATGATGCAGTAGAAAATATGTTAAATGATCGTGAGAATAATTATAATATGCATATTAGAAATGAGGTTAAAGTAGGTGATGATCTTACTTTCAAATCTTGGACTATGTACGGCAGTCGTAAAGCTACTAGAAAGGTTAAAGAAATTGATAGTTCTGGACGACCTCGTGTAAGGTACGATGGATGGGAAGATTTCCAAGTCCGTTGGAATGAGGTTATAGCTATTAATGGATGGGAGGTTAGATAATGAATAAAAGACAGATGAAAAAATTCAAGAAATGGTATTTCAAAGCTTGGTTCATTTATCTAAGTATCTTTATTAATTTTACCGGTTTTAGTATCTATCAAGCAAATAAAGAAACGATTGAACTTGCTGGCTTCTGTTTTAAATACATTCTAAAACCGATCAGTAAAATAATTTAAAATGGACTCTTAACAATAATGTTAAAGTATGTCTATAAAATAAAAAGTAATTCTAATTGTATACAAAGAAAGACTTACTTATAGAGTCCTCCAATTTAAAAGGAAAATATGGCATCTAAAAAACAACTACAAGAAGATTTCAAAAAAGAAAGAGCAAAGGCGATGAAGTATAGTCGTAGTAGAGATGACTGTTCAAATATTGGTGGTGAAAGATGGACAGGGTTTCACACAAAAGCGATTCAAACCGAAGAAAAAGCATACAGAATACAAAAGCAAATTCTTAAGAGAGAAGGAAAAGTCCTTGGTAAACACGAGTTTGGTCCGCCAATTTATTAAAAAAATATTTATTTATCTACTAGAAATCAGGTTTATCCTGATTTTTTTTATTTAAAAAAAACTTTAAAATTAGTATAATCTATTATAATCAAATTGCGAGTATAGTGTAATTTAGCACGTTGGTCATACCAGACTAAAAGTAAAGTGAAAGTCTTTTACTCGCTCCAATTTTTTAACCTAGTTGTTCTTCTGTAAGTATCTTAAATTCCCAACCACGAGTTCTTGCAACTCTAGAAGCGGCCTCCCATTTACAATTATTTCTAACCCAAGTCTGTAGTTCTTTTCTATATGTCTCGGGTTTTTTTCTAGCTGATTTTATAGGTGCGATTGTTTCTTTCTTAGATTTAACTTCTATTAAAAATGTTTTTTTACCTGTCTTTGTTTTCATGGTGACTTTACAATCTATATAATAATTATGTCTACTATTATTTCTTGATCTATCTGTATAAGGTATAGATAGTCTTTCGTAAGACCATTTTAATACTAGAGGACTTTTATCACAAAAAGTCATCATCTTAAGTTCTAGTTTTGATTTGAATTTAGGGTTTGAATCACCTACATATTTTTCAATATTAAGTGGTGTAAAAGTACCTTGTAACGAAGTGTACTTACCTGATCTAGTTAATTTTTTCCGGTTCATCTTGAAGTAAATCTAACATATAAACCAGTATAGTTTTTATATTAACGACTATTTCGTCATCAAGAAAATCTTCTTCTTCAACAACCTGATTTATTCTTATAATTGAGTTTATGATTTCATCTGTTGTGTCATACTCACCACCACTTAAAGATACCAATAGTTCTAAACTAAAAACCTGATCTTCAATGGTATCTTCATCTTTATCATCAAAGAAAATACCATATTCATCAACTATGAATTGAACAAGTGATGATATTTTTTCAGAAACTTCAGTCTTAGATTTTATATCGGCAAGTTTTTTTAAACCGATAATATCTCTAACGTCTTTTTCTAAATCTGTAGTATTTTGTAAGTCTTCTAATTCTGCCATAATTTCACCTAAACCTATTTACTTGATGAAAGTGTAAACTTTAACTTTAGTGATGATATAATGTTTCTTTCTAACCATTTACAGTGTTTAAACATATTTGGACCATCTGCAACTATCCATTGATTAATATCTTTTATATTCTTCATAGCATCGGGAAAAAGTAAGAAAGATGATGATGGTTCTTTTTCAGCCAGTCTTAATAAATGTGTTTTCATGGCACTTTCATTATGATGATTATCTAGAAAGTAGACTATCTTATGTTTAGGAAATTTAGTTTTTATTAATTTTCTTTGATGTTGTGTTATATTTTTACCACCTATCGCAACACCATTATAAACATATATAGAATCTAAAGCACCTTCTAATACGAAAATATAAGGAAAGGCAGGGTCAACTTTATCAATATTGTAAACAGACTTATCAACACCAAAAGGAAATAAATATTTAGGTTGTTGTGTTTCATCTAATGTTCTTTTCTGATAATAAACAACTCTTTCATCTAGATACCAAGGTATCACTAATCTATTTGTATTTTCATCATAAAGAAATTCAGCATCTTCAGATAAAAAGGGTGCTTTAAGTATTTTTCTATCCTCTAGATACTTAAAAACATCTTGTGGTAACTTGTTTGTAAATTCATCTAGTTTTAATTCAAACTTTGGTTTATTATATTTCTCTTTTTTAGATTTAAAGTTCTTACCATATCTTTCCATTAGATATTCAGTCTTAACATCTTTAAAAGGTCTATTCTCAAGCGTTGATACTATCTTAACACCATGTAAATTAGTACCACAGTTGAAACAATAATATGAACAAGTATTCTTATAATAGTAACCACGTTTTTTAGATTGATTTTTACGAGAGTCGCCACATACAAAACATCTCATATTTATCTGACTACCTTGATCAGATGTCTTTGAGGCATATTGTTTGATTCTTTGTTGAATCCAGAATGATTGTTCTACATCTACCATAATTTATTATACGGTTTATTTAGAGTTCTGTGAAATACACCATTCTGCAAGATCATTTGGTGGAAGTAAATTAAAATTAGGAACTACGCAATGACCACCAATCTCACCTTTTGGAGGAAAAAGTACCGGTCTAATAACATTTTCTTTACCGAGTTCTTTATACCCTTGATTGTATGTTTCATTTGCCCAAGTATAAACTTCATCAAAATCAACACCTTCTTGCTTACACATCTCGTTTACCAATTTCGCAAATATTATATTATAACCATAATAAGTGGTTGATAGTACTTTAGATAATTCAGATGCTTCCGAACTTGAAAGTATTTTTGTTTTCATACCTAATGATTCTAAATGATCACTCGCTTTTGAAGAAAACTCTTTATCTGAAGAACCAACAGGTTTTTCAAATGTTAAAAGTCCTTCTTCTAAGTTTGGATGAATACCACGAACAAAAGAGTGAACGGCTGGAACTCCATAATTCTCTATTAATCTTGTTGTACCAACTGTAACGGTTGAGTGTATGATAACCATTGGTGAAAAATACTTTCTCCAATATTCTACAACAGTCTTAACAAAACCATGTTCTTTATAAGGTATACAAACATGAATAATATCATATTCATTTGATTCATTTAGTTTACATTTATCAACATTCAAATCACAAACATAAACTTTATTGCCAGCTTGTTCTTCAATATTTTTTACGGATGTGCCTATTTCTCCTAGGCCAATAACCAAAATGTTTTTCATAACTATACCTGTCTAATACTATTACAATATGATTTAGCTACTGAGTTGTTTAAATCTCTAATAACTTTAAAATCTTTTACATATACCTCAGCAACTGGTTTAAACTGCTCTCTTGTTTTAAAAGGTACATAGTCTATTATACTAAACTTATTCTTATTTTCTAAACTAATCATACGCCAATCATTAAAAACAATATCCCAAACTAATAACATATCTCGTTCACGATAATAATTTTTATTAAGTGGAAGATCGACAGACATTCTTTTACCTTTTATCTTTGCTAATTTTTGTGCCAGATAAAAATTTCTTGTACATAACATATGCCTATGTTTTTTAAATCCTTTTTTCAGTATTTTTCTTTCAAAGACTAATTCTACTAAATTCTTTCTAAGGAACAAATCCATGGTAGTAAAATCTATTCTTACACCTCTTTTTCTTTGATCTTCGTATATCTTCATCTCAGCTTCTGTGAGGTGACAATGACGAATGTCATCGAATATCTTCTTTATGGCTTGCTCCGGTTTCATATAATTATTTACAGAAATTATGACTTTAAAAAAAATGAATAGTGACTATAATAGAGAAGCTATTAAACAAAATAAGGAGATTTACATGGCTAACAAACTTAATATTAATAATTTCGATATGTTCATAGAATCTATGAAAGCTTTATCTTCAGCAGTTGAAGGTATCAAAGTAGTAGTAGAGAAAGAACAAGCTAAAGTACTTTCGAAAAATCCAGTTGCAAGACTGAAAATGACCACAAACTCCATTTCTTCAGATGAAGAAGTTAGTTTCTGTATCGGTGACCTTCCTAGTTTCGTAAAAGTTTTACAAATCGCACAGAGTAAACTAGGTGAGAATGATAAAATTGATTTAGAAATAGATTCTGGTTTTATCAATATTAAATCTAAACCTTTTAAATCTAAGTTCTCTTTAGTTAAAGAAGAAGTTATTTTAAATTATCTTGATAAAGAATTTAATTCTGTATTAGAAGAAAAATGCAAATTTGTTACAACTGCTGACAATATTAAAGAACTTCGTAGATCATCTTTTATATTCTCTGACCAAAATGTTGCAAGAATTTATTTGTTTGCAGATGAAAATAATCCTTCAAAAATGAAGGCAGAACTAAACAATCGTTCTAATCCTTATTCTAATGCTATTACTGTAGACTTTGGTCAAATTCAATCAGGTGGTCTTGAAAAAGATGTTGTTCTAAACTTCAATAGAATGGATATGTTCACTTTATTTGAATCTATTGACGAAATTGAAATGACACTACCTGATATCCAAGCACTAGTAAGCACACAAAAGGTAACATCTAAAGACGGTGAGTCATTCGTTAAGATATGGGTTTTATCTAGTCTATTAGAGGGTTAATACAGTTATCACTCTGAAAGATATATGTGTGTTGTGTAAATACCATATATTATGAAAGTAGAATCCTATAATCGAGAAATACTCCATGCTACAGCCATGTTTATGGATGCATTTAATGACATAACCATAAAAAGAGTGAGTGGTAAGGAAATCAGAGTTAAACTTCTAAATGGTAGAAGAAGTAGAATATTCAAATCTTTAGAAAACCCTGCTAGAAGTCCTATTAAACCACCTTTGATAGCAGTAATTAGAACAGGTATATCTAGAGACACTGGTAGAGTATCTGATATAAACAGACACTTATTAAAGACAACAGGTAGTGATTTGAATTATAATTACTATCCACCTAATCCAATGAATTTAACTTTTCAGTTAACAATGGTTACAAAAACACAGTCAGATATGGATAGAATACTTTCTAATTTTATACCTTTCTGTAATCAATCATTTTTTGTTAATACTCCACACCCTAAACTTCCTGGACAAGTTATAAAACATGAAGTTATTTGGAGTGGTGAAATAAACGAAACAGATAATTCTGAGACCGATTTTTCTGAGTCTGAATTAATTATTGCTGAAACAGAATTTACCTTTAAAACATGGATGTGGGCAGGAACAGAAAACAAACTTGACGAACAAAGATTAATTAAGAAATTCAATATCTATCCTAATTTATTCTCGGTAGGTGTTCAACAATTACTTTCACAGTCCAATAGTAATCCATTTACAAGTGGGTTTACTGATGCAGAAAGTCTATGTGCTTCAAGAGGTTACTTAGTTGATGATGATACATATTATGGAGACATTTACAGTTTAAGTCATTTCTATGCTGTACCTACAAGAACTAAATTCTCTGACTTTGAAAATGTTATAGCATCGGGTAAAATTGACCCAACTTTCTATGATAGTTTACCTATTAGTGGTCTAACAAGTGGAAACCCAGATTATGTTACATCTGGATATCTTCAAGATTTAAATCTTGATCTTAATATAGGTGATAAATTCTTAATGAATGGTAATGAAGTTTACTTTGTTGATAATAAAGGTGGACTTTTAATTATGTATCCTGCATCTGGAGATGATATAAGAAGTGATACTGAAATTCAAGGTGATCGTTGGGCAAATGTTAATACAACAGGTGGATTAACAGGTATATTAAGTGGTGTACCAAGTGCTGTAACTTCTTATACTGTTTCAGGTCAAGGAGGAGCAGTTACCGGTGTGACCTCAGGATACTCTAGTTAGATTAATTATGAATTATGTAGGTGTATTTTTTAAACCTAAATTAGGTTGTCTGGTTTGCTTTTATAACCCAAATGAAATGTGTCCTATATTTTGGTCATTTACTTATAATGATAATATTACTTACATACACAAAAATATCATAAGTTACATAAAAAATCAGAAAAACATTTATGTTCATATAAATGAAATACCCACAAAAAATCAAAAACAATTTACATTGTATAATCAATTTATAGGAATGTTATCCGGTATGTATGAGACAAGAAATATAAATCTTAAAATAGTTTCTCAAGATAAAGTTAAAAAGAGAATTATGAACTTATTAGATATTAATAACAAAAAAGAATTTAATAAAAAAATGAAAATTAAAAAAATGCACAATAATCAGTATAATCTTGTATATGAAATAGTAAAACATAGAAGCAAACGAACTACTGATTTATATATATCAGCATACTTATTTGCTTACTATGGTTTTTTAAAAGATAAAATAAAAAGTTATAATCACAAGGAGTAAATGTTATGTCAAGTGACTTTAATAAAATGATGAGTATTATTAGAAAAAGAACAGGTAGTACTACATTCACAGAATCGGTTTATGGAGAAATAAGTAGTTATATAGATACAGGTTGTATGGCACTTAATAGAATTATTTCAGGTGATATTAATGGAGGTATACCTCAAGGTCGAAATGTTTTATTTGGTGGTGAATCTGGTGTGGGTAAATCTCTAATCGCCGCACAAATTATTAAAAATGCACTTGACTCAGGTTTTAAACATATTTTTTATCTTGATTCAGAAGGTGGTGGACTTAAAACATTCTTTGAAAACTTAGGTTGTGATTTAAGTAAAATAGAACACGTTCTTGTAAACACAGTTGAAGAAACAACTGCAATGGTAAATAAAATTTATGATTCAATTATTGAACATAAGAAAGATAACCCAGAAGATCAGTTTTTAATTATATTAGATTCACTTGGTAATCTTGTTACTGAAAAGTTTTATACTGATGCAATCGAAAAGGATAAACAAGTAACAGACATGGGTTTAAGAGCAAGAGCTTGTAATGGTTTGATGCAATCTACTACAATACCTGCTTTAAAATCCGATACTACATTTATTGCAATCAATCATGTATATGATGACCCTGCATCTATGTTTACACAAAAGATTAAAAATCAATCAGGTGGTAAAAAGCTGGCATATGTTGCCACTGTAACTATTCAGTGTACTAAAGCTTTACAGAAAGCTGAAAAGAAAGATAAAGGACCTGATGGTGGTCATTATAATGGTGCAGACTTGAGATTTTTCACTGTTAAGAACAGACTAGTTAAACCTTTTGTAGAAGCAGAAATGCATATTGACTTTTCTAAAGGTATTGATAAGTGGGACGGTTTAATTGAACCTGCCGTAAATTATGGATTCATTAAACAAGCAGGCGCCTGGTATGAAATACCTTCTTATTCCGATAAGAAAGTTCAAAGAGGTGAACTTCTAAATAACGATGAAATATGGAAAACATTTTTAGATGAGTTTAATGAAGCCTCTAAAAAAGAATTAGCATATTCTTCAGTTAATCAAATTGATGAGTTGAATGTTTCAGAAACAGAAGTATAATAACTTATGTTTAATACGAAATATGACAACGATATTCCTTTAAGACCAGATTTATCAGATGATGTGGTTGAACTTTTAATATTAAAGAAAGTTATTACAGACCAAACCTATACACATCTATTTCTTGAAACTTTTGATAAAAGATGGTTTTCAAATGAAGATATAAGACTTCAGTTAGGTGTGTGTTTAAAGCATTTTAAAAAGTATGACTCTGTACCTAATAGAAGTTTAATGTCTGCATATATTGATAAACTTTCTGAATCTAATGAAACAGTTAAAAACAAAAAATCAAAAATTTTAGATGAATATGATGACGCACTAGATTTAGACATATCAAAAAGTGATGAACAAGATAATCTATTTGTCGAAAAACAAGTATTATCTTTTATTCGTGAGAAAGCATTATACTATGCGATTATGGATAATATAGAACGTATTGAATCCAAAAAAGATCCAACGAAGTGTATTGAAGCTTTTGAAAAAGCTTTAGGTTTAACTTTGTATAAAGACCTAGGTGCTGATTATTTTGGTAATATTACTGATCACTTTGACGACTTATGTAGTCCAGAATCTAAAGTACCATTAGGTATAACTTGCTTAGATAGAACAACCAATGGTGGAATATCTTCAGACGGTGACTGTCTATTAGTGTTTATGGCACAACCTTGTTTAGGTAAATCTTTAATGTTATCTAATATAGCGAAGAAAGTATTAGATTCAAACGGGTTTGCATTAGTTATTACATTAGAACTTTCTGAGAAAATGTATCAAAGAAGATTCTCTGCACATATATCAGGTAATAATATTGATAATCTTCGTGATACTAGAAAAGACTCTCAAGCAAAAGTTGAAAAATATTTCTCAAAACATCCTGGTGCTAAACTTGTTGTAAAAAGATTTCCAGAAAATAGTGTCACAACAATGAATCTTGACAACTACGTAGACAAATTAATAAAAACTATAGGTAGAACACCTGATATTATTTTCGTAGATTATTTAAATTTAATGTTACCTAAAAATAAAACTTACAACTCTACAATGTATGAAAGAGTCGGTGATGTTGCTCGTGACTTAAGAGCATTAAGTGCCAAGTTTGGAAGACCAGTTGTTACTGCAACACAGGTTAATACTGAAGGATACAACACATCAAATATAGGTCTTGAGAATACAAGTGAGTCAAAAGGTATAGCACATACAGCCGATGTAGTTATTGCCTTATCTCAAGAAGAAGATGATATTGAAGCTGGTTGTATTAATGCAAAATTTTTAAAGAACAGATATGGTAAAAATCATATTAGAAATAGACTATCGATTGATTATGAGACATTAGTTATTGATGACTTTGATAAGTTAGTTCAAACAGGTGACGACACAGGTAGTGTAGTTGATTCGGTAAAAAAAGATGATGAAAACTTTGAAGGGTTATTTTAATGCTAGGGAACTTTTTTAACGATGAAGAACAATCGACTCATGTAAGAATAGATATGAAATTATTTGAAGATACACTTTCTGAGTATGCAGGTACTTTTAAGAAAGAAAAAATGATTTCAAAAATGAAAGATATATATCGTGATAAAGAATTATTAATTGATTTTTTAAATAGAATGAAAGTTGATCTAAAATACTTAGTGATATTAACATATAATTATAATACTACTATAATAACACCACATTTAAAAAGAGAGCTTAACGAAAAGCTTAGTGAAAAACCTAATTATCCATTTTAAATTATGAAGTATACGTCAGAAGAAGTTTGTTGGTTATATTGGAAATATTATCAAAAAGAATCTAAAGGTATTTTTATCAGAAGATTTAAAAACTTTGATAAACACAAAGAAGATGTAAACAAATGGGTTTGCTATGAGAAGTTGTCTATTATAGCCAATGATTATAATATAAATTTAAATGAATACATACCTATGATTGCCAAGAAATTTGGTGGTAAATTTTTCCACCCTAAACAACTTATTAATCCATCTAATTTAGAAATGTGGCAACATCGTAATAAAAAAGGTGAAGAACTTAATAACTCTCAAAAGATAGTAGATAAAACACTTAAGAGTATGAAGTTTATAGTTAAGTTTTGTAAAGATAATGATTTAAGAAACCTACAAGAATATATTGAAGAATCAATTAAAGGTGAAGTTTTAGGTTTACACATAGCAACCGGGAGATTATCAAAATACTTTCTATCTTTAATACCAATGAAAGTTTTAAATTCAATCAAATATAGTATTGAACCGGATATATCCAATATATTAGATAATACAGTGATAAAACATAGAGATGCCTTAAGAGATAACACCATAAAAGCTTTTGTTGATATACGAGGTGTAGAATTACCAAGTGTATCAGCCGTAGTGAATACTAATATAGAAAAAGTATTAAAAAAATAAAATAATACGTATAATATCTTATGACAAAAGGAGTAAAGTATGAGTAATATTAAATTGACGACAGGTTCATTAACAGATGCACTTAAAAAATCAGGTGCTAATAACAATAATAAAAATGACCAAATGTGGAAAAACTTTTTAACACCAAAACCAACACCTGAAGGTTCTTATTATAGAATGAGACTTCTATGGTTTATGGATGAAAGTAGTAATCGTTCTATACCTTTTATAGAACAATACAATCATACAGTTTATGATAGAGATGAAAATGGAAAGTTAACAGTTGATTTTGTAACTTGTCCTACATCACCATATCTTAATATTAAGGATGCATGGCAGAACTGTCCTATTTGTCAATATGCAAATAATCAGTTTGAACTTGCAAAGTCTACTAACTTTACTAATAAAGTAGCTAGTGCTAATCATAGAAAAATGCGTAGGCAATTTGTTGCATTCATACCAGCTTATATTATTTCAGATCCTAATGTACCTGAAAACAATGGTCGAGTTATGCTTTTCTTAATTCGTGACCGTGATACATATAAGAGATTATGTGAACAAGTTAAGGGTAAAGAACATGAGTTACCTGTTTTCAACGGTGAAGGTGCAGTAGATTTAGCAGTTGTTGTTCAAGATGTTCCTCAAAAAAATAAAGACGGTTCTGAAAGAATTAATCAATATACTGGTAAGGCATATACTAGAAAAGAACTTAAGTTCCAATTTGGTAGTAAAGCACATGATATTTCAATACCAGTAGAACAGATAGAAACTATGGATTTTGATTCTTTATATTCATATTCTTCTGAAATAGAATTAAAGGCGTTTTTGGCAAAGCATACTACACCAGTAGATGTACCTGAAGATGATTTTGATATTACAATATCTGAAGATAAACCAACTGTAGATACAATACCTTCTACAGATACACCAACTGCTAAAGAAAATGTTATTGAAATGGGTTCCACAAAAGAGTCTGATTCAGATGATATTGATGTAGACGATATTGATATAAGTGATGTTAATTCAGAACCAAAAGAAGTTAAAAATGAAAAGAAAGAAGATTTAGTTACAAGTGAAATAAATGTTGACGATGTGTTAGCAGATATTCCGGATATTGACGATCTTTTTTAAAGACAATGGGTTACGACAGAAAAAGAAAAACAAAGGCAAAACATAAAAAATCATTCGACTCTGATAAAGTTGAAAGAAAAATTAAACATAAACAAAAAGTTTCATCTAAAACAAAAAAAAGTTATGAGTCATAAGAAATTTAAAAAAGGTACTAGAGTACTTATTGATTGGGAAGACATAGTAGCTGATTTACATTCTGAAGAACTTATAGAACCTTGTAAAGCACAGAGTGTAGGTTGGATAGAAAGTGTAACCGAAAAGTATACAAGAATTATAACTAGTAGATATTTAGATGATAGACTCTTAGCAGATAGAATAGTAATACCGAAAGGCTGTATAGTTAACATAGAGGAAATATGAGATACACACACAATACTGAAAAATATGAAGGTATAAGGTGGACAAGTCTTTCTTTAGATGAAAGAAATGAATTTCTAGAAGCATCATACGAAGAATGTAGAAGATTATATCCTCAAGAGTTTGTTCCAGATTATCCAACAGATACTGAAGAACTTCGTAGTACATTACTTGAAGATTTCAGATTCAAAAGAACTATGCCAGTTGAAGAGTATACTTTATGGACAAAATGGAATGAAATACAAACGAAATTTGCCTGGGTAAAACCTAAAGTGATGCAACAAATACTTGAGATTCGTGATAATATTTGGAGACCAACATCGTTTGAAGATTTTGAAAAACTAGATGTAGAAGTAATATCAACAAAAGAAAGTAAAAACTTATTATTTGTTTGGAATACTTTAAGAACATTTACTAGTACAATGCCTAATAATCAAAACTTAGGTAGAAACTTATTCTTTATTGTTAGAGACAAACCTACCGGAAAATACCTAGGTGTCTTTTGTGTATCTTCAGACTTTCTTGATTTAACTTGTAGAGATGAGAAGATTGGTTGGACTCGTGAGCAAAGATCAATGGAACATTTAATTAATAGAACTTATATTGGTTCTACGATAGTACCTACTCAACCTCTTGGTTTTAACTTTACAGGTGGTAAATTATTAGCAATGCTAGTAACATCTGATGTTGTACAAAAAGCATGGTATGAAAAATATGGTGACTTCCCAGGTGGTTGCACTACAACTAGTTTATATGATAAATCTGCCGGTGATAAACCAGTTTCTCAATATTCAGGTCTTAAACCATATTGGAAAACTATGGGTTTTTCTAATGGTACTGTAATGGTTGACCCTACACCTGCTAATCGAAAATTAGTTAAAGATTGGATGAAAGTTAATGACCCTTGGAATTATTGGAAGTATAATCTTGCATTGAAACCAGGACCAAAAGGTTGGACAGGCTTCAAAGATTCTAAAACTAGATTTATCATAACAGCATTTGCTAAAAAGAATTTAAATATTGATAGAGATGAAATTAGATCAGAACATAGACGAGGTGTTTACTTCTGTCGATTCTATGAAAATACAGATGCATATCTCCGTAATGAAATTTCACATGAAGAACTTAAAAAGAATGTAGACTTTAGTGTTGATAATATTGTTAATCGTTGGAAAAATAAATATGCCTCAAAAAGATTTAAGTCTCTTGAGAATCAAGACCGTTTAAATCTAGACGAAAGTCTTTTCTATTCTGATATGCTTCATATGAATTGGGAAGAAGCAAAAGAAAAATACCTTAGTAATGTCGGTAGATAATCTTTTCTCATCGTTATTTTATAAATAATAACAAGTATTGGAGAAAGATTATGAAAAGTTTCAAAGAGGTGTATAGAGATTATAATTCTGATTATATTCATGAAGATTTAAACAAGATAATCGAATACGCAAATAAAAATAACATACCTGTACATAATGTCTACAGACCTCATTCGGCAGCCTACTATGAACTAATAGAGGAACTTTCCGAAAATATAAATCGTTTACCTAATGTTGATAAACTCACAAGAACTATATTTGAAGAAACTGATCTAGGAAAATGGGAAACATATGAAGGTGAGTTAGTACCTTTAGACTTACCACTTGTTGAAGCTGAATATAATGGAAGAGAAGTAGAACTTGGAAAACCTAGAAGAGGTGGTTCTAAAAAATTCTATGTATATGTGAAAAACGATAAAGGTAATGTTATCAAGGTTGAATATGGTGATGTTTCCGGTCTAAATGCAAAAATAAACGATAGAGATAAAGCAAGAAGCTTTTCAGCAAGACATCAATGTGATACCAAAAAAGATAAAACAAAACCAGGATACTGGTCTTGTAGATTACCTATGTACGCAAAAGAACTTGGACTTCAAGGCGGAGGAAATTATTTTTGGTAAACCCATATACAGATAAAGATAATATTAGACATTTCAGTATAGAAGAACCAGAAGAATATTTTGTTTGGCATAGAGATACTGAAAATAGAAAAATTACGGTTTTAGAAGGTAAAGATTGGAAGTTTCAATATGACAATCAATTACCAATAAACATTGATAAAGGTGACATAATTCATGTAAATAAGTATGAGTATCACAGAATAATAAAAGGTAGTTCAGATTTAGTTATAGAGATAGAGGAAAAAGATGCGATTTAAAAAATTTTATGAAACACAGCAAGTAGACGAAAAGTTAATTACTTTTGCAAACAAAGCCTATCCTAAATCAGGAAACTTGCTTATATTGGCTGGTGGTGCAGGTTCAGGTAAAGGATTTATTTTAAAAGAATTAATAGGTTTAGAGGGTAAAGTATTTGATGTTGATGCTTTAAAATCTAATGCCTTAAAAGCACCAAAACTCATTAAGAGAGTTGAAAAAGAATTTGGCACGGATATATCTAAATTAAATTTAACAAAAGGTGATGATGTTGCTAAACTACATGAACTAATAGGAAAAGAATTAAATTTACCAAATAAGGCACAACACGCTTTCTTTAGAAGTATGTTCTTTAGTGATTCAAAAGAAAAACCAAATGTAATATTTGATGTAACTTTAAAAGATTTACAGAAGCTAGATAATATAACACGTCTTGCAAGACAATTTAATTATGATCCTAAAAATATTCACATAGTGTGGGTTGTTAATGATATAGAAGTTGCAAAGAAACAAAACCTTAATCCAGCTAGAGGTAGAATAGTACCAGTTGAAATTCTAGTTAATACACATAGAGGTGCATCTCAAACTATGTTAGATATTATTAATATGGGTAAAGGTCTCAAACGATATATGGATGGTGATATTGTTTTTGCATTCAATAAAATCAATGTTGATAGCGAACTAAAAATAGGAAAAAGTGGTGGTAAGTATATCAAAGAAGCTGATTATTTTTATGTTAAAAAATCAGGTCAACCAGCACTGACAAAAGATAAAATAGATAAAAATATTTTGGCTAAAGTTACAAACTATGTACCAAATGCTCAAACATGGTCAACTTCAGAAGTAAAAAGAATTATGAAGAAAGAAGAACAAATGTCAACAACATCAGTTGGTATGAAAAGTGGAACAACAGATATAGATGCTACTGATGTTAGATTACCTTATGGTGCATATTCAAAAAGCATGAGTCCTTCTGCTATCGATAAACTTAAAAAAATAGATAGGAGAATAAAATAAAATGCCTTCATTTCCAGTATCAGCAACATATAAAACACTTACAAAAGCAATGTCAACTAGTGCAGTCTCGGATGCTTTATCTTTTACGAATGTATCGAATATATACAAAGGAACATTTAATGGTAATTTATCAGGTGCTAATCTTGACATAAAAAGCAGAGGTAATACTTTTAGTGTATCTGCTAAAAATGTAAACCTATCAGGTACTACTCGTGTTGTAGTTTCTAAAACACCTTTACAACTTGCTTCATTTACAACGACTGAAAGAGATGCGTTGACACCTTTAAATGGTGATCTAATTTTAAATACAACAACCAATAAAATACAAGCTAGAGTTAATGGCTCTTGGGTTGATTTACATTAATATATTTTAATTAATATTTTTTCTCAGTATAATATCTTATGATTATTGGCATATCGGGAAAAGCAGGCTCAGGTAAAGACACAGTAGGTGACTATCTATTAAGAGGTAATCTTGTTCAAGCAAAAATACCATTAGCAAAAAGTCTTAAAGACTTATGTAGTAAATTATTTGGTATACCTAATGACTATATGTATGATAATAAAGAGAAAGAAACACACATAAAAGTTACAGATTGGTTATGTGATAATTCACAGTTAGGTTCAGAAAGAATAGGTACTAATTTAACAGTAAGAGAAGTATTACAATATTTTGGTACAGATGTTGTAAGGTCTTTTTACTCTAGTGTGTGGACTGATATGTTTTTAAGATCATGTAAAGAATATGATAGCGTAGTTTGTACAGATGTAAGATTCGTAGATGAAGTAGAAGCTATTCAAAAATCTGGTGGACTTGTAATCCGTTTAACAAGAAATACTTCTCATATGTCACACTGTTCAGAAAATGTATTAGATGACTATAAAAATTTTGATATAGTGTATAATAATATAGGTGAGACACCTAAAGAAACTTGTGAAAATATAAAAACAATATTAGAGGAGTTATAATGGCGGGTACGATTTATATACAATTAATGGGTTTTGGAGCTGAAGTTTCTGTAGTAGAGATTGACGAACCAACATATAAATTTTGGAAAGAGAATGAAGAAAAGTATGAAGAAGGTGAATCTGAATACAACTTAGACGACTATGTATGGAGTTCTGATAGAGGTGAACTAATTAATAGTGCCGAACACGCACAAGATAATCCAATACTTGAAGATGCACAATTTTTAGATGAGTGGACTGAATGGTATGAACCTGATGGTCAAATCTATCATCATACAGGTGTAGACTATGCTACTGGTGTTATGAGAATTACTCACTATCCAGATATTAAACCTGAAGATTTTGAATCTCATTCTTTAGTATTTGATAGTCCTAAAAACGAAGTAGTCTTAACAAGAGACGATGATGGAAACGACTATATTGAAATTCAAGATTTTGAAATCAGAGGTGATGAAACTATAATAAAAGATACACTCAAAAAATCTCATTTAATAGAAATGACATCAAGTGAAAAAGGTATCTTTGGTGGTTATGCAATACCTGATACAGATTTTGATAAAAATAAAATTGAATTTTCCTGCTTGACGTTACCAGATGGTTCTGCATTAGTTGAAAACTTATTGTATGATGATGATATTGTCGATGAACTAGGAGATTTCGAAACAAGAGGTAAAGGTAGTTGGATTAATTTATGGAAAAAAGAAGGTTAGGAGTTAATTATGGGAAAAATGACAACAGGTAGTGTAGGAATTCAAAGTTCATTGGGATATGATCCAAAAAATCCCGAAGGTTCTGAAACACAAACTACAAGTTCTACTAGTAGCACAAGCACAAGTAGTACA
>MDTB01193320.1_pt1 | contig 18229 bp, 16 predicted proteins | sample 811161 | NCBI WGS metagenome assembly MDTB01 (sample SAMN05326650, study PRJNA326480) | marine metagenome | isolation source: seawater | place: Mediterranean Sea | collected 2009
ATTGGCGGCTGTGATATTAATATATATGATTGTATTTGGTCATGGTTTACCTACTTCAATAAATAAAAACTTATATTAACTAGATTATTATATTTTTTATAATAATTTAAGCATTTTAAATGACCAAAGGTGTAAACCGTAAACATTCACTTACAGTCTTTATAAGGAGCACAAGAACTTTTCATTGTAAACCCTTTAGCACCTTCTTTGCATCTTTTTCTACTAAATCTCCTTGGTAAAAAGAACACTTTTTTATCTGATTTCCTTTTACATTTTTTATCTTTTTTAGAATGTCTGCAACAATCCTTTGTTTTTATTTTTCTTGATTTATTCATTTTCATTTTTAATTTTACCATTTATATTATATACATACAAAATTTTATACAAACGATTCCATTAGACAAAACGCATTAATTTCCTTTTTTTATCATCTTTTTCCTTTGATCGTTTGCTTAAAAATGAGAAATATTTATTTGCAATACTAAACCGATTTTTCACATTCTTTGCATTCGGATACAATTCATTTTTATGTTTTAACATCGCTTCTAAACGTACTTTTAAAATCATTCCAACTTGCCAAATCCTTTTATGGGGGTATATTCCTTTTTTATATAAATTCTCTAACTTTTCAATTGTATTTTTTACATCCTGCACCGTTGTGTACTTTATTGGAATCGTATCTTTTGGATTCTTATCAATATACACATCAAAGCTCTTTTTTGGATCATTTGGATTATATAAAAATTGTTTTTTCTTTAATGTCTTTTTATTTCTTCGCATTTTACGTTTTGTCTTTCTACCTCCCGTAGATGCTTTTTCCTTACCAGGAGAAAGAATGTTTCGCAAATATTCTACAATTCTTGAATAAACACTATTTGCTTTTTTAAATTGGTATTCTTCATTAAACCATCTATGTTTCAATAAATCTAGATATTCAATATTATCAGAATACGGGATTTTTTTATTTATAATATAAGACATTATAGAAAAATCCATTCCTCTGTGCTTATAATTTATTAAAGACTTTTCCTCTATGAGTTCTTTAGTTTTCCAAGGTATTTCGTCTATTAGTTCTTCTTTGAAAAAATCACCATATATGCTCTCTGGTGTATATAATATTTTATTACCATCAATTATTAATAGTTCTTTTTCTGGTTTAGTTACACCATATTTATAATGAATTTCAATTCTCGGTTCTCTTTCATTAACTATTATTTTATCATAATTATTTGTTACTTTAGCTTTACCGGTGATGTCGTATCCTTTATTATTATTATTCACCTTTATAGATACATATTTCATATCATTAACATTAAATGTTATCATTTTGTCTATAGAAGTAGAATGAAATAACAAATATGATCTTCTATCCCGATCAAGATCAGATACAGTAATAGTATTACGAAACAATTCACTATATATAATTTTATGCATTTCTGTTTTTATTTTGCTAATATTATCAAGACCTTGTAAATGTGTTTTTAATTCTCGTATATCTTCATCAGTTAATTTCATTTCATTTCTTTTCATCCTTTTTTCTAAATAATCCAACGACTTAAATTCTTCTTTTAATTCCAAACAATGTTCTAGAAATTTAGCTTTAGTTGATGGATTAAATGGGCTATATGATTCATACTCCGATACAAAAGATTCTATTTTCTCTTTTTTTAATTTTTCTATATTTTCATATTTTTCAATATCTTCACGACTAACTTCAATATCAACACCGGCAGCTTCTTTTATTTGTTCATACAAACGTACTACATATTCTCTATCTGTATTAATAATCTTAGTGCTTAAGAGACTCTTTCTATTCGGTACCAAAGGTAACGACGAGGACATATATATTAAGAAAACAATAAATTTACATTCATATTCTGCGATTAAATTTAAAATATAAAAACTATCTATAAGTCGGTGTTTTAAATTTTCAGACATGTAAAAACAATTTAAAGCTAAAAATGTATACATTATATGAAATTTAATTTTTTATTACTACTCATATTATCCTTTTTAAGTACAGTAAAATCATTACGTATCCCTATCTCTAATTCTTATTCTAAAAAAAACCAAATAATGTAAAAATATTTGATAAAGATCTTGTTGTTTGGTGGGATAATCATAAATGGTGTGCTACAAATGATATGTGCTTACATCGTCAAGGTTCGCTTTCAAAAGGAGTTATTACAAAAGAAGGTAAAATTAAATGTGGTTATCATGGTTGGGAATATAATGAATGTGGTAAGTGTACGCATTTTCCATCTACAAATAAAAAACTTAATATAGAAAATGGATTTTATAATATTGAAGAAAAAGATAATGTGTTGTGGTATATTGATGATAATTGTCATAACAATGACCCTGTCTTTGAAAATACATTTAAAAACTATATTTTTACAAGATGGACTTACGAAGAACTAAACGGTTCTCATGACTTATATTTGGAAAACATAATGGATCTTTTACATTTTAATCATGTCCATCATAATACTCCTCCGCCTGTAAGTCGCTATAAAGAAATGGATATTATCAGTAAAAATGAATCTATAGTACATTGGTTTAACGAAAGTGGATTTAGTTTAGAAGTTATAGGAAATACTCCATCCAGTTATGTATTTGTAGCACCTTATTCTTTATTGTTTACACTCGGAGATAATGTAAATATTTGCAGTTTTATTTATCCCATTGATAAAGATCATTGTACATTTTATACAAGTCTTTTATTACATAAACAAAATAATAAAATTAAAAATGCATTCTTAAAACATTCTTATCAATTTATTAAACCCGCTATTGATTTCTATGGAAAAGGTATTTTTGCACAAGACAAAGAACAAATCATTGAGCAACATAAAAACATACAAAAACATGGAAAGAAATATATATCTCCATATGTTTCCGATAAACCAATTCTATTATACAACCAATGGATGAATACGTATTATAATCGTTCTACTGTTTTTAATATTGATTTTAACCCTTGATAATATATTTGAATATATTATGAATAATACTTATATATTAAGTGATAATGAGAAAAATAAAATGTATTCATTATCCTTTACACTAAGAGATTCGTGTGATCACAATATTGACGTATTCTTAATAACTGCAAAATATCTTAGTCAAGAATTGCCAGAAAATCTTAAAACCTTTTTAAAAAATTTTATGAATGAATACCTAACTGACGATATTGCTATTATTAAAAACTTACCTTACGATACAAAAATCACTACACCCGAAGACAATAGTCATTTTATCGGTGAAAATACGATACTCTCTCGTTGTCAAACGATTATAAATGAATTTATAGGAGAAATGGTTTCTTATGAAGCAGAAGCTCGCGGAAGATTTTTTCAGGATATGGTGCCAAATAAAAGATTAATGAAAACACAAACCAGTCTTGGATCCAAAATTGAATTAGAACTTCACACTGAACAAGCGTTTTCTGATCTGAGGCCCGACTTTTTATGTTTATCTTGTTTAAAAGGAGATGAAAACGCCAAAACCTACTATTTACATGTAAATGACATTATTAATCATTTACCTTCCGACAACATTGACCAGTTAAAACAAAAATTATGGGACATTGGTGTAGACTTATCCTTTATTATGAACGGATGTGCAGATAATAAGCGAGGTCCGGTTTCTATATTAGAAGGTAAAAACTTATTGTTTGATCAAGATTTAATGGTCGGACATTGTGATAACTCTAGACAAATCATAGAAAAAATCGTTGAAATTTATTACACATACAGAAAATTTTATGTGTTAACACCTGGAGATTCGTTAATCATCAATAACAACCGGTTAGTTCATGGTCGGTCCAGCTTTGAACCTAATTTTGATGGAAATGATAGATTCATTATTCGGTCCTTTATTTTAAATACACTTGATAAAATAAAAAATAAAACAGGTTCGCACAACAGAATGATAAGCATACAACACAGCTAACTATTTTGTAATCCCTTAAAAACATCTATGACGACGTCTATATCACCCTCTTTCAAATCCCTATGAAACACTATTCTAAACAATTTCTTCTCCCACAATGATATCAATATATTTTTTCGTTTGAAACATTGTATAATATCATCATCAGAATATTTTTCTGACACGTTTCTAAAAAACAAAATATTGGTATGTATTTCTGTGTCTAATACAAAGTCCGTACTGTTTTTTATTTCATTTGCAACCCGTCTACACCTTTCACTATCTATCTTTAGTATTCCTTTCTTAAAATCTCTAAAGGCAATCAATCCGGCAGAAGCTATAAACCCAGTTTGTCTCATTGCACCCCCCAATGCTTTTCTAATTCTCAGCGCTTTTTTGATAAATATTTCATTACCAACCAACAACGAACCCATTGGACAACCAAGTCCTTTTGATAAGCAAACAGATAGACTATCTACGCATTCTGTTATTTCTTTTGGCCCTTCAACATATTCTTGTAACGCATTCCATAATCTTGCCCCGTCCATATGAATCGGCAAATCATGTTTCTTTGAAAGAATGCGTAATTGTTTCAAATAAGATAAGGGTATTACTTTTCCTCCACATGCATTATGTGTATTTTCTATTGCAATTAAAGTAGTAATTGGTTCATGTATATCTAATTCTCGTATTGCACTTTCCACTTTATCTAATTCCATTGTTCCATCCTCCTTATTTTCAATAACTGAATAACTTATACCACCAAACTGTGATGCTCCTGCTTGTTCAAATAAAAAAATATGACTTTTCTTTCCTAATATTACTTCAGAACCTCTTTTGTCTGACCATGTTAAAACTGCAGTCAAATTTGCCATAGTACCCGTCGGGAAAAACAACGCCTTTTCTTTACCAAAATATTGTGCTATTTCTGATTCTAACTGTATTACTGTTGGATCTTCTCCATATACATCATCTCCATAACTACAACTTTCGTTTGCCGATCTCATTTCTTTCGTTGGTCTGGTTACCGTATCACTTCGTAAATCTATTATGTTAAACTCCATATATTATTTAACACGGAATGTTTAAATAATATTTTTTTATAAATTTTATAAAATGTATAATTCCATATGATTTTTCTTTATTTTTTTTCGGCTATACTTCTAAATACTGTAATCAAATAGCCTCCAAGAACTGACCACATCGCAATAATATTATCAGACCCATTATTCATCAACCATCTTAATCCATAACAATGCGGAGCTGGAACCAAAAATGGTGATGAAATAAACCCGTAAAGCGTCAATGGAACACAGAAATTTATATACAAATGAACAGAAATAAAGTGTATAAATATCCACATAAAATATACAATACTTCCATTAAATACTAATGTAAACGTGTTATTTAAGTATTCCCAAGCTGTTGTAGACATAAAGTCTCTAAAATAATCAATTAAAATAGGCATTGTTTACTTATTTAATTGTATTCCTCAATCATCAATTTTATTACATATTGCTGTTTAATACAAACTGTTTATTCCATTGTTCTAATAATTCAACCGGGATTTTCGGTAACAACGGATGTGATTCCCAAAAATATCTACAAAATGCCCATTCAAAGAAATAGTTTGTAGGGTACAGTTGATTATAGTTCTTGGTTATAAATTCTTTTATTTTCGGTGGTAACAAGAAGTGTGAAAACGATGGAAGTACATAACACAACTGCACTTCTGAACAAAACGGCACCTTTTGTTTTTCTTTCAAAAAATCCATTTCAAAGTGTGGTATATATTTAATCAAATCTGTAAACAATGGCGGGTAATGGTAATTATATTTCCACTTCCAATCAATACACCCTTTTGTATAATACTTATATACCCATTCAAGTCCTTCCAAATAATTATTTGAAAGGGTAGTTATAAATTCTTTTGTAGGGTCTTTTTTAAACAACGATCTATAATACCGTAATTCCCAACAATCAAAATGGGGATTGATATATTTTTCTTGATGTCTATAAAGAATCGGCGTGTTTTGAAACAATATCTCTTTTTCTTTTTCAGTAGTCTCTGCAAACTTGAAATTATTAAACTTCTTACGATAATCATATTCTTCTGATATAAATGTATGCTCATTCTTAGCTATTTCTGTCAATAAAATACGAACGTTTTTCCAATTTATATTACCGCTTTTATTTATTATATAAGAATTCGGATCACTTCCTATTGTTTTCTTATAATTTGAAAGCAACGTATCTATTCCATGGGTTCTTATATTCATTGCCGGGAAATGTGGTAAAAAATCGTTTCCTAAAAAGAAACATAAAAAAATATAATCAAATGCTCTTTCCATTGTATTGTCTACACAACTCATTTCACGAACGATACATTTTGCTAAATGCAGTATATCCAAAAAATATATATCTGTTTCATTGTTCTCTGTCACTTTCACAGGTAACGCACTTTTTATAAACTCGGGAGCTTCGCGAAATATATAAATGTTCTTGCAAAATTTTAAGTGGTAGATAGATAACATAATTAGATCTGAATCCAATCCATATAAAAATACATTGTCGTTTTTAAAATCCTTTTCGCGTATATACTCAAACAATTTATGTTCACCTTCCCCACATTCATCTGACGAAGACACTATAATCTTTTGAATATTATACTTCTTTTCCAAATATGAAAACGCATACTGTATCTGTTCCGACAAATAATTCATAAATTCTGTACCCGGAGTAATTGCTGATGTATTCCACTTACTTTTACTTTCTACATTATTATCAAAATTCAAAGAGGACATAAAATACGTCTTGTATCTTCTTGTACGTTGTTGTTCCATTTTTGCAAAAGGAGCTACACCATCAAAAGCAATATACACAGTCTTACGAGGTCTTATTAATTCAATATAACATTTTATTTTCTCAATCACACTTTCCACCACCGTCTTTTCAAACAATGATTTCTCCAAATTTTGATCTGTCTCATGCACCGAATCGTATATGATTGAATTACAATCCATAAAACAATGGTCAAAGTTTACATCCTTAAAATAATTAAAATTTCTAATAATCGCCGAATATTGTTTTATAATTTGTGAAAAATAACTTGGTATACCCATTGGTATATTTACAAAAATATATTTATATTGTTTACCTTTTTGTTAAATAAGAATTCATATTAAATTTCTATTTTATATATATCAGTTATAATGGAAAAAACAAAAGAAAATAAGATTGTTCTCAATAATAGTTCCAAAGACTTGATTGAGAACAAAATTATTTATATAAAAAATATTATTCAAGACACAATATTATCAATTAAGATACACAAAAATAATGATTTATTTAGTGAAAATGATGCTACCCTGTCATTATCTATATTGGTTGATTTATATGAGAAAATAAATATTTGTCAAAACAAAAATAACAGCAACATAGAGAACACAGATAAAAATATCAATGATTTGCAGAAAATTATAGACAAATTATCTTTAGTAATATGTGGTTTCGGAACGAAACATGTTATTGATTTACTATATGTGACATTTGGTAATGAATTTAAAACAGTCAAATTTGACAATGAAATCATTCAAGAAAAATTCTTACTTATTAAAAAATATTTAAATCCGATTGGATATAAAATAACACAATGGAAATCTAAGAAACGAAACCGATCCAACTCTATTTGTACAAGTAAACTTGGTGAAAACATGCTTGACATTGAAAATATTAATAATCTTGAATGCATTTACGAAAGTGATAATGATAACATTAGCTTAATTTATAAACTAAACCACATTAATGTTATTTTTCATAGTGAAAAACAAAAAAAAAACGATTGTTATAAACGGTGTTATTGATGACATGCCATTGTCATGTTTAACCAATCTATATGTTGATCACCGTTTAGATGAATTGAACGATTCTTTAAAATCGTACAATAAAAGTGAAAAAGAAATCTTTCAAAATATTATTGAGTCTCTTACTCTGAAAGACATACTTATATACAGTAAAGACGATATTAAAAAAAGAATATTTGGGGTTCTAAAAGACGTAGACTTTATTAAACAAACACACATTGATACTGTAGTCAAATGTTTTCTTGAAAAGGATACATTCTCACAAAGGGATTTTTTAATGAACTTATTGTTGTTCAAAGAAGATAATGATATTCAATATGCATGTTACATTTTATACGATCTTATTAACACGATTGCAGGAGAAAACAATAGCGAAACCATTGGCAATACACTATATAATAGTTTCCCCATTAATATTAAACATAATTTTAAAAATATTGTTAAAACCAACATCAAACAGAGCCAACAACTTATTCAGAAATATGAAACAAATAAGATCAGTTTAGAAAAGCAAATCCATTTATTACGAGTGGATGATAGTATCAAAGAGAAAGCAATTCATAAATTACAAGAAATGAAAGGTAAATCCGACGATATGACAGCCAAAACAAAGCAATATTTGGAAGGATTGGTTAAAATACCGTTTGAAACCTTTTATGAAGAACCGATTATTAAATTTATGAAAGAAAATAACGATTTGTTTAAAGAAATGCAATCTATATACATTCAATTATTTAAAGCAAATATATTTGAAAAGAAAAACAAATATACGAATTCCGAAATCTACAAATACATCCTTACCGTTGAATCCGAATCGTTAACATACATTCACAATCATATGACAACAAACATTCATACCTACACATTAAAGAAACTAAACAAAATTATAAATATTGCAAACCAATATATGAAATTGAATCTCGTAAAAACCATCTCCACGACTAAAAAATCAAAGTCTCAAATATGTAACAGTATCATTGAATCTATGAAAAATCATTTAAATTATGAATATATATTTAAAATATACGATGAAATCTACAATGGAAAACAACGCGCATACAATCTGGTTAACGAATTGAAACTATTAAAAGTTAAAATAAATGATGTCAACTCCGGAATTAAAAACATGGAAAATATATTAGATGACTCCATACATGGTCATGCAAACGCAAAAAAACAAATTATGAAAATCATTGGTCAATGGATGAACGGTGAGAAAAACGGATATAGTTTTGGTTTTGAAGGGTCTCCTGGTATTGGAAAAACATCTTTAGCGAATAAAGGATTAACACGATGTTTAACAAATAAAAACAATGAATCGCGACCTTTTCATTTTATAGCATTGGGAGGATCCAGCAATGGGTCATTCTTGGAAGGTCATAGTTATACATATATGAATTCTACGTGGGGTAAAATTGTTGATATATTGATGGATTCAAAATGTATGAATCCCATTATTTATATTGATGAGCTTGACAAAGTAAGTAAAACCGAACAAGGGAAGGAAATTATAGGTATTTTAACACATTTAATTGATCCCACACAAAATACAAACTTTCAAGACAAATATTTTTCGGGAATCAATATTGATGTTTCCAAGATTCTGTTTATTTTCTCTTACAATGATCCCGAACAAATTGATAAAATATTATTAGACAGAATTCACAGAATTAAATTTGAGAATCTATCTATTGAAGAAAAAATAACCATCGTGAATAAATTTATACTTCCTGAGATAAATATGAAAATGGGTTTTGAGAACATTGTTGAAATTGATGATAAAACCATTGAATACATCATTAAATCGTACACATTAGAGCCTGGCGTAAGAAAACTGAAAGAAATCTTGTTTGATCTGTATGGTGAAATCAATTTGCAGTTGTTAGAAACAGATACAAATAAAGACACTCCCATTCAAGTGACAATGTTTAATGTCGACGAGAACTATCTTACAAAGTACAACAAAATCAATGAAAAAAAGATACATTCTCAGTCTGAAATTGGAATTATTAATGGGTTGTGGGCAAATTCACTTGGTAATGGTGGTATCACTACAATACAAACACTGTTCTACCCTTCTTCTGTATTTTTAGAACTACAATTAACTGGACTGCAAGGAGATGTGATGAAAGAAAGTATGAATGTTGCAAAAAGTTTAGCATGGAATTTAACTACAGATGAAATCAAAGAAGAATGGTTACAGTATTTTGAAAAAACGAAATGCCAGGGCCTTCATATCCATTGTCCAGAGGGATCTATCTCCAAAGACGGTCCATCTGCGGGTGCCGCTATTACCACAGCAATATTTAGCTTATTAAACAAAAAGAAAATTAAGAATGATGTCGCCATTACCGGTGAGATCACGTTAAGTGGAAACATTACTGCGATTGGTGGTTTAGATATTAAACTGTCATATGGAATTAAAAACGGTGTCAAAACATTCTTATTTCCAAAAGAAAACCATAGAGAATTTAAAATATGGTTTGATAAAAACAATCCCAGCGACGAATTAACATTTTTGGAAATTGAAAACATTAAAGAGATTTTTAAATATGTCTTTTTATAATATAAGTTAAATATATAATGTATACTGATATCACAATAGAGCTTAGAAAGACATATCCTTTAGTCAATGCACTTTTACCAATCATAATTGTTAGCTTTTTCTTATTAGACTCCATGATTTTTAATAATATTAAAGGAATTACCTTTTTAATAGGGATGGGTTTTAGTATTATGGCTAATGTATTTATTGGAAACATGTTTGAATTCAAACAAATCAAAGATACAAACATTACTTGCAACCCTTTTACAATAAATAATAAAACATTAACTACAAAGTTACCATTAAGTACAAATATGTTAACCTACACTTTTATTAATCTAACGTACACTGCCTTTGTTAGTAATTTTTGGTTACAAAACATTTTCATAATTATTTTACTATTTTTATTAAATGTTGCAGATATGTTTTGGCTTTCAACAAATAGTTGTTATACATTCAGGCACATCGGCATTAGTTTTCTCATTGCTGTGGTTACTTCTTTAATATGGAGTATGGTTATTTATAGCGTAAATAATAAACATCTTATTTACAATTTAGGTATCAACACTGAAAACGCATGTCAAATTCCAAATAAAAAAAGTATGTTTATTAAGGACATATACCGAAATAATACAACATAAATTATATATTATAAAATTATAATATATACTGTTATTTTAAATACATGGATTTAAATTTAGGTACATTTTCATTTCTATTTTTACGTTTAGCTCCGTTTATACTGATATGTTTTTTTACACTGTCCTCATTGTTTAATAATGATTTGCGTGGAATTGTCTATTTATTTGGAGTATTGTTTGCTGTTTTTATTAATTTTGGAGTTGCAACAAGTTTTACAGAAAGTTTAGGTGTAGTACCGGAAGAGTTCAAATCAGAAATATGTGATTTTACATTATTTGGAACGTCAGATAGCACCTCCCCTATTCCTATTGGCGAAACTATTATTTCGTTCACTTTTTTCTACTTATTCACCACTTTAATTCTTAAAGATAGAGATTACATTAATAAGGTTGTTAATTTTGATAGTATACCAAACGTACCCACATTGGGAGAATGTTTTGTAACCCCTTGGCAAATGTTATCGTTGGACTTTTTAAAATTCATTCCAAGTATATTTTTAAATATCCCAAGTATACGTGCAAACCTTATAACCATTCTGTTTTTCTTTATTTTAATTATGTTTGATTTATTCTGGAATACACCCGCATTTAAATTCATCAGAACCAACATTATGAAATTACCACTAACATATTGTTATACTGGCTATCAATCAGCGACCGCATATTTAATCGGATTGTTTGTTGGAATTATTTGGTCTAATATTATTTATTCTACCAAGACTCCATCATTACAGTATTTTCCCAATTATAAAAATAACGAATTTTGTAAAAGAATATCAAACACCAGATATAAATGTAAAGTGTACAAAAATGGAGAACTTGTGTCCAGTAATATATAAATAAACGAAATGCACACCCACTTACGTATTTATTTATTTCATAATAAATAAATATTTAGATATACAATAAATAATTTAACTATAGAATTATCTCATACTCCTTTTTACTCTTTTCGTAATTTTTGTTTAATATTCTTTTTTGACCTCTTATTTTTACTATTTTTTCGTTTCATACTCTTCTTTTTCGCATTTTTTTTTACTTTTTTCGTAATTTTTTGTATTTTCTTGTTTTTCTTTACTGATTTATTCTTATATGATTTCTTCTTACCTCCATTTGCTTCTTTTTCAATTCTAAATTCGTCAAAGAGTTCTTGATTAAAAAATTCATTTACCATAGGATTGTTCCCATCGGTTTCAGCTTCATTAATTAACTCTTTAAACCCCTCGTAAGTGCTCATCCTAATAAAGAATAAATTAAAAATTTCTCTTTTTATTATCTCCTCATACTTTCTAATATATAGCTCTCCAAGATTTTGATTTTCTTCATTAACTTCTCCTTGAATTATAAAATTAGTATTTGTTATATCACTGCCGTACTCAGTATTAATCTTCCCAACTATCGTTCCTATATGGAATTCTTTAAAACTCTGTTTACTCTCTATATTTGCACTTTGTATATCCTGTTTTATCTCTTCAAAAAATGGATCAAGATTCTCCCCGATGAATTCAGTTTGTATAAAATTTTGAATAGGAATATAAAAATTATTAAATATAAGATCTGGTATAGACACTCCTTGAGAAACGTTAATAATTTCGTATAGCATACCTAAATACCAATTCTCATGACTATCAAGTTTAGCCAGTATTCTGTCTTCATCAAAACTGCTAATACGATTTATATAATCATTAATTAAATTATATTTGTCTATAACCATTTCATGTATAGTATCATCTGAATCACGTCTATTAAATGCTTCTTGACAAAAAGCGTCATCACTTGTTCTTCCATGTTGTTGTGAAAAACTCATGACTATATCTGTTATTTCTGGTTGTACAGTTTCTTGTTGCGGGAACTTACTATAATAACCTTTAGATTCGTTGGTAGGAATTCCATCATTTCCCAGTACAGCGTCACTGTTTAAATTTTCTTGTTGTTCACTTTCGTTAATAAGTATAGATGGAAGCTTCTCATTAAAATTTCTATCAGCCGCTGCATTATATATTTCTCTATTTGTATTTTGTCTAATCACTTGTTGTTGTCTTTTGTAGATATTTGCATAATGTTCTTCATCTGAAACACGATTTCCCAAACTATTGATAGTATTTGTCAAGGACCTTTTATTATCTTCTCGGTAATCTTCGTCATTTAAACAAGTATAAACATATTTTTTTATGCACGCAATAAATATGTCTTCTTTGATTTCAGGATTTGCAGGGTATTCACTGGGATATTCATTTAGTTTAAGATCATTAAACTTTAATATAATTTCAATGTATAAATCAATCCAATAACCATGTAAATTTTCTGTATTATTTACTATTCTATCATTTTTGTCTTTTAGATTTATATTATTTTTTTCTTTATTTCTATTATTGTGCTCTCGCATTTCTTGTAAATCCGGTAATAAATTTAATATAATATTAATTGCACTTCGTAAATGTATTTGCGTGCGTTCATTAATAGATGCAGAATTGTCTTTTTTAATTAATTGTGCAGCGGTGGCCAACATATTTTCCATATTGGAAATCTGAGAAATTAATCTTGTACGACGAGACGTATTGTGTATATCTTCATCATACCATGGCTTTATAGCTTCCAGAAGAACTAAAAATGCTGGTTTTCCTTCATCTGGTTCTATACCATTTTCTTGCGTTAAATCTAAATGTTTAATTTCTGAAATAATATCAATTACATCTGGCATTTTGTCAGGATACAAATAAGTACCCCAATTTTTCGGGTTTACTAATTCTATTAGATCAGTACTTCCATTCCTATATATCCTTTTTCCATTCCTATATATCCTTTTTCCATTCCTATATATCTTTTTATTCATACTAAAACGTTTCTTTTCTATTGGATAACTATTATAAAAATCAATAAGAATATACAATAAACCCTCATCATAATCATCATCGTAATTCAGATAATGAAAAATAGTATACATTAATACTGTTCTATCTTTTAAATTTTCTATAAATCCATAGACAGCGTTGTATTTAATTTCTAAATTTACATATAGATACCTTGAAAGTAATTCATTTATCTTTTCTTGTTTATCGTTATGATTATCTTTTACAATATCATGTAATGCAAGATAGATATGTTTAGGTTCAATATGTTTAGGTTCAACATTTTCTACATATTTATGATCCTTTTTTACATTTTTTAACAATACTTCATTCACATATGTTTCTATCTCATTCAATTTATAAATCTTATTCGGTTGAGAAATATCATCCGATCCAGACGATTCTTTACGCTTTAACATGTTATACAATATAATTATAAAAATTTATTTATAATAAATACATATAGCTACACAATAGAAATTCTTATTCAAAATAATGAATATTCCGTGTAAACCATGATCGTAAATTATTTGATACTCTTTTTGTATACATATCATTTGATAACATACGTACTGACTTGTGTTTGTCTTCAAAAAATTTAAAAAATGTCGTTATTATCATATTTAATTTACCTTTTTCATATTTTTCATTGCATTTCTCGTATGTAAATAATTCTTTATGTAATCTTTTATTTACTTCATTATGGAAATTAAACAACATCTTCTTAAAATCTTCTTTTGTTTGTATTTTATTCATATCTACTCCTTCTAAATACCTGGATGCATGTTGTGAACAATCCGGACAAGGCAAATTTTTACAAATAATTATAATATGGGACAATAAATCGTTTTTTATTTTTATAAAATCTAATTCCTTTACTTTATGTGCTACAGTATGAAAAAAAAACCATATGGATGGACCCCAAGTAGATTTAGGAATCGTACTTTGTATTTCTTCATCCACTTCTACTTTCTTTATTTCAACTTTATATGGCAATGGTTTTACTGTTTGAACATTTGACAATTGCATTCTTTTTGGTTTTGTAATAGTTCTTGGATTCGTAAATATCATTATATTATATAATATAAAAATATAAATAGAATATAAATTAATTGCAATGGAAAATAAAAAACAACAATTAGTTCAAAGTATCCGAGAATGGGTCAAACTGGATAATGAAATCAGATCCTTAAAAAAAGAACAAGACGTGCGAAAGAAACAACAAAAATCATTAAATGAAACACTTATTGATATTATGAAAAACAGCGATATTGATTGCATTGACATTAAAGACGGTCAAATCTGTTACAATAAAAAAAATGTTAAAAAACCAATTACTAAAAAATATTTGCTTGATATATTGGCTAAATATTTTGAAGGTGACATAGAAAAAGCCGAAAATGCAAACGATTTCATTTTAAACAATCGCGAAGAAGTAATTAAAGAAACCATTGTCCGTAAATTAAATTAAACCCAACTCTGGTATACAATATTTGTCATTTTTTATCTGGTATTTTGCTATTATTTTAGGGTTTTTTAATTCATTCATTATATCTTCGGTATTATATACATTATTATGTTTATCCAAATAATACACAATACCCATTATTTCTTGGGCAAATACTTCCAACTTTTTTACATTATTTTCTTCGTTTTCGGTCACAGTAATTAAACCGTGCGGTCTTCCTTTCTCGTGAGTACCGCAATATTCACAATTTTCTTTCCTTCTTCGTGTACACTGTTCCCCATTGGCTCTTTTTGCATTACATCTATTAGATGTCGGTATTGCATTCTTAATCCTCTTCCTTTTAATAAAATCTTCTTTAGATAAGCAAAACCTATCATAGTCATAAATAAATCCCAACAACTCCGCTTTATCTTCTGATGCCTCTTTATATATTGTGTTTACCTTTTCACAGATATTTTTTTTGAAATTCTGCACATAGTGTTCTAATTTTGTATTTATACGTTTCTCCATATCAATTATATAATATATATATTTAATACTATTTAATCAATTTTTTTAAATAATCTCAAAAAGAACTTAAACAACTTACGTATATTTTTCTTTCAATGCGGTATTCCAAGCATACTCTCCTAATAATACGAAAAAGTTGCCCAATAACATGATTAATTTAAAAAGCAATTGATCATTTAATTCCACAGTTGTTTTTATAAAATCACTTAATGCATATAATTCACCGAACATGTTATGAATCGCAGATACTCTTCTTACAAACACATCATGACTGGATACACAACTATTATAAACTTGATAGGTCAAATCATCGTGATAAAGTCCTTTTAAATTTTCATCCAAACACATTTGATAATCTATATAAAAATTTGTTTCTGTATACTCCTCTTTACAAAATGCATTGTAATTTATATAGCTCTCATGCTGTGTATGTTTTATTAATCCACATGTATTATTACGAGCTACATAATACTTCTGTAAAAACAATGTTACTGGAGCGCTGCATAAATCCATAAACAGTAAATGATTCTTAAGAAATCTATCTATTTTAGAAAAACAACTTTTTAATTTATCGGATTTCGCAAATAAAAAATCTACTTTATCACCTTCAAAAGAATCTGTTTGTTTACGTTCTTCCATTTCTTCTTGCAAAAAATCTATCACTTTATCGCACCATTCATTTATGGTTTTTAGATCTCCAACATATTCAATATATTTAAACTTATATTGTTTATTATTTAAAAGACTATTGACATAAAACATGAAATAACTGGAAAAAGATAATTTCGTTATGCTGTTGTTATTTAACCATTTTGTTTTCTCTTCATCTGAATAATTATAATGTACAGAAGTACGGTCGGAAACTTCATTAAAAACGGAACTAAACGTTTCCGAACTTGATTTTGCACGATTTAAACTATTTCGGGACATTAGTTTCATACTTCTGGTAGCATACATAGGCACTGCCATTTTTTCATCCATATTTGAAAATGTATCCCCTTCTTCTTCTTCTACAAAATCGTCTTCTTCTTCTTGAGCTTCCAAATCTATATCTTCAACGTCCACAGTCTCCGTTTCTTTTTCTTCTATCTCATCTTTTTCAAAATTTTCTTCGTTATCATTTATATTTTCGTTATTCATAAAATATAAATATAAAATTATTCTGTCGCCTATATTGATTCTTAATTGGATTCTTCCTTTGTAGACATTATATACTCATAATGATTATCCTGTTAGGTAATTCTAACGCACTCAACGTTTCAATATATACTGGTATCTTCTAATTTGACTATTTAATATCGCTATCGGGCATCGTTACTTGATTCTCATCATTTACTTTATCTAACTTATTTTCTAAATCTCTCTCATCGTTAGTAGACATTATATATAATTACAATAGTTTTATAATTATAACATTGACCTACAACTTACATTATTCTTTTATCATTCTATTTACACCTTGTTTCTTCGGCTAACACGCTTTTTGGAACCTTTCTTTGCTTTGGACCTCTTGGTTTTACGTTTTCCACCAAGATATTTCATAATATCTGCGTGACGGTGATTAGGGTGTACCAAATCCATTGGTAGATTAGTGTAGTCTCTTACATACATCCTAATGGCTCTTCTCTCCATGTTAATCTGCTGATATTGTTCTAATACTCCATCTCTTTCAGCGTGTTGGATTGTGTATCCATTATTAATACCTTTACGTATTAATAGTTCTACCATTTCTTGATTATCTTGTGTATTGACACGCTCTACTATACCCCGACCAGACCTGATAGTGTCAGTCCAGGTAGGGTTTGCGCCTCTATCTAACAATTCATTTACCACATCAATGTGTCCTGATATAGCAGCATTATTCAGAGCACTATAGTTAGAACCAGGGTTATTCACAATAGCACCATGTGCTAGTAGCAATCTCACAATATCCAAGTTACCATTACGACATGCTACAAGCAGTGGGGTTGAACCATTATTGTTCGTGTAATTCACATCAACCTCAGTTGTTAGAATTTCTTTAACTTTGTTCGTATGGTTTCCCGCTACAGCATTGATAAGTTTCTGGCTTCCTCCTTCTTGTGTTTTATTTCTTCGGCTAACACGCTTTTTGGATCGTTTCTGTGGCATTCAATCAATATAAATATATATAATGCATATATATTTATCTAAATAGTCATAAATGGCTTGTAAAATATGTATATCTATTATCATTTTAATGGGTAGAGCAACGTGATATAATTTAGATAGCAGTATCAACGGTTATATTTTCCAGATCGGTCGCGTCATTTTCTTCAGTTATTTTATCAGGGTCTACATCGTTGTATTGTATTTTGCGAGTTAAATAAGCTGATAAAAAGACGTTTTCCTCTGTCTCTGTTATCGTTTTTGTATCGTACAATTTCAATGCCATAAACAAA
>MDTB01089643.1_pt1 | contig 18228 bp, 17 predicted proteins | sample 811161 | NCBI WGS metagenome assembly MDTB01 (sample SAMN05326650, study PRJNA326480) | marine metagenome | isolation source: seawater | place: Mediterranean Sea | collected 2009
ATTGCTGATGTATTAATCAATATGATTGATAGAAAAGCAGATGAAGACACACCCCTCTTCCCTACTCTTATTTCAAATAAAGAGAGTAATGACAAACTTAGTAGGCCACGAAAATATATGCAATCATTACTTAAGGCTCATAATAGGCCTCATGCAGATTTGCATAGCTTTCGACATACGTTTAATCAAAGTTTGTTAGAATTGGGGATGGAAATTGAAGATAGACAGAAGTTGTTAGCCCATGCTTCTACAACTACTACAAAAAAAATATACTCATCCTAATTTTGAATTAGCGATGCAGTATGTAAATCAGGTTCCCAAGTATGGATTGCTATGACCATAGTATGACCAATTAAAAATGATTAAACGAAAACAAACCATACTAAACATAAAACAAAAAAGCCCTCAATTAAGAGAGCTTTTCGTTGAGACTCTGGTTGTCTCGTGCTGTAGCGGGGGAAGGATTCGAACCTCCGACCTTCGGGTTATGAGCCCGACGAGCTACCAGACTGCTCCACCCCGCGATCATATCTAAGTTTTTATGTATGAAAGAGCTTAAAATTAGATCATATTTTTCCTTATATCAAGATAACATTAGCTATCTTTTATTTCAATTTAAAATACTATGTGGTCTTTTAATCATTTATTAAATTCACAATATGCATCACAAAAATAACATATAAATAATGGATTCCACAAAACAATTCAATGCACTGCTTCAGGTATTATCCGGAGAACAGCAGGTAATTCAAAGGACAGATCAAAAAGCATTTACATTATTATCCATACTCGGTGTTTTTATGGTTTTTTTTATCGTTCATTTTCAAAAGATTCAAATCAACTTTTTTGTTTTTACCTTGATGATGATTTATTTTTCATCTGCCATGGGTACAATATACTACTTGGTGCGTGTAATTATTCCTAGGATTACGCCCCATAAAACTAAAATTGAAGAAGAAGGCGCTGACAGGTCGGAAGTAATAAACCCAACTTTTTTTGCAGGGATTAGTCAATTCAAATCCTCTGAAGAATATGCTTTTTATCTTAAATCAATAGTTAAAAATGATGATCAACTTTACGAAATGTTTGCCTCACAGGTTTTTGCACTAGGAAATATTAATAATGTAAAAAATAACAATATTAGAAAATCTACTTTCTTTTTTATTTCAGCTCTTTTATCCGAACTCTTGATTATTATGTCAATGGCTTATGGTAGAGCACTCCCTTATTTATTTTCAAATTAATAAGTCTTTAAATGAAAACTATCCTATATATACTTCCAATTTTATTTATTTCTTGCATATCTAATTCAAATCCTGGTCCTGCAGGACCTGTCGGTCCTAAGGGCCCCATAGGTAAACAAGGCATTCAAGGACAGCGAGGTGAAAAAGGTGAAAAAGGTGAAAAAGGTGAAAGCATATCCGCGGAAAAATTAAAAAAACTAAATCAAATTATATTGAATGACTCTAAAACATTAAATAAGAGAATAGTTGGTGCAACCGCATACAGCTTTGGCTTTGCACCGAAAGTAACAGGATTTGCATACTTGTCATCTACTGGGGTAATTTATAAATTAGAAAATAAAAACCCCCAGACTCTGGGAAATAAGTTGAAATATTTTTCTAAAATTGAAAGTAATCATCCCTTGGTTTCCATAGAAAAATCTTCTTATGGCGAAGATGTGAAGCAATTTTTTACAGCTGTCAATATAATTGGCGAAGTATTTGTCTCTGAGGATTTAAAAAAATGGGATAAAATTTCTGTTATAAACTTTTAATAAAAATCTGTATTATTTTAAAAATATCTAAATACAATTTTGGTTTTTTTTCACTATTTTCTTCGAAAGGATAAAAATAGTGGAATACCATGAAAATCAAAAAACTTTCTTATCTGATTCTCTAAGTATCTCACATAGGAGATCTTTATCTTATCAGGAAAATTAGTATATAAAGCAATAACTGAGGGCTCACAACTTACTTGAGTTGCATATTTTATTTTCACAAGTCTTCCTCCGTAAGATGGTGGTGGATTTTTTCTAGTGATTTCAATTAAACAATCATTTAACTTTTTAGTAGAAATAAATCTTTTTCCTTTTTCAAAAAGCTTCCATGCTTTCTCAAGAACTTGATGTATCCTTTGTTTTGTTATCGTTGAAATAAAAATCATGGGATAATGATCTAGAGATTTAAAATAACCTCTTATATCCCCCTCAAATGATTTCATGGTATGAGTATCTTTTTCTAATAAATCCCATTTATTAATAACAATAACTAATCCTTTACCTGATTTAATCACTTCATCTAGAATAGCTTTATCTTGCTTACCAAAACCTTTTGATGCATCAATAAGAACTGCAACAACATTGGAATCTTCAATTGCACTCTTTGTTCTGATTGTGGAATAGAATTCAATTTTATCATTAATTTTAGCTAATTTCCTTAGTCCTGCAGTATCAACAAGAGTGATCTCATTTCCATGCCATTTCAGGTTTGCATCTACCGCATCTCTTGTTGTTCCGGCAATAGGTGTTACGATTGTTCTATTTTTTTGCAATAAAGCATTTGTTAATGAAGATTTGCCAACATTCGGCATTCCTACAATAGCTAGCCTCAAATTTATTTGGTTATTCTGGCTATCTAATTCAATATCAAAGTCTATCAGGTCAATAATTTTATCCAATAAATCACCGACACAACGTCCATTTAATGCAGAAATTGTTTTAACATTATCCAGCCCAAGCTCATAGAATTGATTTTTCAGAATATCTGATTTCAAAGTATCACATTTATTTACCACCATTACATGAGGTTTATTACTTTTTCTAATAGAATGAGCTAAATCTTTATCACTAGAAGTAGGCCCTTGTTTTCCATCAACGAGAAATAGAACCAAGTCTGACTCTTCTATTGCCTCCACAGCTTGTTCCCTAACAGCTTTATTAAAAACATCAATATCTTCAGGAATATACCCTCCTGTATCAATGAATTTTAAAAGATTACCCGACCAATCCATCTGAGCATATATTCTATCTCTTGTGATCCCTTCTTTAGAGTCAACAATTGATTGTCGCTGACTTAAAACTCTATTAAAAAATGTTGATTTACCAACATTAGGTCTACCAACAATTGCTACTAAAGGTATTTTCATTCCCTAAATCTAGTGATATTATATTTAATAAATATTTATCTAAAATGATAAAAAAAAATCTTTCTAAGATATAAAATTAACAAAATTATTTAATTAATGATATTACGATATATAGAAGAATTATAAGAATTTTTGACCCGATACATTGAGAGAGATTAATTATTATGTAAAAATTATTTCTCCTCGAGAAACAGACACATTCACTCTTTATTACTTGTATTATTTATAGTCTACTTTCTATATTTTATGAGTGCCAACTCGGGGATTATCATTCGTTTCACTTGTCATCCTTTTTTAAATACTTTTAAACACATGTTCTCGTGTAAAAATGAGATATCAAACCAAGGAATGCAGTATGGCAGAAGCAATGGAACTCGATTTAACATTAAACAATCCAGAAGGAAAATCACTAGAGAACCCTATTTTAAAACATCTGGAAAAGGAAAAAGAAAAATTATCAGTTCCTGAAAAATTTAGCATAGAAGAATACTACAAAAATGACAATCTCGGTTCTGATGTGCTCAAACAAAAATATCTTGCACCCTGGGAAAAACACCCTTATGAGATGTGGAAAAGACAAGCATCAGCCCTAGCCTCCGTAGAAAAAAATAAAAAAATGAGAAAGGAATGGGAAAGTAAATTTTTTAACATACTTGAAGATTTCAAATTTGTTCCTGGTGGTCGCATAATGCATGGTGCAGGAAGAGAAGACATTACTACAACCTTAAACAATTGTTATGTTGTAGCTGTAAGGAAAGACTCAATCAAATCGATCTATGAGACTATCATTAATGAGGCTCTGACGTATAAATATGGTGGCGGCTGTGGTCATGATCTCTCTGTTTTGAGGCCATCTGGAAAGTCAATAAACGGAACTGGTGGTGAGTCTTGTGGGCCAACAGGTTTTATGAACTTATTTAGTGAAAATACAAATACAATTGCTCAGCATGGGAGAAGAGGCGCAAACATGCAAACTTTAAGAATTGATCACCCCGATATTCAAAAGTTTATAAGCATAAAAACAGGCGATATTGATATGGTGAAATATTCAAACATATCTGTATTGCTCACTCACGAGTTCATGGATGCTGTGAAAAATGATAACGACTTTGATTTAAAATATGAGGGTGAAGTATATGAAACAGTTAAAGCAAAAGATTTATGGAATAGCATCATAACACATGCACATTCGAGTGCAGAACCAGGTCTATTATTCTGGGATACAATGACTGACTATCATAATGCTGAATACTGCTCACCTTTAGTTTCCACAAATCCTTGTGCAGAGCAACCGCTCCCTGATGGAGGTTGTTGTAATCTGGGAGCTGTTAACCTTGAAAGATTCGTTGATGAGAAAGGTAATTTCATGATAGATGAATTTAAAGAGACAGTGGCAGTTGGCACCCGATTCTTGGATAACGTTGTAGATTACAACATGGAAAGACATGCTCTAGAGGACCAGAAAAGAAATGCTACAAATGATCGAAGAGTAGGGCTAGGAATTTTAGGTCTGGGAGACATGCTGGTAAGAATGGGTGTCAAATACGACAGTGAGGATGCATTGCAGACTATTGGACAAATAATGCAAATATTTAGAGACACAGCGTACGAGACTAGCGCAGATTTATCAATTGAAAAAGGACAATTTCCTCATTTTAAATGGTCTGGATACTCTAAGAGTAAATTTGTAAAAAACTTACCTAAAACCATTCAGAACAAAATTAAAAAAACAGGTGTTCGTAATTGCACATTAACTACCGTTGCACCAACTGGAAGTGGAGCTATTGTAGCTAGAGTCACATCTGGTTTAGAACCTATTTTTGCCACTTCTTACAAAAGACGTGTGAAAGAAAATGATGGATATGGAAAATCTTTTAAAGAATACAAGGTATACCATCCAATTATTGAGAAATTATTTGGAACTGATGACGATTTACCTAATCATGTTACTACTGCACATGAAATAGATCCTTATTTTAGAGTTAAAATGCAAAGCGAAGTCCAAAAGTATATCGATTCATCAATATCGTCTACGGTAAACCTTTCTGAAGAAACTACTGAAGAAACCGTAGCAGATATATACATGAAAGCATATGAAACCGGCCTCAAAGGGATCACTGTTTACAGAGAAGGAAGTCGAGAGGGCATACTTGTATCAGACGAGCAAGATAAAAAAGAAGAAACAGATGAAAACATAAAGAGTATCACCAAAAATTCGATCGACATGTCCGTTGATAAAAAACCCAGAATTAGACCAAATCAGACTGCAGGTGTTACAAGAAGAATTCGCACAGGCGAGGGCACATTATATATCACCATAAACGAAGATGAAAATGGTTTGTGTGAGGTATTCACTACTATTGGAAAGGCTGGAGGAAATGCTGCAGCACAATCTGAGGCAATTAGTAGACTCATATCGCTGTCTCTCAGATCAGGTTTAGATCCAAAAGCGATAGTTAGACAACTAAAAGGGATTTCTGGACCAAACCCAACTTGGGAAGATGGAAGGCTTATTTTATCAACACCTGATGCAATAGGAAAAGCTCTTGATGATTATTTAACAGAGCGAAAAAATAGTGCATTAGACACAATAACAAAAATAAAGGATAAACAACCTAAGATAACTCTCGCTCAAGAAGAAAAAAAAAAAGTCAGAACTGACGGAATGATGACTTGTCCTGAGTGCCATAACCATAGCGTCGTTAATGAAGGTGGTTGCTTGACTTGTCGAGAGTGTGGCTGGTCAAAATGTGATTAAGCATGGGCGAGTGTAATACAATACAATTTATCTATTACTGGAAAAACTTCTATACCTCTAACAATTCTTTCTCTTTTTCGTTTTGAATGATACTAAGATTCCCTATGTATAAGTCAGTGATTTTTTGAATCTCTAGCTCATTATCTTTAATTATATCTTCAGATATACTATCTTCTTTACCAAAATTGTTTAATTGCTGAATACCATCTCTTCTAATATTTCTGATTGCGATCTTACCCTCTTCAATAAGGTTGTGAACAAACTTAATTAATTCTTTTCTACGCTCTTCACTTAAAGCTGGTATTGGCACTAAAACAGAAGTCCCATTATTTCCTGGTGTAAATCCCATATTAGAATCAGAAATAGCTTTTTCAATTATTGGCAGTAATGTTTTTTCAAATGGAGATAAAGTTATAAGTCTACTTTCAGGAACAGATATTGTGGCGACTTGTTTTAATGGTGTTTTTGATCCATAATAATCAACCATAAGTGAGTTAAACATCTCTGGATTTGCTCTTCCCGTACGAACCTTATTTAACTCTTCTTTGGAATGGTTCACAGAAGAGTCCATTCTAGATTTTAATTCTTTCAAAATGTCTTCAATCATCATCATACTCCTTAATCAGAAACTAATGTGCCAATGTGTTCACCTAATATAATCTGTTTTAATGCACCAGGTATATTAATATCAAAAACCTGAATTGGTAAGTTATTTTCTTTACACAATGTTATAGCAGTCAAATCCATTACCCTTAAATTGTCTTTTAAAACTTTATCAAATTTAATTTTAGAATATTTTTTTGCATTACTATATCTTTCAGGATCTTTATCATAAATTCCATTTACCTTTGTTCCTTTAATAACAATTTCGGCACCCAATTCAGTAGCACGTAATGCTGCAGCGGAATCAGTTGTAAAAAAAGGATTGCCAGTTCCACCTGCTACAATTACAATCCTTCCTTTTTCAATATGTCTTATTGCTCGTCTTCTAATATATGGTTCAGATATTTGCTTAACATCTATTGCTGATAACGTTCTTGTTTCACATCCGACTTTCTCCAAAGCATCTTGAACTGATATAGCATTCATTATAGTTGCTAACATTCCTAAGTAGTCGCCGGTTACTCGATCCATACCCCTACTGGCAGCTTCCATTCCTCTAAAAATATTTCCAGCCCCTATAATTAAGCCAATGCTTATATTTAAGTCATAAATGGATTTGATTTCATTTGCCAGATAAGATGCTTTAGATGGATCAATACCGAATCCCTCATCACCCGCTAAAATTTCACCAGATAACTTTAGGAGGACGCGTTTATAACGCAATTTCATTAGACTTTATATTTTATGAAAGGGAGATCAATCACCAATAGCAAATCGAGAAAACCTATTAACACTTATATTTTCGCCCAGAGTAGAAATTGTTTGCGTCAATAGATCTGATACTTTTTTATCAGGATCTTTAATATACACCTGTTCCATAAGGCAGGATTCTTGGAAAAATTTATTTATACGACCCTCAACCATTTTTTCAATAATATTATCCGGCTTACCTTCTTTTTTAGCCTGATCTAAATAGATTTCTTTTTCTTTATTTATTAAATTTATATCTACAGATTCACGGTCAAGAGATACCGGATTAGTGGCAGCAATTTGCATCGCTAAGTTATGAGCGAGTTCTTTGAAACCGTCTGTTTTGGCTACAAAATCTGTTTCACAATTAATTTCAACTAGTACACCCAATCTTCCACCGGAATGTATATATGGATAAATCAAGCCTTCTTTTGTTTCTCTTGATCCTTTTTTTTCAGCTTTTGCTATACCAGATTTTCTTAAAATATCGATCGCATTATCAACATTGCCATTAGACTCAACTAATGCTTTTTTACAATCCATCATTCCAGCACCAGTTCTATCTCTAAGCGACTTTACGAGCTTCGCATCAACGCTCATTATTAAAGTTTACCTTTTTCCGAAATAACTTTTGGATCTGTTCCATTACTTTTATCTAATTTTTCTACTGATTCTTTATCATTTTCTACATCTTTCCCTGATGATCTTTCCTCAATAACAGAGTCTGCGAGCGAAGAGATGATTAGCTGGATAGTTCTCATCGAGTCGTCATTAGCTGGAATTGCATAGTCAACTTTATTTGGATCAGTATTACTATCTACGATTGCTATCACTGGAATATCTAGTCTTTTCGCTTCCTTAATCGCGGTATCTTCATATTGAGCATCTACCACCACTAATGCATCAGGCAACCTCCGCATATCTTTAATACCACGATGTTGATCAGATAGTTTAACCTTTTCACGGTTTAACATCTGTATTTCTTTTTTCGTCATGTTTTCGTATAAATTTGAACCCTCTTTTTCCAGTTGCTTAAGGCGTTTAATACTTTTTTTTATTGTAGAAAAGTTTGTAAGGGTTCCACCTAGCCATCGCTCCACAATGTAGAACATTGAGCACCTGTCGGCTTCTTGCTGAACAATATCTTGAGCTTGTTTTTTTGTTCCCACAAAAAGAATTTCACTATTTTTTCTTACAATATTTTTTACATATTTATTTGCTGCATTAATTGATTTTATTGTTTCTTCTAGGTTGATAATATGGACACCATTTTTTTCGATTAGAATATATGGTTTAAAATTAGGATTCCATTTTCTTGTTACATGACCAAAATGCGCTCCAGTTCCTAATAAATCATCAAATTTAACTTCTGACATAATATTTTTATCTTTTTGAGAATTGAAAGTTTTTACGTGCTCCAGGCTGACCTGGCTTTTTGCGTTCGACTTTTCTTGCGTCTCGCGTTAGGAATCCACGTGATTTTAAAATTGACCTATATTCATCATTCACTTCTAAAAGGGCTCTTGCAATACCTAATCTAATTGCACCTGCCTGTCCTGTTAATCCACCGCCGCTTACATTTATATCTACATCATAAGACTTTTCTTGTTCAATAGCATTTAGCGGTTGCATTACTATTGTTCCTAATGTATCTCGACACAAATAATCTTTAAATGGAAGACCATTGATTAGAATATTACCTTTCCCTGGCACCATGAAAACACGGGCTATTGACCGTTTTCTTCTACCGGTACCGTAATATTTATTTTCTGACATATGTTTTCTTTATATTTGTAATTCTTGAGGATTCTGAGCTATATGAGGATGCTCCGAACCAGCATAAATTTTTAGATGAGCTAATATAGACCTGCCTAACTTATTATGAGGTAACATACCTCTAACGGCTTTTTGTATAATTGCCTCTGGCTTTGATTGTCTGAGATCTTCTAGAGACGTCTCTTTTCCACCACCAGGATAACCTGTGTGTGAAAAGTATTTCTTATCTTTTTCTTTATTTCCGGTCACTTCTATTTTTTCTGCATTTATAACAACAACACAATCACCCATGTCTAGATGAGGCGTGAAATCTACCTTATGCTTTCCTCTGAGTATTTGGGCGACCTCGGATGCAAGCCTGCCAAGGACTGCGCCTCTGGCATCAACAATCCACCAATTTTTTTGTATTTCAGCTTTTTTTAAAGATCTAGTTTTCATTCTTTATTATTTTTCGATATGACTTAAGCCTATAAAATTACTCTATTGACTATTATGATGTCAACTGATATTACTAATTTAAAATTTAATCTGATTTGTAGATTCTATTTCTTGAAATAGTGAAAAGAACTTTACCAATCAATTTTTCACCAATAAACGGTGTATTTGAAGAACGAGATTTTATATTTTCCTTTCTAAAAACGGATACTTTATCAGGATCTATAATTGTTATTTCTGCTTCGGTTCCAATTTTAAATAAATCGGAATTAAATTTCATTACATTTCGTGGATTAGTCGTAAGGAGCTTAATCAGTTCTATTAGCGCTAAATCATTTTGTTTAACTAGAACTTTATTTACTGCTCCAAAACATGATTCTAATCCAATCATCCCAAAAGAAGCTAAATCAAATGTTGTTTCTTTATCCTCGATAGTATGAGGCGCATGATCTGTTGCAATACAATCAATTGTTCCATCTTTTATTGCAGCAATTAAATCGAGTCTATCTTTCTCTGTTCTGATTGGAGGACCTACTTTAAAATTTGTATCAAAATTACGTATTGCCTCTTCATTATAATATAAATGGTGAGGTGTCACTTCTGCTGTTATTTTTTTATTTGATAATTTAATATTTCTAATATGGTCAAGTGCCTTAGAGGAGCTAACATGGGGTACATGTAGCCTTGATTTTGTATGTGCTGCTAATTCAATATCCCTATGGACCATTGTAGATTCTGCTAAATCGATGTTTCCATCAAGTCCTAATTCAACGGAAACAATTCCCTCGTTCATTAACCCTTTTGACATTAAACATTCGTCTTCAGCATGGTTAATAATGGGCACTTGAATTAGATTGGAATATTCAAGTGCAGTTCTCATTAAAGCCCCATCTTGAATTGGTAGGCCATCATCACTAAATGCAACAGCTCCCGCCTCTTTCATTAGAGCCATTTCGGTCAATTCTTTCCCATCCTGATTTGCTGAAACAGCTCCGATAGGATGTATGTGTATTGGTAAACTTTTTGATTTTTCCAAAATAAAGTTTATTGATTCAGGAGAGTCTAGAGGTGGGTTTGTATTTGGCATTACGCATACTCTTGTAAATCCTCCAGCCAAAGCTGAACGAGTTCCAGTCTCTAAAGTTTCTTTATCTTCTCTTCCTGGTTCTCTAAAATGAACATGAAGATCACAAAATCCGTGTGTTATTACCTTTCCAGAGCAATTTATTCTTTCAACTTTTTCCTTTAATGATACTTTTCCAATTTGAGAAATCTTGCCACTCTCGATTAAAACATCTCCAAGAAATTCTTTACTATTATATGGGTCTATTATTAATCCATTTTCTAGTAAAACATTTTTATTAAGCTTTTTTAATGACATTAGCCCTCTCCGTATGAATTTTTACCACCGCAAAGAAGATACAAAATAGACATTCTGGAAGCTACACCATTTAATACTTGATCTAAGATAATTGCTTGGTCACCATCTGCAACATTACCATCTATTTCCACTCCTCTGTTCATCGGTCCAGGATGCATAATTACAATTTCTTTTTTTAATGAATTTATTCTCTTTGCTGTAATACCAAACATTTTTCGATACTCTCTTACGGATGGTACTAAACTTTTACCCATTCGTTCTCTTTGAATTCTTAATACATTTATCGCATCAGCCCAATCAAGTACTTCATCGATATTATAATTAATTTTGACGCCTAACTCTGTTAGTTGTTGTGGAATTAAGTTAGGAGGACCGCAAAGCGTAACTTCTGCTCCCATTGTCAATAAACCATAAATATTACTCAAAGCAACTCTACTGTGCAATATATCTCCAATAATTGCAACCTTCAGACCATTTATTTTACCAAATTTTTCATGAAGACTCATCATATCTAATATAGCTTGGGTAGGATGCTCATGAGTTCCATCACCAGCATTAATTATGATTGAATCAATAAATTTTGTCAAATGTATTGATGCTCCGGGTATTGGGTGACGCATTACAACTGCATCAATTTTCATTGCTTCAATGTTTTGGGCTGTATCTTTAAAACTTTCACCTTTTTTAAGACTGCTAGAAGATGCCGAAAAATTAATTGTATCAGCGCTTAATCTTTTTTGAGCTAATTCAAAACTTATTTTAGTCCTAGTAGAATTTTCAAAAAATAAATTAACAATTGTGATACCCTGAAGGGAGGGTACTCTTTTAATAGGTCTTTGTAAAACAGTTTTAAAATGATAGGCTGTATCTATTATTTTTTGAATATCCTCTCCTGGATAATTCTTTAAGCCTAATAAATGTTTATTTTTAAGCATTTTTTTATTTTTCAGCCTTTTATCAAAGAAACGTATTCTTTGCCATCTACTTCATTTAAAAGAACATTCACATGTTCTCCTTCATGGGTTGGTATATTTTTCCCAACGTAATCAGCTTTTATGGGTAACTCTCTGTGTCCTCTATCAACTAGTACGGCTAATTGGATTTTAAGAGCCCTACCAAAACTGTTTAATTCCTCAATGGCTGCTCTAATAGTCCGACCTGTGTATAATACGTCATCAACTAGGATAACGACTTTACCATCTAAATTAAAAGGTATATCTGATCCTCGAACCTTAGGAACACTTAATCTTTTCCTGTAGTCGTCGCGGTGAAAGGATATATCAATTGCGCCATTTTCGTACCTAATGCCACTTATCTTTTCAACCTTATCTTTCAGTCTTCTAGATAAAGGCACACCTCGATTGTGGATTCCGATTAGTACAATTTGATCAAATTCTTTGGAATTTTCATAGATTTCATGACTAAGTCTATTAAGAGTTTTATCTATTGAGCCTGAATCTAGTATTTTTTTTTCTTTCAATTTATTCCTCAAAAAAAAACCTTCAGCAAAGCATCTACTCTGTTGAAGGTTAGAATTTTTGCCTTTCTTGTATCACTGTACAAAATTAAAGGTAAATATTGTATTGAAAATTATCGATTTGATAACGTAATGCAATGTAATATTTTTATTATATCATTTAATTTTAATTGATTCATTGAAATTATTAAATCAAGCTTCTCTTTTGAGAACCATTGTTTTTGTCTTTTTGCAAACTGTCTAGTTCCAATAATAATTTTTTCTTCTAATTGATTCTTATCAATTTTTCCTTTTAAAAAAAGCGTAATTTCTTTGTAGCCTATTGAATCTAAGCCTGTAATATTTTCCCTCATTAGGTTGAGCTTGTTTACCTCATCAAACCAACCTTTTGAAATCATATTTTTAGTTCTTTTTATAATTCGTTGATTTAATTCTTCTCTATTCCAGTCTAGATAAATTGTAAAAACTTTTAATATGTTATTTATTTTTTGATTTATAAAATGTTCTGAAGGTGTTCTTCCTGTTATTTCATAAATTTCTAAAGCACGAACTAACCTCTTTTTATTATTAATATGAACTATTTTTGAATACTCAGGATCAATTTTATCTAATTTTTTTAATAAAAGTTGGGGGTTTAAATCATATTCAATTTCAAGTTTCTCCCTTATGAAAAGGTTTGTGCTGCTTTCATCAAAGAGACCTCTCACTACCGCTCTAAAATAAAGTCCCGAACCACCACAAATTATTGGAACTTTGCCTTTACTCTTAATAAAATTAATTTTATCATATACTTTACTTGCATATTTTCCTGCCGATACTCTCATCCATGGATCTAATGAACCGATTAAATGGTGGGGTATTCCATCCATTTCGTGCACAGTTGGTTGAGCTGTTCCTATCTCCATTCCTTTAAATATTTGCCTTGAATCAAGACCGATTACTTCTCCATTTATCTTTTTTGCTAGTTTTATAGATATCGATGTTTTACCGCTTGCAGTAGGTCCTACCACAGCAAGACAATCATATTTTCTAAGCATTATTTGTTATCCATGGAAGACTATCCAAATCAACATTACCTCCTGATATAATAATGCCTACTTTTTTATTTTTAAATATACTCTTATTTTTAAGTACAGCTGCCAAGGCAATCGCACATGAAGGTTCAATTAAGATTTTAAGACATTGCCATGAAAGCTTCATCGCTTCAATAATATCAATTTCTTTAACTCTTATAATAGATTCAATATGTTTCTTAATTATTGGGAATGTTTTATCACCTAGCTGTGCTCTTAGTCCGTCACAAATAGTATTTGCCACTATATTACTTTCTATTTTTCCAGATATAAGAGAACGAAAAGCATCATCAGCATTCAATGGCTCAGCTCCATATATTTTAATATTATGATTTAATTGCTTTGCAGTAGAGATAGTACCACTTAATAATCCTCCTCCACTGACAGGTGCTATTAATATATCTAGATCCTTATTAGTTTCTAAAAATTCCAAAGCTACTGTTGCCTGACCTGAGATAACTCGCTCATCATTATAAGGATGAATAAGAATTTTTTTTGTTTTTAGGATAAGATCATTCAGTACCTTATCTCTAGAACTCTGGTTCGGAGAACACCATATAATCTTCCCGCCATTTCTTATAACATTATCCACTTTAACTTTTGATGTGTTTTCTGGCATTACAATTGTTGATTGCAGTCCTAATTTTGTTGCAATTGTAGCGATAGCTGCACCATGATTCCCTGATGAGGCTGTTACCAAACCTTTTTTTTGATTTTCTTTTTTAATTTGAAGTATTGTATTAGAAGCACCTCTAATTTTAAATGAACCTGATTTTTGAAAATTTTCACATTTGAAAAATAATGAAGCGTTGGAAAGATTATTTAATGTATAACTTTTTAATACTATCGTATCGTGGATATATGGTTTTATTCTTTTATGATCTAATCGAATTTGTTCTATTGGAATCATAAATAGTTAACTTTTAATTATAATTAAAATAATATGCTAATGTCTTTCGAATCGTCCATCTAATTCATCTAGAGACATTTGAACAATGATTGGTCTTCCATGCGGGCAATAATAGGGATGTTTTGTTGAAAATAATCTATTGACTAGTTCTCGCATTTCTTCTTTCATCAATGAATCACCTGCTTTTATCGCAGCTTTACAGGCAAACATTGCAGCAAGTCCTTCTTGGAATGAACTATATTGCTTTCTTTCTTTTAAAAAATTATCTAATATTTCACGGATAACATCTTTTTCATTACCTAAAGACATTTCTGATGGGATTGCTTCTATTTTCACAGAAGAAATGCCCTCTTTCTTTATTTTAAAACCAATTTTTTGCAAATAAGGCAGTACATCTAAAAGGGCATCAAAATCATCAGGTGAAAAATCTAAAACCTCCGGAAACAACATAGTTTGAGAAGCCATTGAAGTTGATTCAAATGCCTTTATTGCCTCTTCATATAAAATACGTTCATGTGCAACGTGTTGATCAATGATTACTAGGCCACTATTTATTTCAGATATAATATATTTTTTGTGAATCTGCCAGATATTCTCAGTTGCAATTTCATTTGATCTATCAATTGGTGTCTCAGCTAATTTTGAAACATAAGACTTTGCTCTCTCTAAGTTTGTATAAACAGGGTATACTGAATCGGATACTTTTAGAGTAAATGCTTTTTGGTCTGGATTTCTATCATTTTGTAAGTTCTTATTTGATTGAAATTTACCAAAAATATTATCCGTATTATTTCGATATTCTTTATTCTGAAATGTTGAATCAAACTCAGGTGTGGTATTTAAAATATTATTCAATGATCCCTTTACACCGGATTTTAAAATATTAAATATCCTCCATTCATCTTTAAAACGAACCTCAGTTTTCATTGGATGTACATTCACATCCACCTCATATGGTGGAATAGATAAATTAATTATAAAAAAAGGATATTCTCCTCTTTTAACCAATGATTCATAAGCATTATAAACTGCTCTATTTAGTAGTCTATCTTTAATAAAACGTCCATTTAAGAAAATATATTGCTCACCTGGACGGGTACGTACTAGATTCAAATTTCCAGCAAAACCTGAAAAAGAATAATCCCCTTTTATGATGTTGACAGGCAAAAGATTCCTTGAGTAAGTGGGATCAAGTAAGTGATCAATTCGTTCTTCAAGAGTCTCTGATTTTACATGAAAAACAATCCTGTTATCCGAGATCAACCTAAATTCGACTTCTGGAAATGAAAGGCCATATCTCCGCACAACATCAACAATTTTTCTTAGCTCTGTTCTGGGGGTTTTTAAAAACTTTCTCCTAGCTGGTGTATTATAAAAAAGGTTTTTTATTGTAATTTCTGTACCATCAATAGTTATCGCTGGCTTTATTTCTGATGTTTTTCCATTTTGGATTCTGAGTTCAGAGCCAGGGTTTTCTCCACAACTTGAAATAATAGTCATTTCAGATACAGATGCAATGCTAGAGAGTGCTTCACCTCTAAACCCTAGAGTCTCAATTGAAAAAAGATTTTCTAATGTTGAAATTTTACTTGTATGAAATCTTAAAATAGCGGAAGGCAATTGTTCTTCTGGAATTCCTTTCCCATTGTCCCTTAGCTGTATCAAAGCTTGTCCACCTTTCTCAACTACTATATAAATTTTAGAAGAATTAGCATCCAAACTATTTTCTATTAATTCCTTAACTACAGAAGATGGATTTTCAACAACTTCTCCAGCAGCTATTTTATTTCTCAAATCTTCTGATAATGGTTTAATCATATAATTATAAATTTTTTATCACCTTGATTGTTTGATCATAAGTATCTTTTTTTATTTTATTAACTTTACGCAAAATTTTTGTAACCTCTGTAGATTTTTCTGATTTAAAAGAATTATCCCTAATTTCTTTTAAATTAATCATCACGTTTAAACACGCACCTTTAACTCCAGCGGCGGCAACCTCAGCGGCAACACTTGCATCTGTGACTGAGTTTGGGTTACCCAATTCAATAAGTTTTCTGGATAATACAATTACTTGCAAACACAACTTTGCTGTCTCTAATGGGATATCAGTAGCGTATTTATTTGAATTTTCGATTTCTTGTATTCTATATTTCTGATCCTCTTCATTATCCGCTGGTAATTTATTTGAAGCAATCACATTATTGAAAGCCTGGGTATCTTCATCAATAAGAAATAATAATTTTCTTAATAGTTTTTGAGACTCTACCCCAATTTGATCCATTTCTGGTTTTAGATCAATGTTACCTTTTTTTTCATGAGTTAAAGATGCAACCATTGATGTTAGAGATGCACCCAGAGCTCCAGTAAGTGCAGAAACGCTCCCACCTCCAGGCGCAGGAGTATTCCTAGATAATTCATTAAAAAAATCATAATCAATTAAATTATTTCTATCTTTAACAACTACATAATCTATTATTTTATCTTTCGGTAAAAATTTTGATACATCATTTAAACCCAAGGTTTGAACTGCACACTCGATTACATCCTCTTCTGGAACTCCTAAACTTCTTCCTTGTTTACTTAAGAAATACGTTCCAGCACTTAAAATAGCATCCAATGGAACTAGTCCAACTAGCTCGCTACCTGTCACCCTAACACCTCTATCAATGGCTAATTCGCAAGCTTTTTCGTATACGTGATGAACTGATGATTCTCTATAGTTGTTAAAATTAATAGAAATTTGAGCTCTTTTGTATGAAGCTACATACCAACCAATTGCTTTAACATCTTTAAATAATCCAGGTATTTTAACTGGTTTCCCATCATCATTTCTTACAATCTCTCCATCCAATAAATTTTTTGATCTTGGGTTGGGAATTCTCTTACTTCGACCAGCCTCTCTTAATTCAAATGCAATATCCGTCGCAATTCGGTGATCTTTTGTATTCAAGTTAATGTTATAGGCTATTAAAAAATCTCTACATCCAATAATTGTAGCACCTGCTTTATTAGTTAATTTATCTGGGCCATAATCTGGCTTCCATTTAGAATCTAAAAGCTTCTCTGATAAACCTTCAAATTCACCAGTTCTTATATCAGGTAATTTGATTCGTTCTTTTAGCTTAGCTGATTTTTCATATAAGTAAACAGGAATATTTAATTCGTCCCCAACTTTTTGTGCTAATTTATTTGTGAGATTAATGCATTCTTCGATTGAAACATCTTGAATAGGTATAAAAGGACATACATCTGTTGCACCAATTCTTGGGTGTGTTCCAGAATGAGTTGTCATATCTATAACTTCTGAAGCAGTTTTGATTCCCATAAAAGCAGCTTCTAAAATGGAATCTGGATTCCCAACCATTGTTAATACTGTCCTATTTGTGTCTTTTCCAGGATCAACATCTAAAATAATGACCCCTTTTATAGACTTTATCGAATCTACAATTTTATTTATTTTGATCTTATCTATACCTTCAGAAAAATTCGGTACACATTCTATAATTTTAGTCATATCTAATTAAGTTTGATCGTTTCAAGATATGAAATTGCATAAATAACGGCAATAAGTATAAGAAAAGTTCTCCATATTTTCCATTTCCCTTCACTAGTTCTATTTATTAATCTTTTAAAATTAATGATTTTAAAACCCTGTACCTGTAAATAAAAACATAAAAAAAGTGACAAAAGGCTCCATTATTAACCATAAAATAGAAAAACCAGTAATATAACTAAAAAGAATAACACCAAATAGAACTTGAGGACCATAAGATTGAATTTTCCATGCAAGTGATGGATTTTTTTTCATTAAATATCCAGAAAAAATTTGGGATCCATCTAATGGGGCAACAGGAATAAGATTAAAAATAGCTAATGAAATATTTATTCGAGTAAAATAAATTAGTATTAAAAAAA
>MDTB01149776.1_pt1 | contig 18228 bp, 15 predicted proteins | sample 811161 | NCBI WGS metagenome assembly MDTB01 (sample SAMN05326650, study PRJNA326480) | marine metagenome | isolation source: seawater | place: Mediterranean Sea | collected 2009
GCGGGATACGTAGCGTTCGGACTGAACACCTGGCGATCAGGGCGCTTTCGCCCAGGACCGGCATCGGTTATTGGAACCCCAACCTTGTTCCGGGGTGAGCTACTGCGCGCCTCTCCTTTCGATCCGGATAGATCGTTTTCGGACGATTCCGAATTGTGTGAACGCTGGCAACGCGACTTCGACGCAACCTTTGCCATCTCCGACGCCTACGTATACGAACAGGGGAAAGTGAGTTTCCACGAATTGTGGACGCGGTGTCGGATGTACGGCATATCTGACGCAGAGGTTTTCACCAGTGGTCGTTCCAACGGTTGGCCTGTATCTCGGCAGATTCGATCCCTCGCCCACCCTCTAGCTGCGGATGTGATCGAACCCATGACCCACGCTCGCGTGACGCAGGCAGCAGGCGCCGCGCCGTTTCTCCTCGCATTCGCAGCCATGCGCTATCTGGGGTGGGCGCAGGCTGCACTAGAGCGAAAAGCTAGGGCCGCCTGATCAAGGGAGCGATCCTTTCCTCATCACGGGCGGCCTGGGCGATCCCTTCCGCTTGGGTGGGCAATCGGTGCCCCAATAATCGTGCGACCTTGTCAGTGTTCAACGATAGATCTCGACTGCGAGTCGTCACGTGATCCGCATCCTCGGAGGACAGTGGCGCGATCAGATCTGAAGGAAGATCGAAAGTCTGCGCGACAAGTTGACCGAAGTCGTACTTGGAACGAGCATCGTCTGATGCGACATTCATTGTGCCGGTCGCCCCACGTTCCGTAAGGTCCCAGATCACCTGGATGAGACTTTGTACGTAAATCGACGTCACAACAAAATCTGGGTAACCACGGACGGCACGTCCTTGACGTAGCGAGTTGACGAAGAATTCGAGAATTGACTTCTGGCCGGTTTCGCTCCAGCCAAAGAAGTTCGTTCGCACGATGAGATGATGTGCTGTAGCTGAGCGAACGGCCTCCTCACCCAGCGCCTTCGTCTCTCCGTAAACGGAAAACGGCTCAAGCTCATCGTCTTCGCGGTAGTTGCCACGCTGGCCTGAAAACAGCGCATCGGTCGAAACGAATACCAACGTGGAGCCGAGCGTGTCCGCCTCCTCAGCCAGAATCCGCGAAGCGGTGACGTTCACTGCATAGGCCTGGTCTGGATCCTGTGCCGCCGTCTCATGGCCGGCAATCGCCGCGCCGTGCATGATCATGTCTGGCTTTTCTCTGCGAATGGCCTCCACGAGATCAGTGGTGTCCCTCAGGTCGAGGTTGATGGAGCGCGAATAGTTTCGTTCCGTGAAATCAGTTCGAGCCAGACCCACGGCCTCGACTTTGCGCGACAGACCTACGGCCGTGTTGGTGCCCAAAAAGCCCTTGGCGCCGGTTACCAACCAAGTTGCCACTTCTTGAGTCTAGGCCTCCACGCGTGGAGAAACAGAAGCCGCTCGTGGGCAGCGCGATACCTTTGTAGGCGTCTGATGGGCACGGGCAGTTCCCAAAATCATGGAATGTCCGATTGAGGTGGGGAGAATTGATTGATTCGTTCGGTAGGTACTGAGCGCCATAGCGACCCCTTTTCAAGAAGCGGGTGGCCGATTCGTGTGAGCCTGCAGGAAAGTGGGGCCTGGTATCTCATTGCGCTCTTTGTCACTCCGGTGATAGCTCACTTCACGCAGTACCTTTTTCCAGGCACGTCGATCCTCGGCGCACAGCCCTTCAGTACGGTTCTTGCGCTGTTGGGCACAAGCACTGCCTTGGCATTGTGGTTTCTGTATCGACCCCGACAGCCCTGGCCACTCCTTTTCCAGGTCTTCATGGGCGCGTTGCTGGTGGTCTGGGTCTTCGCTGTGGTCATTGCAAACGTTCATGGGGACCCGTTCAACTTCACCGCTCTGCAAGCGCCCCTTGTTCTCCTCATGGTGTGGCTGAAGAGACCCCAGTCCAGCGATGTATGGAGAGCCGGTGATGCTCTCGCTGGGTCTCTTGTTGCGATAGCTGCCGCAGCGCAACTACTTGATTGGATGGGTCTGCGGGAGTTGCGCTACGACGTTTGGAACAGGCTTCCCTTCATTGATCAGATAGTTGGCCCGATCGGGAGGTGGGAGGGTCCATTTGGAAACTCGAACTTGGCTGGTCCGATTGGAGCTTTTCTTGTTGCTTACGGCCTGTTTCGATATGGGTTGAGCCGCTGGGCAATGGTGTTCACAGGCGGTGCCATTGTCTTCATGAGTGACTCACGAACCGGCTACCTGGGCGTGCTGGTCGCACTCTTTGTTGCAGTTCTCTTTCGGCCCGGCATCGGTCGCTATCAAATGACTGGCGTCAGGAGAGCTGTATTGTTTGGTGTAGTTGCAGGTGCTTTCGTGGCCTTGATTGTGGCGTTCGACCCAACAATCAATGGTAGAACGGCCGTTTGGTCATTGTTCTGGAATCTGTTTTGGTCGAACCCCCTCGCGGGTGTTGGAGGTGACGGAATTGCTAGCGCGATTCAAGGTGATGTGTTCCTTGACGGCTGGGCTACGCACGGACACAACATCCTGATAGACCCCCTCGCTAGGTTTGGCATTTTTGGGGTTGCGGCACTTCTCGTAGCTCTCATCTCAGCACTAGTCATGACCTTCCGGGCGGCAGAAACAGGACAGCGAGCTGGATTGGTGCTTCTAGCCTGTTTTCTGGCGATTGGCGTGACTGAAGACGTAGTGGACTGGCGGTACCTTGGCATTCAAGCGCTTCCACTTCTTTTAGCTGCCATGTTGGGAGTAGGAGCAACTTCTCAGCGTAAGACTATGGTGCCAACGTGTTGACGCTTACCCTGATTGGGCAGTCGCTTGCCCTACTCTCTCGGCGCGACCGTGTTCTCTTCGGCCTCATAACAGTGGCCCAGATGGCACTCAACGTCTTGGACTTGCTTGGCGTGTTTCTGATTGGCGTGGTCAGCGTTGTCTCAGTGGCGTCTGTCAGTGGGAATCCAATGCCCGCACAAGTGCTGGGTGTGGTTGACCTCCTAGGTCTTTCTGGTGCCGATCCGGTCACCATTGCTGTTTGGTTAATGGGGACTGCTGGGTTGGCATTGATTCTGAAGTCTTTGCTTTCTGCGATTCTCGCCAGAACGACTCTGCGGTTCTTGGCCGCCCGTCAGGCCGCACTGTCCGCGCGACTCACAGCTCTTTTCCTTGACCGTCAACTCTTGGACATTCAGGCGAGAACTAGTCAAGACGCAGCCTTCGGCCTGACAGTTGGTGTTCAAGCGGCCACCGTGGGTATCCTCGGATCGTTTTCCGCGGCGCTGGCAGACATTGGCCTCCTGACATTCTTGGGCCTCGGCCTGACGGCCATTGATCCCCTAGTCACGTTGTACTCAGTAGCCTTTTTTGGAGCCTTGGGTCTCATGCTCCAGCGCAGTCTGGCAGGGAGAGCAACGCGCCTGGGTCACGAATCGGCCGAAGTTGATATTGAGAGTTACACGGCGATCCAACAGGCGATTGCGAGTTATCGCGAAATAGCTGTGGCAGGGCGTCTAGATCTCTATGTTCAGCGCATCCAGCGGCTTCGCTGGCGTTCAGCCGCGATCGGTGCGGGTTTTCAATTTCTGGGCCTTATTCCGAAGTATGTCTTCGAGGCGGCACTCGTTGTCGGTGCTCTTGGCCTTGCGATTTCTCAGTTCCTGACGAAGGATGTAACGGCGGCCGTCGGTATCGTGGCGGTGTTTCTTGTTGCAGGCGCGCGAGTGATGCCTGCCCTAATGCGCCTTCAGGTCACCAGTTTGACCATTCGCCAGTCGGAGGCTCCCGCGCAACGTGCAAGGTCCCTCGTGGTGGACTTAGATGCAGGCCGCCAAGACTTTTCTGCTGACGGCCATCGAACTGGGCTTATCGTTGCAGCGCCCTACGAACACCTCGATTTCAAACCAACCATTGAGGTTCGTGACGTCTGGCTCACCTATCCCGGAACGTCCGCGCCGGCTGTTGCCGGAGTGGGTTTCCGGGTTGGTGGCGGCCAGTCGATTGCCCTCGTCGGCTCAACCGGAGCTGGAAAATCAAGCGTAGCCGACCTCATCCTGGGTCTTGTCGAACCGGATTCCGGTCAGGTGTGCATTGGCGGAATCGAACCGCCCAAAGCTATTGAAAGGTGGCCTGGCGGCTTGGCATATGTGCCACAAGAGGTCACTCTGGTCAGTGGTTCGATACGTGAGAACGTTGGGATTGGTTTGCCCAGTGAACTGATTGATGATGACGTGGTGTGGGAAGCCCTTAGTCGAGCTCACTTAGCTGACTTTCTGAGGGATAGACGCGATGGTCTGGATACCTACGTTGGGGAGCTCGGGATGCGCCTTAGTGGTGGGCAGCGTCAGCGGCTGGGACTCGCGCGTGCCCTTTATACGCGACCCCGCCTTCTTGTCTTGGATGAGGCGACGAGTGCCCTGGATGCAGAGACCGAGGATTTAATTGGGCAGACCATGCTCGAATTAGAGGGCTGTGTAACGACCGTAACGATCGCCCACCGTTTGGCGACCATTCGCCGCTGTGACCTTGTGGTGTACTTAGAGTCAGGGAGAGTTGCCGCCAGTGGAACCTTCGACGAGGTGAGGAGGAAGTCCAGGGCGTTCGATCGTCAGGCGCGATTGCTCGGTCTATAGAAGCTCTATTCTGTATCTACTAGTCCGACTATTCCTCAGGGAGTCATGAAATCCATGTCAGTCTTGCAAGGTTCGTCAATCCTTGTCACGGGTGGGACAGGTTCTTTCGGCAAGGCGTTTATTCGCTACGTCTTGAATAACCTCCAGCCTGAACGCGTTGTGATCCTCTCACGAGATGAACTCAAGCAGTTTGAGATGAGAGGACATTTCGACGGTGACCGAAGACTTCGTTGGTTTCTTGGAGACATTCGTGACCGTGAGAGGCTAAATCGAGCTCTAGTTGGGGTCGACTACGTGGTCCATGCAGCCGCCTTAAAGCAAGTAGATACCGCGGAGTACAACCCTTTCGAGTTCGTCAAAACGAATGTTTTGGGGAGCCAAAATCTGATTGATGCGTGTATCGATGCAGGTGTCAAAAAGGTGGTGGCGTTGTCGACTGACAAAGCCTCTTCGCCGATTAACCTCTATGGTGCCACCAAGTTGACTGCCGACAAGTTGTTTGTTGCAGCGAACAACTATGCATATGAGCACGCGACCAAACTCGCCGTGGTGCGTTACGGAAATGTCATGGGAAGTAGGGGATCCGTCGTTCCCTTCTTTCAAGCGAAGATACAGGCGCAAGAACCCCTACCCATCACGGATCCGAGAATGACTAGGTTCTGGATTACCTTGGACCAGGCAGTGAGGTTCGTTGTCGACTCCTTTGATCAAATGTCGGGCGGCGAACTGTATGTACCTCGGATCCCAAGTATGAAAATTGTGGATCTGGTTGATGCTTTAGCACCTGGCTATCCGACAGTGGAGATCGGTATTCGCCCCGGTGAGAAGCTTCACGAGGAAATGGTCAGTTCGGACGATAGTTACCGGACTGTAAGGCTGGATGATCGATACGTCGTTATGCCTACGATCGCGGAGTGGGGCTTCACGCCAATTGAAGGCGAACCCGTACCCGCTGGATTCAGCTACAGCTCGCATACAAACGATCAGTGGCTCTCACTGGCGGAACTACGCGCCATTCTTCATCTGGATTAACGTTGTGATTCCCTACGGACGTCAAAATGTAAGCCGCGAAGATATCGATGCGGTTGTTAACGTGTTGCAGAGTGATTGGCTCACGACCGGTCCTGCTGTTGAAGAGTTAGAGCAAGCTTTAGAAACCGTGATCGGAGGTGACCCAGTTGTTGCGGTCTCTTCAGGGACTGCAGCTTTGCACACTGCTTATGCCGCAGCGGGTATAGGACCTGGTGATGAAGTGATCACACCCCCCATCACTTTTGTCGCCACTCAAGCGACCGCCGTTTCTCTTGGAGCCACAATCGTCTTCGCAGATGTATGTGCGGATACCGCAAACATCGACCCCGAGGCCGTAGAGGCAGCAATTTCCCCACGAACCAGGGCGATTGTCGCTGTTGACTTCGGCGGCCATCCAGCGGATATGGATTCTTTGCGGGCCATTGCCGAACGGCATGGATTACTTCTGATAGAGGATGCCGCGCATAGCCTCGGCTCAAGTTACAAGGGTCGGCCCGTTGGGTCGCTCGCTGACATCACCGTTTTTTCCTTCTACCCCACCAAGAACATCACGACTGCTGAAGGAGGCGCGGTCACCGCGAAAGACCCTGCACTTCTTGCGAAGGCACGATGCTTTTCCAGGCAAGGCTTAGTTCGAGAGCCAGCCCGTCACGTGATGTCAGGAGAGGGACCTTGGCACCAGGAAGTGCACGCGTTCGGCCTCAACTATCGACTTCCCGACGTGCTCGCCGCCCTCGGACTGAGTCAACTCCAACGCCTGGTTGAGTTCAAGAGCAAACGTTCCGTAATCAAAAAGCAGTACGACGAACTCCTCGCTTGTGCCCCTGGAATTGATACCCCTGTTGAGAGAACAAATGTAGATCCGAACTGGCACCTATACCCGGTGAGGGTGAAGCGAGAAAAGCGCCGATCGGTCTTCGAGGCGTTGAGGCGCGACGGAATCGGAGTGCAGGTGAACTACATGCCTGCTTATTGGCATCCGGCTTTTGATCGAGATCGTTACCCTCAAGGGCTGTGTCCAGTAGCCGAGGATTTTTACGCTCGCGAGATTTCGCTGCCAATGTTTGTTGGCCTTGAGACCAATGAAGTCAAAAGGATTGCGGCTTCCGTGATTTCAGCGCTCAAGACTTAGTCGAATCCGATCACCAAGTATCCCCTTTGGGTTATCGGTAACGAATCCTGCCCGGGCGAGCGTGGTTAAAGATGCGTGATTTGAAGCCTTGACAGTTGCTTCTATCTTCCGTGGAGTGTTGTGAGGCAACGAAGCGATGGCTTGCCTGACGAGTTCAACCCCAAGTCCACGCCCTCGGAAGAGATCGTCTACTGAGTAGGCAAGGAGGAGAGTTTCGTTGCGTTGTTCGAATCTGGCCTGCGCGACCGGCAGACCGTTAGCCTCAAGTACGTATAGATGAGAAAAGGGGCTGTCCATCATGTCGGTGAACCATGCCATGTGTGAATCCCAGTCAATGGCGTCACTAGTCAATGACTGAGCGCGCACATCGGATTCATTGACCCATCCAAAGTAGATATGAGCGTCTTGAATATTGGCAGGTCGAAGTGACAGTCGGTCAAGAGGAGTGGGTAGGAGAATTTCAGCCACACGACTAGCGCCTAGACCATCAACAGCCGTCATTCCTGCGTGAGACATCTCCTGGCACTTTGCCGTAGATGACGTGAGTGTAACTAGTGCATCACGAATCGTTGCCGAGGTGACCTTACCGCTACTACCGACATAGTGCGTCACACCGGCAGAGGCGAGAGCGATGGTAGAGGGTTCTTGATTGTTAGCCAAAGTTATCGTAAGTCCGGGCACACCTAGGCAGGCACGCTCTAGCAGGGTGACCCCTCCTCCGGTGACGGCATAGGTCGCTTGCCGCAGTAGATGAGCTAACGAAGCCTGGAATTCATGTATGCGCCAGAAATTTCGACTGCGAGCCGTTTGGTTGATGGCCTCGCTGTGAGGGTTATTCGGCCCGACGACAACGTCAACTTGGAGCTCCTGGAAGACCGAGTCTGTTAGTGCATCCAATGCGGTGAGTGTCACGCCGGGAAGATCGCTGGCTCCGAAATAGACGAGAACTCTTGGCACCACCTCTGGGTGTGTAGCGATGGGGGATTGCCGAAACTCAGTGTAGATGTGAGACAGCATGGCGAATCGAGTACCTAGGAGTAGTCGCCCGTCTGCTAGGCCGGCGTATCTTTCCTGGTCACCCGGGTAAGTTGAGTCAACGACTAGCGAGGCGGTGTGCCTTCGATCAGCCAAATCATCGATAGCGATAACATCGGAGCCCGACATCCGAATGGTCGTCTCCCAAGTGGCACCAAGGGAATAGTGATCGACTACGTAGAGATCGGCTCCACCAACAGCGTGGAGCGTATCGAGAGCGTCACGTCGCTCGGCTTGATTCCGCTCCGCCAATTCATGAAGGCGAAAACCGTGCTCGCTAATGGTCTTAGCCAAATTTCCCCTGGTCAGCTGAGTAACAAACTCAATCTCGCCACCGCGCTGCCGTATGGCTTCACCGAGGGACAGGCATCGCATTACGTGGCCTGACCCGATTGCGGTAGACGCGTCCGCGCGAATCACAAATTTCATTTCCCTATCTAATCGTGTTTGGAAATCTCAGAATCATGAAATGTGTCTATAGGAGTATGGTGTGGGGCGCTAAAATGCAGCGAGTGTTGGATCGCCGAACAGGCGATGAGTGGGACGACTACAAGCAGGGAGACGGCTAAGTGCTCACAGAGATCAGTGTAGGAAGCCGTATGATCGGTGATGGGCACCCAACCTTCGTTGTCGCGGAAATCGGATCAAATCATGATCAAGATCTAGGGCAAGCCCTCGCGCTTATTGAAGCTGCCGCTACCGCGGGTGTTGATGCTGTGAAATTCCAGACGTTCCAGGCTTCCCAGCTGTATTCCAAGCGAACTCCTGGTTTTTCGTATCTGAATGACGTCGACACGTACTCTTTACTCGAATCACTTGAACTCGATCGGTCGTGGCAGCATTCTCTTCGACAGCGGGCCCGCGAATGCAATATTGAGATGTTCTCCTCCCCGTTTGACTTCGAAGCCATTGAGACACTTGAGGCTATCGGTGTGCCTCTTCACAAACTCGCATCATTTGACCTTCCGGATACGGATCTGGTGCGCGCCTTAGCTCGAACGGGCAAGCCGCTCGTCATGTCAACTGGTTTGGCCACATGGATGGACATCGACATCGCCGTGGGAGCTGCGCGAGACGAGGGTAATGAGGCACTCGTGCTTCTCCAATGCACATCCCTCTATCCCGCACCCACTCATCTGTCCAATCTTGCTGCGATGGAATCGATGCGCAGAGCATTCGGCACTCTGATTGGTTATTCAGATCACACTCTTGGTGATCACATCTCCCTCGCCGCTGTCACCATGGGTGCGTGCATGATAGAGAAACACTTCACACTTGACCGGAAGTTATCCGGTCCTGATCACGCCTTCGCTATCGAGCCAGAAGAATTGAGCAGAATGGTTCAGCACATCCGAGACGTGGAAGCTGCCATCGGTGATGGCCGTAAGTTGGGACCTCGACCAGAAGAAGCGGAGATGGCGTTGAAAGGAAGGCGTAGCCTGCATGCGGCGATTCAGATTCCGCAAGGGACGGAAATCGCTCACGACATGCTCGTTGTGAAGCGCCCTGGAATGGGGCTCTTGCCCATGCTTCGAGAACATGTAATCGGGCGGCGCGCGACTCGAGATATTCTTGAAGACGAGTGGATCACATGGGAAATGCTTGGCTAGTCCAAGCCGAATGTCAAAAGCACCTCAGGCTAAGGATTTGAGAAGTAGTTCAGCACGCTTCCAGTCTTCTTCAGTGTCTATGTCGACGACGCGACTACCCTCAATGGGATAGGCACATGCCTTCTGCAAGATAGATGATTCCGTCAGCCACGCTTGAGTAGTTCCCCAATAGAATTGTCCCGCGTCATGCCACATCGGCTCGAGGTCTTGGGTACGCATGGAAGCAGCCACAGGTGTTACCAATGTGAGCGACCCGTCACGCGCCATTCGCATTGCTCTCTGGACTGGATGTTCGTATCGAGTGACAGCAGCAACGAATTGCTTGTCGCTTGATTGCAGCACATCAAGGCTACGCGTCAAGTCCTTTCTGTTGATTGCAAAAGCAGCCGGATAGATGCAACATACGAATTGAAGACCTGGGTCGTCAACGACAGCTAAAGCTACTTCGTGCGCCATAACTTCGAGGGTTGATGCGAAATCGTCGGAAAGTTGCGCAGGGCGTGGTGAGGATACGTGAGCTCCGCTATCGCTAGCAATCTGCTCAATTTCTTCATCATCTGTGGAGACGACCACCCTGGAAAAGAGACCGGAATTCGTGGCCGTTTGAAGAGACCAGGCGAGCAATGGCTTTCCGTTCAGATCACGAATGTTCTTGCGTGGAATGCGCTTCGATCCACCACGAGCGGGGATAATTGCCATTGTGGAAGGTTGGAACCTGGTGGTATCCCGTTCTAAAGATTTTTGACTCCGTGAGTCTGCCACGCTGCGATACTACTGCTCACTTGAGCCGCGGTGCGTGTGGCTCCGAGTCCGTTGACGTAAATAAGTGTCAGGAGATGACGACGCAGAGAAAACGCGATTCAACACATGAACAGCGAATGCGCAGTTGAAGGGGTGTATTTCTAAACTCCAGCATAGACACACTGTAGGGATGCTCGTACTCCAGGCCCCTCGAGATAATGCATGGTGCGCATCGGCCGATACCGCAACGCTAACGCAGTTGAGAGCACTGAATCTTCTCTCGCACAAGACTCTTGACCGATGAATAGTCAATGAAGATTGCGGATAAGTGAGGTTTGGAGGAATCTTGCATTGGAGCGGACTCGCGCCCCTCATGAGACTGTCGCGGAGTCAAGTGGATACCAATTCCAGCGAAGATTCAGACCGCTCGATTGCGAAGCTCGATTGACTATTGAACTACTCGCAAGTTTCGTTGGGTAAGGAGTTTGCACAACAACTTCAAGACGAAACCCCAGGGCCAACAGACTCTGTGCACATGGACATTTAAGGCCCTCTCGGGAGGACTCCAATGTCGGTGTTGCGGCTCCCCAAATCGCTGCTGACCGCTGTTCGAACACGTCTCAAATGTTGATTCTTGCGTCCACTCATTTCACCGCCATCACGCTTGGTTTTAAGGTGATGTGGTGAACTACTCCTCCCGATTTCAAGGCTGGTGAATTTTTGTGGTTGAACGAACGGGTCAGGCTAAGGGACTAGTAGTGCAGAACTTGGATCTCCTGACCGCGCCCGAGGCCGCCTTTCGCGCAATCACTGGCTGGGATGTGCGCTTCTTGAATTCACGGTTTAGTAACTCGTTCATGCAAGCATTACTCTGTCGACTGGGTGTGCGACCGATGTCCCTGGAAAGCCAAGCCAACCTCAAACTTGCGGACTACTCACAGGATTCACCGTTTCGCGCTGCAGAGTCGCTGGCTTTGGATATGGATCTAGAACCGATACTGGACTTCCTGGCGTCGCGATATGTACGGATCCCACACGCCAGAGAGGCTTTTCGCCTCGCACTCATCTCCGAAATAGCGAAGGATCCATTGGGTATTTTTCTGACCGATACATGGATGCGTAGTCGTGACACGAAACATGCCCGTGTCGTCGCAAGAACGTCTAACGAGTCGCTCGTTTTTGAACGAATGGGAACTCCCGCTGACATACTTGCGCCACCAGCTGGGCTGAGTTGGCTTGGGCGGATGGCTGTACCTGAGAAACTAACGTCTTCCTTTTCTACCCACCGATCAAGGCTGCGTAATCTATTGATCTCTGGGGGGGGAGGACACGGGTTGGATGATCCAGTTAGTGCGCAAAGCGAACAAGTGAACCGCGCAGATGCGTCTGTATTGATGATCTTCAACAATAGTGACAGGTACGGAAATCTCTATAGATACGACCATCTATTTAGTTCTGATCCCAAGTCCCCACTCTACAGGAGCAATACCGCCCTTATTTCAAGGTACGGAGGAGCTATGAGTGGCGGTAGCCTTGCCGAACGTTGGCCTTTGGGTGGAAGCAGAGTAAGTAGAAGGCGTAGGAGCCACGCAATATGGTTGCGCCTGAAGACATTAAACGACGCAAGCGTGCCAGACGGAGCCCTGAGATTCCTCGCTCGGCTGTCTGCGCGAGTAGACTTAACGGCTGAAGAGGTGAGGCTTCAGTATCCGCGGGCCAAGGTGGCTTGCTTAATGTACGAAATTCAAGTTCCCAGTTATCTCAGCCTTGCGCTGGACGCTGCTGGAATAAAAACAATCGCCTTACACGAGCGCCCTGAAACCGCATTTGCTCACGACTCTACTATTACTGCCAGCACCGTTCTGGCCGGAAGCCCATTCCTCGCGAAGTCGCTGATGGTCTCCTCTTCAACCGCCATCAGCGTGACCGAACCGGTCGGCATGTGGCGCACAGACTTGTTGCATCAAGCCAAATCGCAAGCCGCCAAATACCGCGATGAGTTGCTAGGTAAGCGGTTCAATCGCCTGGTAGTTGCGCTTCCCTACCATGTTGAGCATGATCCGCTCCGCGCTTCAGACCCGATCGCAACCTCTGCCGAGACTATGGAGCATTTTCTCGATGAAGTCATCAGAGTCGCAGACACCTGGCCCGACGTTCTCATCATCATCCGCGCAAAGCAGATTGACTGGCTGGAAGATGAGCGTCTTTGGGCTATCCTCCGGAAGCTGCACTCTAGGTCAAACATTGACGTCAGTACGGACTACGCCGCATTGAATGAAACGTACAGGCTTTGTTCGGCGGCCGACCTGATTATCGGCAAGGCTTCCTCCATCCTCGATGAGTGTTTGTCTCTGGACATACCGACCGTAATTCACGACTACACGTGGAATGTTTGCGGTGCTAGGCAGCGCATCCTGACCTACCTCCCTCGAGAGTTATGGGCCTTGGATTCAAGTGAGCTGCTGCACCGAGTTTCGTTTTGTCTAGAGGGCCGAGGGGCAAGTTTCCGGCAATGGTGGGAAGGGTACCGCCGAAAGATATACGGTGAAAATAATGACGGGGCTGTCCGGGAGCGCGCAAGGTCTAGGGTTCTCCAGGAACTTGATCGGCCATGACTGCTAGCGAATCGGTAAAGCACAGAGCCGCATGGACTTTGGCCAAGGCGAGCGAATCAGCAAACTTCGGAATACTGCTGGTTACAACGTGGGTTCTAGCCCTAATAAGGCCCTTCATCGTGATCAGGCTAGCGACTTTTCGCACTGAAAGAATCGGCCATTTCATTGCCGATACAGACCTAGCGATTGCACTGTTGAATCAGCATCGTAGTCAAGATGGCTTTCAGCGTAAGTACGTCTTCGTCATGCCCGACGCAGTGTGTAATGAGCAGTTGCGAGAAATGTATGCGCGAAGCCTTCGTCAGTCGCCGGACGTTCGCGTGCTGGACTGTCGCGAGTCTTGGCTCGCTCGGCGTCTATTAAACCCCACACGGCACCTAACTCAAGCCGCTCAACAGCGAGGTAAATTTTCTTCCTACTACTGCGGAAGCCCAGATGCGAGCGGCATTGATGCTTGTGGCTACCGACCTAACAGCCGCCCTCACCTTGTGTTCTCTGAGGATGAAGCCGAGAGGGGTTGGCGCGAATTGAGCTCTCTTGGAATTTTCCCAACTGATCGACTGATCTGTATCCACATCCGCGACGCGGCTTACCTGCAGGTGACGTTACCTGAGCGCGATTGGTCTTACCACGATTATCGAAATCCCGATCCAAACTCGTACGTGCCAGCGATCAGATTTCTCCTAGATCGGGGTTACAAGGTTATTCGTATGGGCAAAGTCACGAATGCGAAGCTACCAATCGAGGAAGCCACCTTTATCGACTATGCGAAATGGGAAGGGCGCAGTGACTTTCTTGACCTCTTCCTATACGCCCAAGCGGAAATGGCCATTGCAGGTAGTGCCTCCGGGATAGATCAAATCGCCTTTACCTTTAATATCCCAGCAGTGACGACGAACTTTATTCCCTTTGAAGATCCGCGTATGGCGATTTCGAAGGCAATGGTGATTCCATGCTTACTGAGAAGCACTGTCACCGGTGAAACCGTTCCCCTATCGACGATGATGCAGTACCGATTCGGCTCGTCGACCCGCTTTCAGGAGGCCGGACTGGAGCCGGTGTATAACACGGCTGAGGAGATTATTGAAGTGGTCCACGAGGCGGTGGACCGCCTGTTGCCAGAAGGTTCTGGATCAAATCCAGAGTCTAAATTGGAAATTCAATTTTGGAATTGGGCTGAGCAGCAGGGTATTTCCGAACGCGTCACGGCTGGCCCGTGGACAACGGATTTCTGTCGCGCCCGGATTGGCACGGCATTTCTTCGCCGACACTCTCGGATACTCTTGGCGTAGGAGTTTAAACAGATGCTCGATTACTGGGACGGAGAACGAAGTGACCAAAAGCCTTCCTCCGGCATCTGCTTCTCGATTGACTATCTTCAAAAACACGTATCTGCAAGCCCCATTGTGGCTGCACCGACTTGTTGTCCGGGATAGCACTTACGAGGATGTCCTGGATGGGGTACCTACGAATGTTGCGCGGAGGAAGCAGAGGGCGCTGAAGCGACTCTTGTGGTTCTGGCCGCGTATTGATCAAGCCAGCAAGTGGGCAGATGCCGACACAGGCACCGCTTGGGCACCAGAGAATTATCTCCACTCACATCGGACGAGGCTGGTCCAAAAGATCAACGAGGTTGTTCCGAAGGATGCCTCACTACTCGAACTCGGATGCAATTGCGGATCGGACCTGAACATCTTGGCCACAGATGGCTACTGCGATCTTTCAGGCATGGACGCAAGTTCACGTGCGTTAGACCTTTTTCGAAGGGAATACCCTGCGACCTATGCGCTCGCCAAACCTCGCCATGATCTTTTCCAGAGCTACCTGATGGCTATGCCGAGCCTCGCTGTGGACTATACCTACTCCAATGGGGCGACTATCGAATTAGTGCACCCGAGTTTTCCCATTGTGCGAGAGATTTGTCGAGTGACCCGGAAGGGAGTATTACTTGACCTCAGTGAACGACACCAGGGATTTGCACGCGACTACCGCAGACAGTTTGCTCGTTCAGGATTCGAAGTGACCTTTTGTGATGAGACGGAACAGGTCACAGGGCAAAGCAGCCTGATCGTTTTCTTGCGCAAAGCATGACAATGAATTTAAGCGCTGCACATCTTTCAGTCAGCGGGTCGACCCTGCAAGAAAATATTCAAGGGACGCTTGCGTCTAGCCCTGAGTCTACGTAAGCACCTGCCCGAAACCTCGAGCCTTGCCGTCGATGCAGTCTTTGTGCCAACGACCATTTTCGATCCACCAAACACGTGGATCCCGAAACGAGTCAGCTACTTGGTTGAACTCAGTTTCAGAAATATCAACATAGGTGAGCCACCGCGCAAGATCCTCAGTAGGCCGAACGTGATCGTACTCAAGAACGATTTCCACGCCTTCTTCTCGTGTCATTCTCCCGGCGCGGATGTCCTTGCATGCATGATCAGTTCCTCGCCCGTAGCCCAACTTGACGAACTTCAAGTAGTCGTGAACACCGTTCTCGTGCATGTCATCGAGATTAGATATACGTCGGTAAGTGCGCGCAAAGGGCTTACGAGCTTCTTCCCATCCGTATCCGCGTGCAATTTCAGCATTTCTCACACCGTCCCAGGGGACATAATTTGAAAGATAGATTCCCCGCACTCCGTTACTTACTACCCGGTTATCACTTGGATATTGGCCCCATTGCAGGTCTTTTCCGGTGAGGCCTTCACCTAGTTCGAGTCGTCCGAGTTTCGCGAGCCCGTCGTCCGTAAAATTGTGCCAGTCATAGCCACGTAAGGCATGCTCCAGACGGTCACGAAACGTAAATTCATTGAAGTCGTCATTCGTGAACATGCCCCCGAGGTTCGTAAAGCCGTGTTCTCCCCACAGAATTAGCGGTACGCCCCAATGGATAGCCGCTTGAATCGGAACTGTAAATATGCCACAGTGAGCATGCCAATTCATGTCCCCTTGAAGACGAAAGCCGATCCTGTTCATCTTCTTTAAGGTCGAAATAGAAGGTCCTACAGTAATGTGATCTGCATCAAAAACATGTCTCATCCGTTCAAGATTCTCTTGACCTTCTGGCAAGTAATTGTTGCCGTGATACGTAACGAGGAGTGGCTTCAGTCCCAATTCGTGAACTGCAAAGTGTGTTTGAAAATAACTGTCCTTGCCTCCACTCACACCAATCACAACATCGTAGTTTGAGTTATTGGGGTAGTTGTCTACCAATTCACTCAGCATTGAGCGGCGTTGCTCCCAGTTGACCTGAAGAGCCTGCTCTGCATTGATACAAGCGCCGCATACTTCAGAGACCTCCAGCCCCACTGGCACCGCGGAAATCGATGGGATCACACATACCGAACAGTATGAAACATGAGTGGTCACGGGCTCTCCTCGCCGAATTGAATATAACTGGCGTTAGACACGTCGTACTTGACCACCGCTTTGCGACAAATATCGTCGGACTTGAACATCAACATTATCAGAAAAGTGCCACATGTTGGCTGCGGCCACCCCTGAAGCGCCAGCCAGTGCGCCCGCCGCCAAGTGCTCGGGAGTCCGCGCGCCCCCTAGGACCACTACAGGTACCTCAACTGTACTTAAGACGCGCGACAGGATGTCCAAGTCGTAGCCGGAACCAGTTCCGTCGCGATCAATAGCGTGAAGCAATATTTCTCCAGCGCCGGAGTCAATAGCCCTTTGGACCCACTGCATTAAGTTACCTCGGACCTGCACTGTTCCGCGTTCAATCATGATGGAAACTCCCGAGGCCTTTATGGTGTAGTCAATTCCTGCGCAGACAGCCTGTTGTCCAAATCGCGCGGCTGTGCGCTCAATTTCTTTCGGAGATGTAGCCAAGGCTGTCGTAAACACAACCTTGTCGGCACCGCGGTCAATCGCAGCCGCTGCATCGTCGTAGGTGCGCAGTCGACCGCCCCAGGTGAGTGGAACGAGACAGTCTTTCGCGACGAACCCTTGTATGGATGCTACGTCAAGCACATGCGGGGTCCGAATGTCACGACGTCCTGACGACTGCTCTTCACGATCCGAAATGTCCAAATAGATGAGCTCATCAATCAACCACGAGTTGAAACGCGCACATTGCAGAAATGGATCACCAATCACTCGATGTTGCCCGAATCCTGTACTCCTTACAAGAACTCCATTCTTGAGCAGCAAGACGGGAATAATGCGAATCACGGACTATGCACGCTCCGAATCCACGCGTCAAGAAAATCTAAGCCAGCACTTTGACTCTTCTCAGGATGAAACTGCACTCCGAGTACATGCTCTTTTTCTATAACTGAACAGAACTCAACCTCGTAGTCTGTCCACGCGATAGCTGGATTGGTCGAAGCGCCCAACGCGTATGAATGCATAAAGTAAACATCACGGTCCTCAATAACGCGCAATGGATGATTGGCCGACACTGTGTGCGCGAGCCGAATTCCGTTCCAGCCAACGTGGGGTACTCGTTTGTGCTGAACCCCCAGGGAGTGCAAATGCTCGACCTCCCCCCTCATCACAGCAAGTCCCCTGTTCTTCCCATTCTCGTGACCCCATTCCGCAAGAGCTTGCATCCCGACGCAGATGCCAAGGCACGGCAGTCCTTTGGAAAGTGAGCTTTGTAGAGATTCGATCACTCCCAACTTGCCGAGGGCATCCATGAAGGCGGAAAAGGATCCCACGCCCGGAATAACAACAGCGGAGGAGGTTCGGAGTGATTTAGCGTCCGATGAACGTTCGACCTGGTCACTAACGCGCCTGATTGCGTTGTAGACCGACTCTGCGTTACCTGAACCGTAGTCAAAGAGCGTTATCAATGGGATATCAGCCTACACTTCATTCTTGCGTGCCAGAGCCAAGGCCGTACCCATCGCTTGGAAAGGTCGAACGTCGAAGATTTTGACATTTGCCCCGAATCTTGGAGCCGAAGCGAGATGGACCAGCTCTCCGGTTTGCCGTCCGCATAGCGTTGAATGTTAGTGGCTTTTGTCTCCTGAGGGCGCCCTGGAATAGATTTCGGCGTTCCTTGCTAACAGTGATAGAGAAAGGATTGCTCGGGATAAGCGCGCGTTTTATGGCAACGGTGGGAGCGACGAATCCGATGGAGTGACTTGAAAATGCCGAGCGGCGGAGCAGTTAGATGGTGGGGGCCACGTTGAGAACTGTCAGCCTTAGTGGTTTTCCCAGCAGCATTCCCGACGTAGTCTTCGTGAGCGCTCTCCCTTATGCAGACAGAAGGAAGCGACACCATGTACCTCGCGCGCACATCGCCCATAGATTGGCCGCTTCCCGGTGCAGAATCTCGTTCTCCTGCCCCAAGAAGCAGACCCTCTTGCGTGCTTCGCGCAACTCCGCACCACGTAGTCAAGGTGGAGTAGTCCGGTTCGCCACAATTGGGAAAGGTAGATTCGCTATTCTTGCCGCGGAACTTGGCGGTCCATGTTGACATAGAGAA
>MDTB01157762.1_pt1 | contig 18228 bp, 16 predicted proteins | sample 811161 | NCBI WGS metagenome assembly MDTB01 (sample SAMN05326650, study PRJNA326480) | marine metagenome | isolation source: seawater | place: Mediterranean Sea | collected 2009
AAAGTATTTATGAAACTTTAATAAAAAAATATAAAAAAATATAAAATTAGCAAATTATAAAAGAGATATATGGGAAAATTTATTTCATTTAAAGTAATTAGTTACAATTTTGTACACCAATCTCCCAATTATCAACACAATCATCATCACTATTTATACTACCTTCTTCACATAAATTATTTTGAGATAATGTTAAAACTGGTGATAATTGGTTATATTCCTGCAACCATACATTGCTCTGACATGTAATATTAATATTTTCTAATTTATTATTTGCTAACCATAATATTTCTAAAAAATTAAATGCAGTTACATCAATAAATTTTAATTGATTATTTTGTAATTTTAGTATTTTCAATCTACAATCTTCGCATCCAAGATCTGTAAAAACATCGGGAATTACATTAATATAGTTATCACTAAAATCTATTATCTCTAAATTTTTTAATGTACTAATATAGTCTGGTATTTCATATAAATTATTATTTTGAAATCTGATAATTTCTAAATTCATTAAATTTTTAATAGAATTAGGTAAATTAGATAAATTATTATTTATAAACTCAAGTTGAGATAGATGAGATAAGTTTTCAATTGAAACTGGAATTGTATCTATATTAATATTTCTATATTTTAATTTCGTAATTCTATTCAAATTATCGATATAATTCCATGATATATTTTCATCCAAGAAATTATTCATTATCTGATTTAATTCAATAATTTCATTTTTAAATAATTCGTCACCATCATGATAACCATTGAAAGGATTAATATCATTATTTATTCGAACAGATATAGAATAAGATTTACTTTTATTATTATTATAATCGAATGATTGACAGGATATAGTTAATGTATCATTATGGTTTTCTAAAAAAGAAAATGGTAGATGATAAGGTTTTTCAGTATCTTCGATGATATAACTTGTAATATTATCATCCACACTGCATTTTACTTTTGATATACCGTATTCGTCTATAGAAGTAATTTTTATTGTATCTCTTATTGAGAGTTGCATGAGGTTTTCTGGATGGTTTATTATGCATGTTGGATTTATATTATCAGCAGGCTCAAATAAGCTACAGCTGTATAGTAAAAATGATATTAAAATTAAATTTCTCAAAGATAAATTTATATTCGAGCTATTAATTCTCAATAATTCCAGGATGATCAATATCAATTCGAGCATTAATAATTTCAAAATTATATATAATTGATGCTGAATCTAAAGTACTATATTGATTTTTATATATAGAGTCTGTATTAACAGGATTATATAATTCGTCTCCAAATTCATCGATAAAATAAAATGAGTTAGGTATAAATTCTATATAAGCTGTACCTGAAGATTTTGAATAACCTATACACTCTGCAATGATACCTGTTCCACTCACAGGATCCTGACCATTTAGCAAAGTATAGGTCGTATGAATTTTGTTTCCATCAGGATTTATAAATTGAGCTAAATAATTTTCACCAAAAAAAGGGCTATCAAGTGTATTTGCATTACAATTTAACTCTATTTTTGATGAATCATATTCTAATTGAAATGCTAGTCCAAAAAATGGAGACTCTATTTCATTTATTATTATTTCCATTTCAAACGTTTCATTAGAATTACTAACAATAGTTTCTGGATTAAATCCTAATATTGGGTTTGATTGATACTCCATAATACACTGCTGACAACCACTTATTACTAATAATAAAAATAAGAGTATATTCTTTTTTGAAAGGTTCATTTATTTTGATACAGTCATTTTTTTAGTCTCTTCCCATTCCCCTGATTTTATTTTATAAAAATAAATACCTGAAGATAAAGATGAAGCATTATATTGAATTTTATGATGTCCTATATCATATTTCTTATTAAAAATTAAATTTTGAATTAATTGGCCTTTTAAATTGTAAATTGATAATGTAATTGTCTTTTTTTCAGGCAAACTAAAAGATATTTCTGTAGTAGGATTAAATGGATTTGGATAATTATTATTTAATGAAAATATCTTTGGTACAGATGATATATTAAGTATTTTTTCAAGATATTGTTTTATCTGTAAAAACCCTTCTCCTTCTCCAGAAATACTATTATAAATTAGTTTTAATACATCAGTATGATTTTGTAATAGCTGATCTTGATTTGGGTTGGTGATTTCCATAGGTTCGATAACAGTATGCTCATTTTCCCAATTTAATCCAATTGCTAATATATCTCGCTCATTTATTATACCATCACCATTAGCATCTGAATAAGTCAGAGTTGAGCCTGTAATATTATTCTGATTATCCCAAGCAATAGCTCCATGTCCTTCCTGAGTCCAATTAATTCCTTTTGAATATCGAGGTATTCCATTGAAATTAAAATATGTAATTACATTTATAATGTCATCTATATTTACAATTCCATCATTATTAATATCACCAGGAAATACAGACAGAACTCTTTTATCATAAGTACCCATATCTGGCTTAGCAATACCATCACCATCTCCATCAACAATATCAGTTTGAGGTATATACAAAATAGTATCATTGAATGAATTTGCATTCGGTGGATATAAACTAATCCCAGTGTCAACGCATGGTGATTCTTTTGTTATATAATAAAATCCTTCATTAGGGGATATAAATTTAGGATCTGAGGAAATATTGAATTCATTATAATAATAAACAGAATCTGAAGGGGAGCTATGGATACCATTCCTACCATTATTAAATGCTGAATGGGTTGCTAGTATAGATTTGGAATAACCATCATCTCTTAGATATATACCAATACCATCATTATTCCAAAGAATCGAATTTATTATATTAAATGTACCGAATTGCTCTATATTAATATTACCTCCTGCACCAGGCTGGACAACTCTATTATTAGTAAGTGTCACATTTAAAAGAGAAATATTTGAATTTTTTGCAAGAATACCACCAGGATAATTAAATGAATTATTCCCTTCAACTAGCGAGTTTTTAATTTTAACATCTCCATTATTTGCATATAATATGGAGGAAGTTTCTGAAGTATTATTAGATATGTTACAATATTCTAATATTAATTTTGTATCATATCCATTAACACTAATTGCACCACCATCTTCTGAGGCGCTATTATTAATTATATCTGAATCTACTAATTTTATTATTCCACCATCATCTATATAGATTCCACCACCATCTTTATTTGAATTATTTTCTGAAATATTAATATAGCTACCATTTATATTTCCAGATTTTAAATAGATTCCACCACCATCTTGATTTGAAGAATTATTAAATATATCAGAAATAAATGTTCCATTAAATGTAATTTCTGAATTTAACGAATATATTCCACCGCCACTTTGATTTGAAGAGTTTGATTCAAGTTTTAATTCAACTATATTTTCTATTACAGAATTAATCAAATAGATTCCACCACCTTGGCTGCTTGCATAATTATTGAAAATTTTTATTGATTCAAAGTTTACTAAATATGAATCAATCAAATACATACCTGCACCATCTAGATCATAGTTTCCTACACGATTTGTATTTTCAGAGATAATTATATCCTTCATGATAGGCGATGAGTTTACTAAATAAATTCCTCCTCCATTACCAGCTGATATATTTCCTGTTATTTCAATATTATTTAATTCTCCATTAAAATTATCCCCAAAAATTCCACCACCGTTTAATTGGCTGTAATTATCTTTAATAATTAAATTTGAAATTTTAGGATTAGAATTAGATATTAAAATTCCAGCACCATTATTAGACTCTCCATCCTTAATTGTAAAACCACATATTTCTACATTATCATCATTGTCTAGAATTTGAATTACAGGAAAATTATTTATTCCTCGAATAATAACATCTTCAATTGTTTCGTAATTAATATAATTACATTCTGTAGAATTTAATGTGTAGTACTTATAATTCATTAATTTAATATTTTTACCATTAAATATAATATTTTCATTATAAATACCATTTTTTATATATATTCTATCTCCATTTAAAGCACTATTTATAGTATTATTTATACTTGCTTTTGGTTCGTCCGTAGTTAATCCAGTACTACTGTTATTTCCGTTATTACTTACAAACCAATTATAGAATTGCATAGAGCCAAGATAGAATTCAGTTGCACCAATATCCGGATTACTATCTTGTTCTAATTCTGTTGACATAATTCTATTATTACCATATATATCTGTAAGTGGAATATTTTGATTATTAATACCCATTCCCAACGCAGAACTAACTCTTGAAAGATTAAAATTATTTAAATCAGAAAATTCAGGGCTTAGAAACTGATTATGATTACCATTAAATTCGAATGATAATATAGAATGATGTATATCTAGATTTGATGATTCAGGCGTATAAATTATATTATCATCATTATTATTCCAAAGAATTGAATTATATATATCAACTTGTGAATTTTCTCCAATATAAATCATATTACTGTTTACTGATAAATTATCGTAAAATGTCATATGATAAAATTTTAAATTAGAATTAGAAATATAAACACCACTTCCTAGTTCAGCAGTATTTTGAGTTACAATTAAGTTATTTATTTGATTTGCGAAATTTGGAGAAAATAAATATAAACCACCGCCTCTTTCTTCAGCATTATTTTTATTTATAACAACACCTTCTATCGATGAATGATTATTTAATTGATATATACCTGCACCATTTCTTGATTTATTTTCTTCAATGTAGGTAAGTATTGTATCTTGCTGACCATTTATATCATTTATGTAATGTAAAAATTCTAGTGAATCATTTGTATTGAAAAATCCACCACCATCGTTAATTGCTATATTATTGTTAATATTACATTTTTCAAATGTAACTTTATTATTATTATTTAAATAAATTCCCCCACCACTATTACTTTTATTTCGTGAGATTTCTGTATTTTTTATATAAATTGATGAATTATTTTCAGCATATAATCCGCCTCCAAAACCAGTACCCGTGACTGATAAATTAGTGTCAATTAATGAATTATATATCTTTACATCAGAAAGACCTCCGATAAATAAAGCACCACCATTAATAGTTCCAGTATTTTCAGTTAAAATAACATTATCTAACAATACATTAGAGTTATTTATTTTTAAACCTCCACCAAAATCATTTCGTCCATTTTTTATTGTTAATCCTGATATCTCGATTTCACTAGTATCGCCACTATTTGAAATATTAAAGCAACTTTCAAAATTGTTTCCATTAATAATTGTATTTTCCATGTAATAATTTTGTAAGTTCACATCCGATTCGAATATTGAGTTAGATACAATAGAAACTGCACTTTTATTTTCTATATTTATACTTTCATAATATTCACCGACATCTACAATAACTCTGTCTCGATAACCAGCCAATCTGACTGCTTTATCTATACTAGCAAAGGGATTCTCAAAAGAACCATCTCCACTTACATCTGAACCAGGATTTATTACTGAATCAATTGGCCTTACAAAGATATCTGGACCCTCAACATATAGACAGCAATCATTCAAATTATCATATGATCCGTCTGAACTACAAGACATTATTGCCATTTCATCATAGTTTAATGCTTCTCCCTTAGGAGAACCTTGATCTGCAGTACAGCCATAATAGCTACAGCCTTGACTTGATGGTATTAATCCATTTATGTTAATGTTATTATCAATACAGTCAGGAATCATGACTTCATCCATGTAACCAAAATATTGATTATTTTCTAATCCTAAAACGCAATAAAGGTAATTATCATTTAAATCAATATTAATATTATTATCACTACAAATTGATTCAGGTAGTCTAAGTAATTTATTATGTGATAGATTCAAGTTCTCCAAACTTGAATTAACAAAGAAGTTCTCCTGTAACTCAACAATATTATTATTCGATAAATTTAGATTTTTTAAGTTATGTAAATGATTAAAAACAGGTGGTATACTATCTAATTCATTATTTTCTAACGAAAATATTGTTAATTCACTTAAGTTACTAATGTCTTCTGGTAATACTAGCAAGTTATTAAAAGATATATTAAGCTCATTTAATAGATTTAAATCGCCAATTTCACTAGGAATTGCAGTCAATGAATTTCCTGAAAGAGAAAGACGTCTAATATTTATTAGCTCATTAATTGATGAAGGGATTTCTAAAAGTATGTTATAACTTAAATCTAAACTAGTTAGGGAAGCTAAATCATTTATAACAACAGGATATTCTATTAAAGAATTATACGATAAATCTAGAATCTTTAATTCCGTTAAACCATCAAATTGACTTGGAAGGTTTTGCATTAAATTATTTGAAAAATCTAAAGAATCTAATTGGTTTAAATATCCAATTGTTTCTGGGATTTCGGAAATAATATTATTTGACAAATTTAAATATTTTAACTCAGCAAGATATCCTAAATTGTTTGGTAAAGTAGAGATATTTTGATTTGATAAATTTAGCTCGACCAATCTATCATTTTCCCAAACACCTAAATTAGAAGGACTTCCGCTAATTTGATTTAACTCCATCAACTCATCCAATACTTGAATGTCACTACCATAGCAATCCTGCTCTCCTATCAATTCCTGTGTATTTTCATGGTTTTCAATACAATAAGGTAAATTAAAGCAGAAGTAATTCTGTTGTAATGTGATAAGGTTATTTATTTGATTTGCATCTTGATTGAAATCTATGTCGATTGAACATATTGATCCAGGAAGTTCATGTAGTTGATTATAATGTAGTTTTAATTCTTCAAGATGAGGCGAATTACTAAAATCATGATCAAATGATATTAACGAATTATATTGTAAGTGTAAATTTTTTAAATGATATAAATTAAATATTTCTTCAGGAATTAATGTTAATTGATTATTATTTAATTTTATTTCACGCAAATTCAACATTTGGCTTATAGAAGTTGGGATTTCTTGTATAAAATTATTACCAAGATCAAGATTCCGTAATTGGTTTAAATATCGGAAATTAGTGTTGAATGAAATAAGTTCGTTATGTGAAGCATTAAACTCAACTAAACCATCAAGAAATCTTATTTCATTAGGAATAGTAGAGATATCATTATTATTTAATTTTAAAATCTTTAATTCCACTAAACTACCTATCTCATTATCAATGTAGTATATTTCATTATTATTTAGATACAGTTCTTCTAAACTGTTTAGATTGTAAATTGCTGGGTTAGGGATTGTAAGATAATTATTGGCTATTGATAAAATCTTAAGATTACTCAATTGACCAATTTCATTAGGAACTCCACCATCAGTTAAATTTCCCGAAATAAAATTATTATCAAATTTTAAGGAAATTAATTCGGTTAACAACCCAATGTCTATAGGTATATTAGTTAATTGATTATTCCCTAAATCTAAATATTCTAGAGATGTAAATTGTGATAAATCATTTGGAAAAAAAGATATTTCATATCCATATTCCATATTATTATTTGGATTTGAGGATAAGTTTAGTTCGACAATTTGACCTAGTTCCCATCTTTGATAGCCTAGCTCTATTGGTATAAATTCTGAATCATTATTATCATAGTCATTAATACTGGAATCTTCATTTAATCCATTTTGATTAATTATAGATTGTAATAGCTCCTTCTGATTTTCATTACAAAATTGAGATCCTACTGTATTGGTTTCAGATAAACAAGTAGGAATATTTGAACACAAATAATTATCTGTGACTATATTACCATAATTTGACCAATTAATATTTAAATCACAGAATAATTGATTTAATTCAGATATACTATTACCACCTAAAAAAAGTGTTTCGATATTCGGTAAATTATAAAAATTAAATTCTAATAAATTATTTAGCGAAACATCTAGATAAGATAGTAATGGAAGTAAAGTTAAAGATTCAGGTAATTCAGATAAATTATTTGATGAAATATTTAAATAGTTTAAGTTAGTAAAAGAACCTAAACTATATTCTAATTCTTCGATTTGATTTATGGATAAATCTAAATGTTCCAAGTATATTAAATCATATAGTTCTAAAGGTAATTCTTCGATATTGTTATTTTTTAAAACAAGAGATTTCAACATAATAAATTGGTTGAAACTTTCGGGAATAGTTGTAATATTGAAATTGGTAAAGTCTATGGATACAATCCTACAAAAAGTAGTTGTACAATTTTCTTCAACTCCAATTGTTTCTATTGTTGTATTGCCAAATGGAATGTAATTCAAAAGGTATGAATTATCTAAAGTTATTGAATTGCCACTGAAAGGTTGTATTAAGTTATTAGCTAAAATCAACTCATTTAATGCAGCTCTTTCAGCAGGATAGTATTCTTGCGAAACTCCAATTTTAAAAAAAATTATTAATGTTAATATGACTAATATTTTTTTCAGCTTACTCTCTTCTCTCTAATAATAAAAATATATTATAATAACGATAAGTATAATTTGGGAATAAAATCAATATAAATTATGTGTAATCTATCACAAAATAAAAGGGAGGCCTTAAAATACCTCCCTTATTTGTACTTACTATATACAGATAATAATAATTATTTTAGATAACCATCAATTATTTTTGACCAAGAAGCCAAATCTCTTCCTTGAGGTTCTTTACCGTTTATCAGAAATTTTGGAACGGCCATTCTCATTCCAGTTCCTTTTAATTGATCCATCTCATCATTAATAATTTTTTGCAATGATGGGTCACTGATATCAGATTTAATCTGGTCAATATTTAAACCTAAATCTTTTGCGTATTCAATCGGTAAATCTTCATTGTTACGAAGTTGCCTCCAATTATCAAATATTTTATTAAACATTTCTTTATACTTTCCTTGTCTTCCGGCAGCTAGTGAATATAATGCTGCTTTATTTGCTTGTTTATGTGAACCAAGAGGAAAGTTTTTCACCACTACTCTAACATCTTTTGGATATTTCTTCAAAATATCATCTACCAGACCGGTAGATTTAGCGCAATAAGGTCATTGAAAGTCTGTCCATTTGATTATTGTAACTTTTGCGTTTGGATTACCTAATACAATTGAGTTACCAACAGGTACTTTATATTCTTTATTATAATCTACCTGAGGTCTATTATTTTTTTTATTTGCAGCCCCAGAATTGGAATTTACTTTTTTAGATAATTCAATTTGATTTTTTTCCAACTTTTGCAAGCGAGTTAAAATTACTTTCTGATTATCTAATAATCTGTCTAACTTTTCATTTAAATCTGTATTTGCATAGGCAATTCCAGTCAAATACAAGCCTGAACAAATAATTATTATTTTAGCTTTCTTAAACATTTATAATTTCCTAATATAATTATATTTTAACCGTTTTAATTTACTTTGAATAGACTCATACCGAAAACAGTAATTTCAGTTATTTCGAATCTTTTTGTAGCTTAATCATAACTGCATTTTGTGCGTGCATTCTATTTTCTGCTTGATCAAAAATAATAGAATACTTTGAATCACAAATCTCATCAGTAACTTCAATTCCACGTTCTGCAGGCAAACAATGCATAAAATAAGTTTCAGTCCCTGAAGCTGACATTAACTTCTTATTTACTTGAAAATCTTTAAATTTTTTTTGCCTTTCCTGAGTTTCTTCTTTTTGTCCCATAGATGCCCATACATCTGTATAAATTATATTTGAACCCTTAACTGCATCGTATGGATCATGCGAAATCTCTATTATTGACTTACTATTAGCTTTAACATTTTCTACTAAGTGTTTATCTGGAGTATACCCTTCTGGGCATGCACAAACGAAATGCATTGGTATACGCAATGCTAGTTCTAGCCATGAATGTACAATATTATTTCCATCTCCAATATAAGTAACTTTAATATTATCCAATGAGCCTAATTTTTCATATATAGTAAAAATATCTGCCATAATCTGACAAGGGTGATTGTAATCAGTTAATCCATTTACTACTGGAATAGATGCATTTTCAGCTAACTCTAAAATGTGATCATGCTTAAATAGTCTTGCCATTATAATATCATTATACCTACTTAAAACATTTGCAATATCAGCTACGGACTCTCTCTTACCAATTCCAATATCATTCGGGCCTAAATATAATGCATGTCCACCTAGCTTGAAAAAGCCAGTTTCAAATGAAACCCTTGTTCTTGCTGAAGGTTTAGCGAAAATCATAGCCATAGTTTGATATTTAAATGGAAAATAAGATCTATCGTTTTTAAGTTTATTTTTCACCCAACTTGTTAATTCAAGTGTTTCTACTATCTCTTCTGAAGAAAAATCAGAAACGTGTAAGAAATCTCTTTTCATTATTTACCTTTATATTATAAGATGTAGCGTCTGAGGTCTTCATCTTCGATTATATTATCTAATTTCTTCCCGACAAAACTTTTATCAACCTCAATATCTTTCTTAGTTCTAGATGGTGTATCAAAGAGAATGTCTTCTAACAAAGTAGTCATTAATGTATGAAGTCTTCTAGCACCTATGTTCTCCATTTTTTCATTTACAATTGTTGCTATTTCTGCTATTTCTGCTATTGCTTCTTTTGAGAAATTCAATGTTACATTTTCAGCACCTAAAATTGCTTGATACTGTTTAATTATTGCATTTTTGGGACGAGTTAATATTTTTATAAAATCCTGTTTTGTTAAATTATCCATCTCAACACGAATTGGAAGTCTGCCTTGCAATTCAGGTATTAAATCTGATGGCTTACTTACATGAAATGCTCCTGCACAGACAAATAATATATGATCAGTGGAAATTTGTCCGTATTTGGTACTAATAGTACAACCTTCGATGATTGGCAAAATATCTCTTTGTACACCTTCACGAGACACATCAGGACCATTACTTCCCTGATCGCTAGCAATCTTATCTATCTCATCTATGAAAACGATACCATTCTCTTCAACAAGTTTAAGAGAATTTTGTATAACATCATCCATATCTATTAATTTTTCGGATTCTTCTTTTATTAAAACATCTCTAGCTTCATGAACTTTTAATTTTTGAGTTTTTCTTTTTTTGGGAACAATATTTGAAAGCATATCTTGAATATTAGAAGTCATTTCCTCCATACCTATTGATCCCATTATTTTTATTGGTGATACAGGTTGTGATTTTGCTTTTATTTCAATTATTGTATTTTCATAATCACCTTGTTCAAGTTTATTTCTAAATTTGAGTTGTGTTTTTTCTTGACGAGTAATTTTATCTTTTTCATCTGGGGAGATTTTGGTTCTAGGAAATAAAATTTCCATTATTTTATCATCTGCAAGAACCTGAGCTTGCTGCTTAACCTCCTCTTCTCTTTCAATTTTTACCTTTTTTACAGAGACCTCTGCTAAATCTCTAATCATAGATTCAACGTCCCTGCCGACATAACCAACTTCTGTAAATTTACTTGCTTCAACTTTAACAAAAGGTGCATTTACTAAAGTTGCTAGCCGCCTAGAAATCTCAGTCTTTCCAATACCTGTTGAACCAATTAATATGATATTATTGGGATTTATTTCATCTCTTAATGATTTTTCTACTTGTTGTCTTCGCCATCTATTTCTAAGCGCAATTGCTACAGCTTTTTTTGCTCGTTTTTGCCCAATGATAAATTTATCTAATTCACGAACTATTTGTTTAGGAGTTAAATTCTTCATCTCTACCCTAAGACTGTAATTCTATCATTTGTGTAAATACATAAATCTGCTGTTATTTGTAATGAATCAGTTACTACTTGTTTAGGATTTTTTTGGCCAGTTTTTAAAAAAGCTTTTGCTGCTGCTATTGCAAAACCAGATCCACTACCAATGGAAATTATATTATTATCAGGTTCAATTACATCACCAGTTCCTGAAAGAATAAACGAGCTTTTTCTATCCATAATTGCGAGTAATGCATCAAGTTCACGCAAGACCTTGTCCATTCTCCAATCTTTAGCCATTTCTACAACAGCACGTTGCAAATTACCATTAGTCTCATCTAATTTCATTTCGAACTTTTCAAACAAAGACATTGCATCCGCTGCGGCACCTGCAAATCCAGCATAAACATTACCATTACCAAATTCTCTTACCTTTATAGCTTTTGATTTTAATTGCATATCTCCTAATGTAACCTGACCATCACCACCAAGCGCAATGTTCTTACCAACTCTTACGCCCAAAATCGTTGTTGATTTAATTTTCATTTATAATTTTTTCCTTAATCTTGACACTGGAATTTTTAATTGCTCTCGATATTTTGCAACTGTACGTCTTGCTATTTGGAATCCATCACTTTGTAATTTTACCGCTAATTCCTCATCTCCAAATGGATTTACTTTATTCTCTTTATCTATGATTTCTTTTAATCTATTTTTAATAACTGTATTTGAAATCATTAAACCATCTTTATTTTTTAATCCTTCAGAGAAAAACTCTTTAAGCTCATAGATTCCAAATGGAAGTTGCACATACTTTCCATTTGTAACCCTGCTTATTGTAGAAATATCTAATTTTAAATCCTTAGCTATATCTTTTAAAATCATTGGTGTCAATTCACGCTTATCAGAATTAAAAAAAGTATTTTGTTTATGAATAATAGCAGCCATAACTGTCCTCATTGTATCTCTTCGTTGGTTAACGGCTTCAATAAACCATTTCGCTGAATCTAGTTTACCCTTAACAAACTTTCTGACTTCCGATTTATCTTTATAATCGTTTAAAATACTTATGTAATTATCACTAATTCGAATTTCTGGTATTGTAGAATCATTTATTAAAATAACCCACTCATTTTTTTCATAACTACATGTAATATCAGGAAGTATAAACTCTTTTACCGTTTCTTGTAAAGAATCACCTGGATTTGGATTTAGTTGCGAAACATCCTCCATTACAATTTTTAATTCATCTTCTGTACAGTCTAAATTATCCATTATTTTACTATATCTTTTATTAGCAAAATCATCAAAATGACTATCTAAAACGCGATATGTTAATGTGTCTGAAATATCTTCAACTTGAGCCATTAAACACTCTCTTAAGTTTCTCGCGCCAATTCCTGGAGGATCTAGTGACATAATAATTTTTAAAACTGTTAATACCTCGGATTCATCAATATCCATACGATCAGCAACAAGTATAGTTTCAATAGTTAAATATCCAGATTCATCAATATTTCCAATTAATTCTTCAGAAATTTTCAACTGAATATCATTTAAATTTAAATCATTTAATTGCTCATATAATTTTTCTGAAAGTGATTTTTCTGATTTAATTGGTATGTCAAAATGCTCTTTTTTTTCAGGTTTACCCATATTTGAATAGTCAAATTCTTCGGGATCACTAATTAGCTCCTCCCATTCAAAATCAGTTTCTTCACTCTTATCATCTAACTCTTTAATAGATTCATCCATTTCCAAATTAGACTCTTCTTTAAGGTCATACTCTTCTTGATTCTCATCATTTGACTTTATTTCTAATTCGACCATTTCAAGTGCTGGATTTTCTTCTAACTCCTGAAGAATCCTTTGTTCCAACAGAGTCGTATTTAACTGTAAAATATTTGCTTGTAATACTTGCTGAGGAGTAAGCTTCTGTCCGAGTTCTAATTTTTGGGATAGTTTAGACATTATTTCTTTCAATATCCATTTTAAATTTATTACCTAAATATAATCTCTTAACCTCTAAATCTGATGTAAGTTCTTTTACAGTACCAGACTTTAAAATTGCACCTTCATATAATAAATACGCTCGATCAGTTATAGTTAATGTTTCGCGCACATTATGATCAGTTATTAATACACCAATTCCATTATCTTTTAAAGTTTTAACAATTTTCTGAATATCTTCTACTGCTATAGGGTCTACACCAGCAAATGGTTCATCTAACAATATAAAATTTGGTTGAACAACTAACGCACGTGCAATTTCTGTTCTTCGCCTTTCTCCTCCCGAAAGAGATATTGCTTTACTTTTTCTTAAGTGTTTTATTGAAAAATCATCTAATAATTTTTCGAGTTTTACCTTTTGATCAAATTTACTTAAAGATGTCATTTCTAAAACAAGTTGAAGATTTTGTTCTACAGATAATTTTGAAAAAACAGATGGTTCTTGAGCTAGATATCCCACTCCATTTCTTGCCCTTTTGTACATAGGTAAATTTGTAATTTCTTTTTGGTCTAAATAAATGGCACCAGAAGAGGGTCTAACCATGCCTGTTATCATGTAAAAAGTAGTAGTTTTGCCAGCACCATTTGGCCCTAATAAGCCAACAACCTCACCACGATTAACTTCTAAATTAACATTTCTTACTACACTTTTTTTTCCATATTTTTTTACTAATTTTGTAGCAGAAAGCCTTTGAAAATCCATTTAATTATTTATCCTACTTGTTACGCCTGTCGGTTTTATAATTTTCCAATGAGATAGATCCATATCAGATTCAAACCCCACACCATATAACGTATCTCTTTCTTTTGTAGTAAACTGAACTGAATCGCTCGTAACTACAATACTATAGTGATGATCCCAATAGAGAGTTTTACTTTTCAGAGTCAATCCACTGTCAGAGACCACAACTACATTCCCGTTTGCATTGAAATTATTATTACTTTCATCTATTCTAGCAGTATCTGCAGTTAATTTACTGATATTTTTATTTTTTTCATTAAAAAAGTAGGCGTTAACATTATTGTGCAAAATAACTTCGCCGTTATTATTCTTTTTTAAGTAATCAGAAGTTGCTTCGATTACCTTTGAAGTTGTGTTGCTAATTATTATTTTTGGTTTAAAAATCTCATGGTCAAATCTTTGATTAATTTCGTTAATATCACTATCGCTTTTATTATAACATGAAAATAAAAATAAAATAAATGTAATTAAAAATATATTACTAATTACTTGGATATTTTCTTTCCCTTAATAACCTGAGAAACTTTATAAAAATTATTAACTGTATTAACTGCATTACTTAATAATTCTTCAGTCCTTAGACTTGGTTCAACTTCATCATTTCTTCCTATTATAGTTTCATCTAAAACATGAAATAATGGTTCAATACTACTTAAATCAAGTTCATCTAATTTTGAAACATATTTAACAATTTTATTTAGTTGATTTATATATAAATCGACCTCTGAATCGTCAATATTTATTCTAGATAAACTGGCCAACCTCATTACCTCATTTTTACTAATTTTCGAATTATATTTCATATAAATTTAAATAATTACTTAATCCTAAACTTACCGTGAAAATATTCTTTTTGTATACTACTTTAATTTTCATTTTGATTTTTACTTTTATTATTCTTCTTTATATTTCTAATAAAATCTTGATATTTTGTTCTTTTCATTGAAGATTTTTTCATTAATTTTGTGAATTCTTTTTTTGTAATTTCTAACCATTCATTATTAGTTTTATTAATTATTTTAAGCCTTGGTTGGAATGATTTTTCTTTAGAAATCTGTTCAAATTTATTATTCCAAGGACATACCTCTTGACAAATATCACAACCATATATCCAATTATCTAATTCAATATCTTCATCGAATCCACCTCTGTGCTCAATTGTCTGATATGATATACACTTATTTGAATCAAGCTGATATGGTTGAAAAATTGCATCAGTTGGACAAGCCTCAATACAAGCATTACAACTTCCACATAAATCATCTAAAAAATCATTATCAAAGTCTAATTCTATGTCTAACATTAATGTACCTATAAAAATCCAAGAGCCAAAATCTCTAGTAATTAAATTTGTATGCTTCCCCAGCCACCCAATACCTGATTTTTGAGCCCATACTTTATCCATAACTGGTGATGTATCAACACAGACTCTAAATTTTTCAATATTTATTAACTCTTTTATTTTATTTAAAGATGAAAAAAGTTTTGACTTTAAAACTTCATGATAGTCATCACCCCAAGCATAATTTGATATTCCTGATTTTTCAGCATTTTTATGTGATCTACCAGTATAATAATTTAGACCTACTGATACTATTGATTTTACTTCGGGAAAATATTGGAATACATTTTCACGCTCTTCTTTACGATTTTCAATCCATTGCATATCTGCATTATAATTATTTTCTAACCAATAATTTAAATATTGAGATTCCTTTATAAGTTTTTGAGGTTTGGTTATACCAATATGAGTAAAACCAATATCAGTTAAGGTGGATTTTACAATATGAGTTTTTTTTGATTTTAGAATTGTCTTATTCTTCTAAATCTTTATGATATTCTTCCGCTATTGGTCTCCAATCCTCTCTTGCATTAATTGCCCTTCTTACAGCAATAATGCATAGAGGGATAACTAGTAATACAATTATATACTTACTAATACTAGATTCCCTGAAAAAGAAAATAAGTATAAACCAAATAGCCCATGCTATTTTATAAATTATATTTACCATTTAATGTCTATCATGATGCATATAAATATTATCTCCCCATTCCATAATTTCAATTTTGACTTCAGTAACGCCTTCATTAATAAAATCTAATTTTTTTGCGGCACCATAAGAACAATCTAATATCCTGTTGCCAACATAAGGACCTCTATCATTTATTCTAAGTATTAAGGATTTACTGTTTGACATATTGGTAACACGGCAAATTGTATTTAAAGGGAAAGTTTTATGTGCTGCAGTAAGACCATACATATCATAAACCTCACCATTAGCAGTTAATTTTCCATGAAACTTTTTCCCATAAAATGATGATATTCCTTTATATGTTTTTTTATTAACATCAAATTTAGGTTGTTTTTTCTTTTTCGAAGACTTTTTAATATGTTTTTTTAAATTGTCATTTTCAATTTTTATATTATTTTTATGAGAATTAGACTTTAAATAAGTAATATCTTTAGTATTTTCTGAATTATACCTGGGGGCAGGTACACATGCAATAAAATATAATATTGCGAAATATAATTTAAATTTATTAATAGAATGAAAGACCATTTTTTATACTTTAAAATTTTTTTTCAAATAAAATTTTATAAATATCTTATTTTTTTTATAATCATAATATAAATTAAATTGTAGCAGAACTATTATTACCCACCAAGGATTCAATTGAATTTATTTTATTTTGTATTAAATAAAACTTTAATTCATCATAATATTTAGTTAATAATGTTGGATTAAGATAATTAATTGTACCAACTTGTACCATATGGGATCCAACTCTTATAAATTCTAAAATATCTTTATAATTAGATATACCACCCATTCCTAGAATTGGAATTTTAATATTTTCATATATTTTGTGTATCTTTGCTAAAGCCAAAGGTTTAATTGGGGGCCCAGAAATACCACCATATTTTGTACTAAGTAAAAACTTACCAGTTTTATAATCAATAGCTAGGCCTATAAATGTATTTACAGCACTTATTCCATCTGCACCAGCTTCTTCAGCTTTAACTGCAATTTCTTCAATGTTAGATACATTTGGACTTAGCTTAATAAATAGAAGTTTATCTGTACATTTTCTAATTCTAGAGGTTAATTTAAATACTATATCTTTATCAAGCCCAAATTCGATACCACCCTTTTTTACATTTGGACAGGAAATATTAATCTCATAGCCAACGTGACAACCATTATATTTCTCTATTTTACTTAGAACTTTTATATAGTCACTAATTGAATTTCCAGCAATACTTATAATGAATTTAGTATCTAATTTATTAAATTTTATTAATTTTTCATTACAAAATCTATCAACTCCTATATTTGCTAGGCCTATTGAATTAAGCATACCTGTTGAAGATTGATGTATTCTTGGGTGCGGATTACCAAGTCTTTCATCCAATGTAATTGACTTCGTTATAATACATCCTATTTTTTTTATATCGACAAAACTGTTTGTCTCATCACCATACCCGAATGTGCCACTTGCTGCAATAATTGGAGAATTAAATAATATATTTTTAATCTTTACTTTCAAAATTTAATAATTTTATTTATTTCTAGACACCAATTTAAATACCTATTTAAATCTTTAATAAAAACTATTGGATGTTGAAAAATGAATTTCCATCCGTTTGGATATGCAGTATTTATTCTCCAATCAATATATTTAAATGATAATTTTCTCATTGATATTATTAATTTAATTTTAAAATAAAAAATTTTTATAAAAATAATTATTGATAACAATTTATTAGTTTCATGATATAATTTATTTTTTATTCTCATTATTTTGAGTTTTAATCATTATTTGGTATTTTTAATAATCTTATA
>MDTB01195038.1_pt1 | contig 18227 bp, 11 predicted proteins | sample 811161 | NCBI WGS metagenome assembly MDTB01 (sample SAMN05326650, study PRJNA326480) | marine metagenome | isolation source: seawater | place: Mediterranean Sea | collected 2009
ATATGAGGAATCTTTTTTCTCATTAAATTCATAGACTAGTTTATCATACTTTTTAAATCTATTATATAATTTTACGTTTGCTGATATTTGAGTTTTATATCTTGATATTTTTCTTGTAGTATCAGACAAAATTCCGCTTGTTTCCGAGACTCCTTCTATTTTTAGAATGTAATTAGTTTTTGTATTAACAGGAAAAAGCTCTATTAATCCCTTCTTAATTTTTTTTGATATTTCTTTTTTATCTGTAATTATAGAAAACTCTTGTAGCTTATATAGACTACTTAAATTATTTTTATATAACGGTTTAAAATTTGAACAACTATTTAAGAAAAATAAAGTAAGAATTGCTATTAAAGTATTTATTATAGTCCTCATTAAATAACTAAGTTAACTACTCTGTCAGGAATTATAATAATTCTCTTATATTTTTTACTTTTTAAAAGTTCCATTATAGTGGAGTTTCCTAAAACAAGTTGCTCAGTCTGTTTTTTCGATAAGCCCTTTATTGTTTTTATTACTAATTTTTTCTTTCCATTAATTTGTACAATTAAATTTATATTTTCATCTACTAAAAAACTTTTTTCACATATTGGCCATTGTTGTTCTGCAACTAAACTTTTATAATTTAAAATTTTCCACAGCTCTTCAGCTAAATGCGGTGTCAAAGGGCTTATCATTATGACCCATTTAGACAATGATTCGTGTAAATCATTTTTATCAGCATCTTTAGGATTGTGAGAAAAAAAATAATTGGCAAACTCTCTTAATGCTGCTACAGCAACGTTATACTGAAAATTATCTAAACTTTTGGTTACTTTTTCTATGCAAAATTCCAATTTCTTTTTTAAATCTGAAGGAAAACCTTTTTCATATTTATTTGTTTTATTATTTTGTTTATTGTCAAAGTTGAGTTTATTAAAAAAAGTCAAAACCTTTACTATAAACTTTCTAGAACCCTCAATGCCACTATTACTCCAATCTAGATTTCTTTCGGGAGGGCTATCAGAGAGCATAAAAATTCTAGCAGTATCTGCCCCATAATTTTCTATAATAGAAACTGGGTCCACAATATTTTTTTTCGATTTAGACATTTTTTCAGATTTTTTGGCAGTAACTTTTTTAAGTGTAGTTTCATGAATTAATAGGTTATCTTTTTTTATAACATCTTCAGGGAACACCCAATTTCCATCCTCATCTTTATAAGTTTTATGGCACACCATTCCCTGACAAAATAATCCTTTGAAAGGTTCACTAATCTTTATTTCATTAATACTATTTAATGCTTTTACAATAAATCTAGAGTATAGCAAATGTAGTACTGCATGCTCAATGCCTCCAACGTACTGATGAACAGGGCACCATTTTTCTATCAAATCAGATTTTAGATTTGAGTCTGAGTTAGCATTTAAAAACCTTAGATAATACCATGAAGAATCAAAAAATGTATCTAGAGTATCAGTTTCTCGCATAGCTTTCATTCCAGTTTTTTTACATGTAGTATATTTCCAAGTAGGGTGGTTTTCTAAAGGATTTCCTCCCTGAGAAAAGTCTACATCATCAGGTAACTTTATAGGAAGCTCACTATTCTCTACAGGAAGAACTTTTCCATCTTCTCTGTAAATAATAGGTATGGGGCAACCCCAATACCTTTGTCTAGAGGCACACCAGTCACGCAATCTATATTTAATATCTTTTTTTCCAATACCCCTTTTCTCAAACCTTCTTATAATCTCTTTTTTGGCTTCTTTTACAGTCATATCATTTAAAAAATCAGAATTAATTAAAATACCATCACCAGTATAAGCCTCAATTAAATTTATTTTTTTATTAATTTTAGAATCTTTTACAACTTGTGTAATGTTTAAATTATATTTTTGAGCAAAATCAAAGTCCCTTTGGTCATGAGCGGGAACTCCCATTACGGCTCCAGTGCCATAGGAAGATAATACAAAGTTAGCAATATAAATAGGTAAAGGTTTATTAAGAAAAGGATGTATTACATAAAGATCTGTAAAAAAACCATTTTTAGGAGCCTTATCTAACTCTTCTTCACTAATAAATGATTTTTTCCATTCCTTTATAAAATTATTAATATCCGTAGATCGTTTAGCCAACTCCTCAGAAAGATAATGGTCGGGAGCAATAGCAACAAATGAAGCGCCAAATATCGTATCAGGCCGAGTAGTAAATATTTCAATTTTCTTAATATTATCGACAATATTATTAGATTTTATTTCCAAGCTTAATTTTGCTCCAATAGACTTACCTATCCAGTTTTTTTGCATTACTTTTACATTTTCAGGCCATTCTTCCAAGTCTTCTAAATTTTCTAACAGAGGCTTTGCAAATTTAGTAATTGATAGAAACCACTGATTAAGTAATTTTTTTTCAACAGTAGCTCCGGAGCGCCATCCCTTGCCATCTATAACTTGCTCATTTGCTAAAACTGATTTTTCAATTGGGTCCCAGTTGGCCCAACTTTTTTTTTTATAAATTAAGTTAGCATTAAAAAGCTTAATGAAAATTTTTTGTTGCTCTTTGATATATGAAGGCTCACATGTGCTTATTTCTTTTTGCCAATCGTAAGATATACCCATAGATTTCAGCTGAGTTTTCATATTTGCAATATTTTTTTTAGTCCACTCTCTTGGGTGGATCCCATGTTCAATCGCAGCATTTTCAGCAGGCATGCCAAAAGAGTCCCATCCCATAGGATGCAGAACATCAAATCCTTGTGCTCTTTTATATCTTGCTAGTACATCCCCTAAGGTATACACTCTTACGTGTCCCATATGAATTCTTCCAGAAGGATAAGGAAACATTTCTAAAACGTAATATGGTTTATCAATATTTTTAATTGAAAACAGCTTCTTTTCTTCCCATTTTTTTTGCCAATGCGCTTCAATTTTTTTATGATCGTAAATTAAATTGATCTCACTCAATTTTTAGTATCCTTGATTATGGTTTAATTGACGGTATTTGCTAAAGCCCCTGCTTTTTTTATGATTTTTCTTTCTATTTTTTGTATAATCTTAGGGTTAATACTTGTATTTTTCCAAGTATTAGATTTGAGTGTTTGTTTAAATATAGAAACTTTCACTCCATCTGCTCTTAGCTCTTGGGTGCTAACTAAAACAGATATTTTTATTCTTTCGTTTTCTTTTCCCTTTAAATTATACCAATCAGATATAATTATACCACTGTTACTATCTACACTTGCTAAAGGCATTGTAGAAGACAAAACATCTAATGAAGCTTGCCATAAATGAGGATTAATAGAAAGTTGACTTGCATAAGATTTATTATTTTTTGATCCTCCCATGAATATGTCTTTTAAAAATGAGTCTCCTCCTTTCTCAACTATTTCTCTCTCATGTCTTTGTTTTGGGGAATAAATAATATCATTTATGTCAACTTGCTCGCTTTTAGTTTTTACAGATGAGCAAGATTGAATTATTGATACAGTTGTAATAAGTAGAATTAATTTTATTAAGAGAATTTTAATATAACTACTAAACATAATTATGTATAACACAAAAAAAAAAGGAGAATCAACACAAAGATGATTCCCCTTTTATACTAAAGTAAAAAATTACTTTTAGAAGCCAACAGATAATTTGGTAATTATACCATCAGCATCTGTAACAGTAGCACCATTTGACTCTTGTTCTACATCAAAATAAGCAGCACCAATAGTAACACCACCACCTAGATTGTAGTCAGCTGCATATGTTCTTGTAGTAGATGAGTTTGATTGATTACTTGTATTAGTAAAATTTGTCTCTACATTACAAGCAGCAATTCTCATATTACCCATTGCATATTCACCACATACTGAAGTACCTTCATCATTTCCAGCATTATTATTCTTGATTTGACCTGAGTCACCAGCTTCATTCTTTCTGTAATCAGCTGAAAATCCTCCGTAGGTTAACTTTGCTGAATATGCAGTTTCGTCTAAATCATTCATGGGATCAGTACCAGTTGAACCAGCTTGACCAGCATTACCTGTTTGTTGACCATAAACTAACTCAATACCAACTCCATCTATATCCAGTGAATACTTTGCAAATGCAGAAAGCAAATCATTATAACTAGCCCATGTAGTACCAGCTTTTTGTTGTCCGTCTGCAGTTGAAGCTTGACCAGTATTACTTGTATTAGGGTCATAACTTACTGCAAATGAAAACCCAGAAAATGTGTTTGTAGCATACAATATCTTCATTGAATTAGATGCATAATTTGCTTCGTTAGCAGCACCATAAGAACCGCTATCAGAAGTGTAGAATCTACCTAAAACTCCACCGTCAGGTTCAGCAGTAGGTACTGATGCAGTCATTCTTGACATCATGTAATGACCTGCAGCAAATCTTTCACCAATACTTACAACTCCAAAATTTCCAGATAAGTTAACAAAGTTCCAATTAACAACATTACAGTTACCTGTTTTATCTCCTTGACAGTCTCTTGCTGTCATACCAAACGTTCCAGAAACTCCAATGCCACTATCTAATGTTGAAGAATAATTAGCTGTTATTCTACCATAGTTACCATTATCTAAACCAGCCTTATCATAACCATGTTCTGTTGATGATTCAGCTATAGACTGGTCCGCAGAACCTGCAAAGAATTCTGTGTAACCAGATATAGACATTTCAGCTTTTGCCAAGCTTGTTAAAGCTAAAGCAAGCGCTAAAATACTAAATAAAATAGTTTTTTTCATAAATAAACTCCCGTTAAAAAATATAAGTGTCTGCAAACAGCAGCCACAACAACACCATAATAATGCCTGCACTTTTTATTGCAACAATTTTGTAACAAAACAATAAAAAACTTTAAATTGTTGTATTTATGCAACATGCATAAGGGATAAAAAATTATTTATTTTTTAATTTTTGATCTAATCAAAATATCTAAAGCGTAAATAATGGTATGGGTATAGCTAAAAATATCAGTTTAAATAAGCTAGATAGAAAGTTTTTAAACGATTCTATGAGAGCACCGATGCTTTCAAGAGACGAAGAAAAACAATTAGCTGAAGCTTGGGTCTTTAAGTCTGACAAACAAGCAATGCACAAAATTATAAGAGCATATTCAAAACTAGTTATTGCCTTTTCTATGAAATTTAAAAATTATGGGCTACCTGTCAATGATTTAGTACAAGAGGGACATATAGGGTTAATGCAAGCCATGGCTAAATTTGAACCAAATAGAGATATAAGATTTTCTACATATGCGTCTTGGTGGATAAGATCAGCTATTCAAGATTATGTGCTTAAGAATTGGTCCATAGTAAGAACAGGAACTACTGCATCACAAAAAGCATTATTTTTTAGTTTGAGAAGGCTAAAATTAGAGCTCAGCAAATATTCAAAAAGCGATGAAGAAGTTAGAAACAAAGTTGCAAAAAAATTGAACATTAAAGTTGCAGATGTAGAAAATATGGAAAACAGGTTCATACATGAAGATAAATCATTAAATGCAAAAGTCTCAGATGATTATAATCAAGAATTTGGAAATTTTATAGTTGATGAAAACTGTATGGATGAAGGTGATATAGTCAATAGATTAGATTTAGCAAGAAAAAGATCTTGGTTCAAAAAAGCTATGAGAGAGTTAGGTATTCGTGAAAGTCAAATCATTGCGTTAAGGCATCTTAGTGATGATCCATTAACTTTAGAAAAATTAGGAGAATTATTTAAGATTAGTAAAGAGCGCGTAAGACAAATAGAAAATAGGGCATTAAAGAAACTAAAATCTCTAGTTAGAAAACTTTCATCCAAAGAATCTGGTTTGTTAAAAATAAAATAATCATCGAGATTGTAAACTTAATATGTATTTAGAAACTTACAAAACTAGAGTCATTCTACTGTAATTGGCTTGGCAGATGGCGGTATAAAGTTAGTAAGTTTAATTCCCTGTGTAGCTCTTTTATACTCTTCTATTTTAGGAATTCTACCCAAAATTGTGGATAATACTACCACTGGTGTTGAAGATAGAAGAGATTCTCCTTTCTTTTCATTAGAATCTTCTACAACTCTTCCCTTAAATAATCTTGTTGATGTGGCCATCACTGTATCACCCTTAGCAGCCTTCTCTTGATTTCCCATACATAAATTACACCCGGGCCGCTCAAGATATAAAATATTTTCATATTTTTCTCTAGCTAATGTTTTAGGTTTCGTATCATTAAATTCAAATCCTGAATATTTTTGTAATATTTCCCAATCTCCCTCTGCTTTTAGTTCTTCAACTATATTATATGTAGGAGGTGCAATCACTAAAGGCGCTTTAAATTTCACATCTCCAAATTCTTTTTCTAAATTTTTAAGCATTTGGGCAACGATTTTTATATCACCTTTATGAACCATGCATGACCCAACAAACCCCAGATCTACTATTTTATCATTTTCATAATAAGAAAGAGGTCTGATTGTGTCATGTGTGTAACGTTTAGAAATATCTATATTATTAATATCAGGGTCAGCAATCATAGGTTCATCTATTTGATCTAAATCTACTGTTAGTGTCGCAAAGTATTGAGCATTCTTATCTGGAGTAAGTGCGCACTTTTGTGCGGAATTTATTTCAATAATTCTTCTTTTAGCTATTTGAATTAGTCTCTGTAACATTTGATTGTTGTTTTCCATTCCATTAGCAATCATTTTTTTAATACGAGATATGGATATTTCTAATGACTTAACCAACATGTCATCATTTGAGATACATATTGAGGCTTTAGCTTTCATTTCTGCTGTCCAATCTGTAAAAGTAAATGCTTGATCAGCTAATAAAGTTCCTATATGAACTTCAATAACTCTTCCTTGAAATATATTATCTCCAAACTTTTCAAGCATCTGAGCTTGAGTAGCATGAACAATATCTCTAAAATCTAAGTGATCAACCATTTTGCCTTTAAAAGTTACTTTTACTGACTCAGGGATAGGCATGTTAGCTTCCCCAGTGGCCAACGCAAGTGCAACAGTTCCGGAATCCGCCCCGAATGCCACACCTTTTGACATTCTAGTATGTGAGTCTCCTCCAATAATAATTGACCAATCATCTACTGTCATGTCATTTAAAACTTTATGAATAACATCAGTTAACGGAGCATATTTATTTTTGGGATCTCTTCCAGTTATCAAACCAAAGTTTTGCATGAAACTCATTAGTCTAGGCGTGTTTTCCTGGGCTTTTTTATCCCATACAGAAGCAGTGTGACATCCAGATTGGTAAGCACCATCTATTTTAGGTGAAATTTTTGTAGCAGCCATTGACTCAAGCTCCTGGGCAGTCATTAACCCAGTGGTATCTTGTGAACCGACAATATTTACTTTTACTCTTACATCAGATCCTGCATACAAATTATGATTATTTTTTTTATCTATTAAATTTGAATTAAATATTTTCTCTACCGCAGTTAGGCCTTTTTCAGATTTAACTATCTCTTTAGAAGAAGCGTAAACTTTGTTTAATGGTATATTTAAAATATTACAAGCCTGACTTTGTAGTTTTTTTCCGAACACGACTGCATAAGATCCACCAGCTTTCATAAATTCAACCTTCTGTGGAGTAAAAGCATCTGATAAATCGACTAATTCTTTTCCTGTTTTTTCATCATATAGCTTCTTTTCTTTAGTATTTATTATCAAAATCGTGCCAGTTTCAACAGAGTAGTTTTGCTTTAGTATAGGATTGCCATCATTATTTAAAATTGGTTTTCCAATAGAGTCTAATTTTTTAGACCAATTTTTTAGATTTATACCAATTCCACCAGTTACACTTACTGTAGTAAGGAAAATAGGTGATATGCCATTAGTTCCTGCTACAATAGGGGCATAATTTACAAAGGGGATATAAGGGCTTATTTTTTTTCCTGTTAACAAAGCTACATTATTTATTCCTGACATTCTAGAGGATCCAACCCCCATAGTACCTTTCTCGGCAATGAGCATAACTCTTTTATCAGGGTTTTTATTTTGAAGTTCTCTAATTTCAGATTGTGCCTTTTCTGAAATAAGACATTTACTATGAAGTTCACGGTCAGCTCTAGAATGTGCCTGGTTTCCTGGAGATAACAAGTCTGTTGATATATCTCCTTCACCAGCGATATAGGTCACTATTTTTATTTCTTTTTCTATTTCTGGTAGTTTAGAAAAATAATCAGCTTTAGAATAGCTAGTAAGTATGTCTTTAGCAGCAGCATTACCTTTTTTATATGCTGTTTCCAAACGTTCAATATCAGATTCATATAAAAAAACCTGGTTTTTTAGTATTTTTACTGCTTTTTTAACTAAATTAGTATTATCATTTAGAGCTAAGTCTATTAATACCTTAATTGAAGGCCCGCCTTTCATGTGAGACAAAAGCTCAAAAGCAAAAGTTTGAGAAATTTCTTTAATTCTAGTTTTTTCTAATATAATTTCTTTTAAAAAGAGTGATTTTTTTTGTGCTGCTTCGGCTGTTCCAGGTAATGTATTGTAAATAAATAATTCTAGGCTTTTCTCTCTGTACTTACTTTTTTCTTCGATTATGTTAGAAATTATTTCATCTATTAATGCGCCGCTATCAATAGGTTTTGGATTTAGTCCTAATTTCTCTCTCTCTGCTACATCATCTAAATATGCTTCATATAAACTCATAGTATAAACCTAACTAAGTTACAATTTTAGAATTAGAAGAAATATAATTAATATTATAATTTAATTATATAAGAAAGCAAGTCGTCTAAAATAAGGTTTTTCATAGTATTACAGTAAATTGCTAGTCTTCAGAACTTGTTCCAGGTTTTTCTGAAAAATATTTTTTAAATTTATCACTTTCACTCTGAAACTTTTCTCCATCCGCTGGAGGGTTTCCTTTTCTAACAATATTTGGCCATTTAGAAGAGAATTCTTCATTTAATGGTGACCATTTTTCTGCAGCAGAATCACTATCAGGAATAATTGCCTCAGCAGGACATTCAGGCTCACAAACACCACAATCAATGCATTCATCAGGGTTTATAACCAGCATATTTTCACCTTCATAAAAACAATCAACAGGACATACTTCGCAACAGTCCATGTATTTACATTTTATGCAAGATTCAGTAACAACATATGGCATGGATTTTCCTTTCTATTTATAATTATTTATTTCTTTAATAGCATTTTTTTTAGCTATATTTCTATCTTTATCATTTACGTAAATCAATCCAGATACTCTTCTAATTAGCATATCTTCGTAAGGTTCTAGTATCCCATCAACTAAACATACTTTCCAGAGCATTTCAATAACTTCTATTCTTTTTTCTATAGGCCAATTTTGCTTTATTTTTTTTGTATATGTAATTAAGTCTGATGAATTATTACAGACTTTAATTGCTTTTTCTAAGGTATCATTAATTTCTTCTATTTTATTAAGTTTGTAATTTTTTTGTAATATTTTAATTATTATACTTTTTTCTTCATTACCAAAATCATTATCTACTAATGCTGCTTCAACTAAGACGCAAGCAATAGTAAACAAGTTGTCATCCACTTGCGATACTTTTATTGGATCATTATTATTTTTTTTTCTGAAAAGTGATTTAAACATAAAATCTATATATATTTTTTAAAACTTATTGCAACTTTTTTAGTACATAAAAAGGACTATTGATATCATACTGTTTTCTTTTGTAAAAAGGTTCTTCTATTTTCTTCCAGAAAGTTAAAAAGTCTGTTCCAACTATTTTTTTAAATTTGTAGTATCTTAATATTTCATAAAAAGCAGAAAAAGGTATTTTTAATTCTCTAACATGGTAAAAATTAAAGTGATATATTTCTCTTTCTTGAGAAAGAAAAGTATCAAATATATATTCTAAAAAAGATATTTCTATGACAAATTTTTCAAGTCTTATTAGCCCTAATGCGTTTAAAGTTAGGTGATTCAGTTTATTTTTATATAAAAAAATTTTTTTATTGGGCAATGTATTTAAGTTTCTTTGATTAAAAAACAGACTCACTAAAATCCACCTTGTGAATTTATCTCTTTGATTATATACAGCAGGGTTATAGTAAATAAAGTTCTTACTTATTTTTATATTATTTTCTTTTAAAAAAATTAAATCGTCAGGGTTCATTGATTTAAGGAATGGGTATGCTTTACTAATTTCAAGAATGCCCAATTTCTCCTTTAAAGAAAAGATTATAGCTTTCAAATTTTGACTATTTGTTTTTACTTTAATTATTTGTTCTTTAAATGCTTCTTTAATAATGACAGATAGATTGTCCTCAATTTTTTCTTTTAATAGGGTGTAATTTTCTTTTGTTATAAACTGATTATTTGAAATAATTAGTTTAGGTCTATATATGCTTTCTCCTTTATATATGGATGCAATTTTGTACCCATCAAAAAAAATAGCTAAGTTTTTTCTGATTTGTAATTTGAAATTTTTATTTCTTAATATATTGATAATGTATTTATTTATTGCATCTGAAACTTTAGTAATAATTCTGTTATAAATCATTTTATTTTTTTTGTATGTTTCTAGTTCATATAGTTTTGCTTGTACTCCTTTGACTTTTCCAACTATCTTTTGGTTTAATACTATCTCCTTATTACTGTTTATAAAAACTTCAAAGTCTTTGTTTAGTGTAATTTCTTTTACTAGTATATTAAGATTACTATCTACAAATTCCGTTATTAATTTTTCGTGTAATGCAGTAGATAAAATATTTTCTGTTTCTTTTGCTATATCTTTTAAATCTGAAGTACTATCAAACCACTGATTCTTATTTGAAATATAATTCCAAAACCGGGTCTTTGATAGATTGAATGTTAATTGATCAATAGAGCCTTCTACACTTTGTAATTTGATAATTTCCTGTTTTACCCATTCATAATTAATTTTTCCATTTTGTACTAGGTTTTTAAACAGTTTTACCAATAAACCGCTGTAACCATAGTCTATACTTTTCATGTAGTCAGGAATTTTGCTTATTTCCCAAAGCATTTTTATACATTCGTAATCTGAAAGGTATTTTATTACCTCTGTATTAACTGAAAGGTGTTTAAGAATATCTTCATCTCTGATATTTAGTGTTTTGATTAAAAAAGGATTATCACTTTTTTTGTTTAAAGAATTTAATAAGGAATCTATAGAAGTAAACTCAAGGTCATTGTTTCTCCAATACAAAAAGTTAATTGGATCAAAAATATTTTGTTCTATACTCTCAATTAATTCTTTAGAAAACAATCCTGTTTTAAAAGTATTACTAAAGTAGCCATCCTTTTCGTTTCTACCAGCTCTTCCAGCAATTTGAGCAATTTCATTTTTTTTCAGATTTCTTTCTTTCTTTCCATCATATTTTTTTAATGATGCAAAAGAAACATTTTCGATATTTAAGTTTAGTCCCATTCCAATAGCATCTGTGGCTACTATAAAGTCTACTTCTCCTGCTTCAAACATATCTACTTGAGAGTTTCTAGTTTGAGGACTTAGGGCCCCTAGCACAACAGCGGCACCTCCTTTTTGTGCTTTAATTCTAGCTGCAATGTTATAAACATCAATTGTTTTAAAAGCTACAACTGCCGATCTTTTTGGAAGAGAAAAAAAACTTTTTTTCCCTGAATAAGTAAGTTTAGAACGCCTTTTTTTTTTTATTATGTTTGAATAGGGAAATAATTTTTTAATTATAGGCTCTATGGTGTCAGATCCTAAAAATAAGCTTTCAATATTACCTCTTGCATACAATAGTTTTTCTGTAAAAATATGTCCTCTTTCAAAGTCATTACAAAGTTGAATTTCATCAACTGCAATAAAATCAACTAGTTTATTAGTGGGCATTGCCTCAACAGTACAAATAAAATATCTTGCTCTAGGTGGAACTATTTGTTCTTCTCCAGTTATTAATGCAACAGATAGTTTACCTTTCTTTATAACCATTTTGTCATATACTTCTCTTGCAAGAAGCCTTAAAGGTAAGCCAATGATGCCAGTATCATAACTAGTCATTTTTTCTATTGCATAAAATGTTTTTCCAGTATTAGTAGGGCCTAGAATAAAAGTAATGTTATTTTCTGATAACATTATTAATGAGCATCATCCCAATTTAATCCTTGTCCTACAGAGACTACAATGGGTGTATTAAATGATAATATAGGTAAATGTGCATTAGTCATAAGATTAGAAATTTTTTTTATGACTAAAGGAAGTGATGAGTCATTTCTTATTTCAAAAATTAGTTCATCATGTACTTGTAAAAGTAACTTGGTATTCTGAAACTCTTCTTTATGAGCTATTTTTTTATACTTTATCATAGCTCTTTTTATTATATCAGCAGCAGCTCCCTGTATAGGCGCATTAATAGCTTGTCTATGTGCATAATTTCTAACCATCGGGTTTTTATCTTTATATCCATTAATATTAATTTTTCTTCCAAAAAGAGTTTTAACATAGCCATGCTCAGAAACGTATGATTTCATTTTTTCCATATATAATTCTATTCCAGGGTATTTTAGAAAATAAGCTTCTATATATTTTTTTGCATCTGTCCTAGATATGTTTAATTGTTTTGATAAGCCAAAAGCAGATAATCCATATATAATACCAAAATTAATTGCTTTAGCATTCCTTCTTTGGTCATCGCTTACCTTAGAAACATCTATATTAAAAATTTGGCTAGCAGTTAATTTATGTATATCTAGATCTTGATTAAATGCTTTTTTAAGTTCATCTATTTCCGCAATTTCTGCTAAAAGCCTTAGCTCAATTTGTGAATAATCAAAACAGACTAATTTATATCCCTCTTCAGATACAAAAGCTTTTCTAATTTCTTTACCATTTTTTGATTTTATAGGAATATTTTGTAGATTAGGATCTGTAGAAGAAAATCTTCCAGTTTGAGCTCCTGTCATTTGAAACGTGGTGTGCACTCTATTTGTTTTATTAGAAATATTATTTGTAAGGCTTTCTGTGTATGTATTTTTTAATTTTGAAATTTCTCTCCAGGAGAGCACTAAAGAGGCAATTTCATAGCCTTGGTTAGCTAATATTTCTAATATTTCAGAATTTGTAGAAAAACCTCCTGACTTATTTTTTTTTGCCCCCGGTATTTTAAGTTTATCAAAAATTATTTCTCCTAGTTGCTTAGTAGAATTAATATTAAATTCACAACCGGAGCATGAATATATTTTATCCTGAAGTTTTGCTAGCTGGCTAGTAAAGTTTTTAGATAATGTAATTAAGTTATTCTTTTTAACTCTAATGCCATTATTTTCCATATCAGCAATAACTTCTATTAATGGTTTTTCTATACACTCGTATACACTTATTAGCTTTTCTTTTATTAAATGCTTTTTTATTGTGTGCCATAATTTTAATGTAATATCAGCGTCTTCACATGCATAAAAGCTTGCTTTATCTATATCTACTTCAGAAAATTCAATTTCTTTTTTTCCTGTTCCAACTATTTCTTTATAACTTACTTTACTGTAGCTAAAATATTTCTCGGATAGAAAGTCTAGGTTATGATTATGTAAACCTGCAGACAATGTGTAAGACATTAGCATAGTATCATCTATAGGATGTACTTTTCCAAAACCGTTATTTTTTAAAATTTGCAAATCATACTTAATATTTTGTCCTACTTTTAATAATGATGGATTAGAGAGCATGGGATTAAGTCTTTTAATTACAAGGTTTAGATTAAGTTGTTTTTTTTTATCTTTTATATTGTGATTAATTGGAATGTAAAATGCTTCACCTATTTGATAAGAAATACTTATTCCAATTAGCTTTGCTTCTAGTGGTTTAATAGAACTAGTTTCAGTATCTATAGAAATTACATCTGCTTTCGATATTTTATCAAAAACAGAATTTAGAGCTTCTTCGTCTTGAATAGTAAAATATTTTGATTTTTTATTATTAAGTGGTTTTTCATAATTTGATATATTGTCAGTTTTTTTTAATAATCTACTTTTTAAATTATTAAAGCCATGTTCTTTTAAGAAAGGAACTAACTTTTTAATATTTATTTCACAGTCTGATATTTTATTAACATCAATATTTAATTTTATGTCGTCTTTAAGAGTTACCAGTTTTTTTGATATCTTGATAGCATTTAGATTTTTTTTTATGGACTCTCTTCTTTTATTTTGTTTAATTTTTGAATAATTAAGAAGAAGCTTTTCCAGACTACCGAACTCATTTATAAGAAGGGCGCCAGTTTTTAGGCCTATGCCGGGAGCTCCAGGTATATTATCTACACTATCTCCGGCAAGACTTTGTACATCTATTACTTTTTCTGGAGGAACTCCAAACTTTTCAATTACCTCTTGTCTTTTAATTAATTTGTTTTTAATAGGGTCTAGCATATGTACTTGATTATTAACTAGTTGCATTAAATCTTTATCTGATGAGACAATTGATATATTCCAGTCTAGCGCACTAAAAAACTTGGAGTAAGATGCTATCAAGTCATCAGCTTCATAGCCAGATAACTCTATTCTAGAAACACTGAATGCATCTACTGCTTTTCTTATCAATTCAAATTGAGGAATAAGGTCCTCAGGAGGATCTCCTCTATTTGCTTTGTAGTCTTGATATATATAATTACGAAAAGTTTTTCTGGCTGTGTCAAAAATTACAATTATTTTATCAGATTTTTTTTCTTCTAATAGCTTAAATAGCATATTACAGAAACCCATAACTGCTCCTACTGGAATACCATTTTTATTTGTTAATGAGGGTAATGCATAGTAAGCTCTAAATATAAATCCTGAGCCATCTACTAAAGAAATAGTATTATTTTTTTTCATAATAACTATATTACATTAATGAAAATTACTCACAATCATAGAATTATCTCACTTTACTTTACTGTATTAATTTTAGTAAATTTTAATACAGTTTACTTGCCAATTTGACTTAACGAAATTATTCAGTTAAACACTCAACAAATAGGGCTATTAATAGGATTAGTGGGTTTTTTAAAAGTTTTATCAAATTTTTTAATAACAAAAAATATAAGAACTTTCAGATCTAATAGAATTGTTGCTTTAATAATAATATTTTTTATATTTTGTTCTTTTCTTACAATATCATTTCATAAGAAAATAGATATTGGTTAGCCACTTTTCTATCTTTTTTTGCTCTTTTAATATTTGCACCTTTACTACCAATAGTTGAAAACATAAACACGGCTTTAAATAAAAACTTCAATACATCTTATGGAAAACTTAGAGTTAGTGGATCAATAGCTTTTTGTATGGGAGTATTTTTAATAGGGTTTTTATTAGATGAACTAGGTATGAATAGTTTTCCTAGACTATACATTATCTTTTCTTTATTTTTTCTAATGAGTATTTTTTTAATACCTAATAAAGAAGAAAGAAAGAAAAAAAAATTAAAAAGTAATATTACTAAGTTATTTAAAAACAAAAAATTTTTAATAGTCATATTTTCATGTAGTTTGGTTTTAGCAAGCCATGCTATGTATTATTCATTTTCTTCAATTTATTGGAGAAATTTTAATTTTAGTCTTTCCCAGATAGGTTTTCTGTGGTTTGGAGGGGGGTGTTGCAGAAATTATTTTTTTTATAGTAATTGATAAAATAAAAATAAAAAAAATCTTTTTTCCAGGCAATTATTTTTGTAGGAGTTATAATCTCTTTAAGGTGGGTGCTGACATATTTTTTTACTAACTTTATTTTACTTATACTCGTTCAAACATTACATGCTTTTACTTTTGGTTTATCTCACTATTTAGTAATATATTACATATATACTTATGTGAGTGAAAATAATAAATTAGTGGTTATATCCCTTTACCACACATTATCTTCTGGTATTATGATGACTGTTTTAACAATATTTGCGGGATTTTCTTTTAATTACAGTACCACTGGTATAGGTTTTTTAGTAATGGCAGCTTTCTGCTTAATTAGCACATTATTAATATATTTTAGAGGTTATATTTTGAAATGAAATACAATAAGAAGAACGATATAGAAATTATAAAACTAAATAAAACTTACTTAGGCGATAAGAAAAATAAGGTAATCGCACTTAAAAATATTTCTTTAAAGGTAAAACAAGGATCCATGCTAGCCCTTTTAGGTCCAAATGGTGCTGGAAAATCTACATTAATTAATATAATGGCAGGAATCGTAAATAAAACATCAGGAAACATATTTATAAATGGAAGCAATTACGATTTAGAAGAAAGAGCTGCCAAACAGTCTATAGGTGTTGTACCGCAAGAGTTAGTTATTGACCCTTATTTTACGCCTAGAGAAACTTTAGAGTTTCAGGCTGGCTATTATGGAATTAAGAAGTCAAACAGAATAACTTCGCAATTATTAAAAAACTTAAAGCTAGAAAGCAAAGCAAATGCATATGTAAGACATCTATCAGGTGGAATGAAGCGTCGGTTAATGATAGCTAAAGCTATGGTTCATTCACCACAAGTTTTAATTTTAGATGAACCAACAGCAGGAGTTGACGTTAGTTTAAGAGAGCTGTTATGGAAAAACATTAAAGAATTAAATAAAAAAGGAGTTACAATCTTAATAACAACACATTATTTGGAAGAAGCCGAAGCTTTATGTGATGATGTAGCTATTATTAATAATGGCGAAATAGTGGTTAATGGAAACATAAAAAATCTAGTAGAAAAAATAGATAAAAAAATATTAAAAATATATTTTGATAGTTTAAAAACCCTGCCTTACGGGTTAAGAAAAATAGGTTTTAAAAAATATAAAAACAACGAAATTTTAATAAATTATAAACCTTCTAAAGACTCTATCGACAAGCTTATTAATGAAGTAGCAAAATATAATATTAAAATAAAAGATATTTCAATTAAAGATACTACTCTTGAAGATTTATTTAAAAAAATCACAAGGTAGCTTTTATTTTACTATTCTAAATTACTGACAAATAAATTTAGAAATTTGATTTAAGGGATATAAAAGCGTAAGTATAACCAGAAAAAAATATAAAATAGCAGAAATACTACTAAACATATAGAAAATAAGAAATGCCAATTTTTTCTGAAAGCTAACTAACTTTATGATTTGGCTAACTTCATCACCGTTAATGAAAAATATACTGAATTACAATTAATTATTTATTTTTAATATAAGGTAAAAAATCTGCTTTATACCAATATGAAAGTACTATTAGACTTAAAGTCCAAGATAAATAACTATATCTACCTCCTATATGATAAAAAAGTAATAAAGATATTAAACTTAGAGAGGATATTGCTAAACATCTGATAATGAAAGGTGAATTTTTTTTAACTGCATAAAAAATACTAATTGCTATAGATAAGTGGTACCATATTTCATAAAGTTTAATTTCACCTTTAACATGGTTTATAATTTTTTTTAGTACACCTAAGTCCAAAGAAAATGTTAATAAAGATTTAAATAAGATAAAGTAATCAGAGGGACTAGCACCTAGATTTCCGGTTTTATAAGCTGCTATTGTTAAAGGAATAAATTTATTTGTAAAAATAAAATTGTGTAATGGCATAATTAAGACCAAGCTAAAACCCAAAGATAAAAATAGAAAAGCTTTATAGTTAATTTTAAATGTTAAAATAAAATAAAATACTATTAATATTAAGCAAGCAGGCAAAATGTTTGCTCTAAGCCCGATAGCTAAAGCTAAGAGCAATCCGAACATAAAGGAATTCGAATAATTTAATTGATAGGTATATTTTTTAAATTTTATCAAAAATAGTAAAGCAGATAAAAAACAAAGATAGGACAATGGTTCACCAAAGCCCCTTAAAGTAAGCTTTACATAATAAAAATGACAAAAGCCAAAAGCTTCAAATATTGGTATAAAAAACCAAAATATTAAAAAGTATTTAGCAAAGGTTTTTCCTAATATTTCCCTAAAAACTCTATAAATAACTATAGGAAAAAAAGTTAGTATAAACATAAACATCCAAGGTGATTCTTCAAATAATAGAAAATTTATTATCCATACATATCTGTAAAAAGGCATTAAATCATAAGCTTTTTCACCTCCCATAAAGGCGCTTGTAAAATCTTTTACAGAGAGGTATTCAGATATTAAGTGTGCAAAGTGAGCGTATAGCAAACCATCATTTCCACCTTCGAAAATTACGAATCTATTAACTAAATTTGGATAAAAATAAAATGATAGTAACAGACTAATTAAAAATGAAACAAGATAAATAGAAAGTTTACTATAATTAATTTTTTTAAAAAAAATACTTAAA